>Ga0210040_10007982_pt1 | contig 12665 bp, 8 predicted proteins | sample CryGeyCG12114_NA_FD_185462 | JGI IMG/M metagenome (GOLD analysis project Ga0210040, IMG submission 185462) | Groundwater microbial communities from aquifer - Crystal Geyser CG19_WC_8/21/14_NA (SPAdes) (version 2) | ecosystem: Environmental > Aquatic > Deep subsurface > Groundwater | place: USA... | reverse complement strand
TATGAAGGTATGCAAAGGTAAAGTATTCATTTTTTAAAACAGCAGTCTGCTCATTAAAAACTATGCAACAATAATAAATTGTGAGTATTCCGTGTAAACAAGTAAAAAGTAAGTTGTGTGTAACTTACCATACAAAACAGGGCAACAGAAAAATAACAAATTAATAATAAAAAGGACGGTCAGGAAAAACATATAATTTTATACATAGCAAAATAAAAACAGTCTATTTGAGTACCTTACTAATTTGTTAATGCACTCAAACCAAGAGAAATTGAACCAAGTTAACAGTTAAAAAATATTATATTTTTTTGCTTTTGGGTAACTCAACACTTTGAAAGGAATAATAATGTGAAACATGCTGACTTTTTGGCAAATCAATTTATTAGATTCAAGTAGGCCTAATGTCCTTTTTCTGCATGGTATCCATGTTTGGGATGAGCTTGATAGTTGATCACTTGCAGTTTACCGTTTTTGTCATAAAATCCATATTTTCCCGTAACATAGCCTTGACCATCCTTCTCCTCGTATCTAAACATACGATTGTGCCTGTAAAAATAAATAGTTGAATAAAACACAGGGCCATTAGTCTCAATCAATAAATATTTGGATTGCAGTATACGCTACCAACTAACTAACTAATTTTACTAACATACTAACTAACACTACTGGCAAAGCTTACTTGTGAAATCATCATTTAAGCTAATCTACTGTCATTTACCGTTCCACTCTAATTTTAATACAAACTTACACTAACAATGCAGTTCTTATTGCCGAGCATTTTTTGTCTATCATGAAGAAGTTGGAAACATAAATTAAAAGGCCAAGTTACAAACCGTGGCCATCATATTATCATCACTTTGATTTTCGTTGATACAAATGTACAATCGAGCACGACTGAAGCAGGCAGTAGCTAAAACCAAGACATGAAAAATACAATTACTAATAGTGAGTCTAGACTTCAACTATCTGAAGTGTAAAACGCTTTTAACTGCACCTTAGTACAGACGCTCGTAGATTTTGTGCAAACTCCCATGCAGCAATAAAACTTGTACTATCCCTATTATTCTCATTGATGTTGAAAGTATTTAGTTATTTTGTACCACACGCCACACACTGATCCACATATCCGTGTGGTTCACTTTCCATTATAAAATGAGTCAAATTGGCAGTTTGATCATTTCTAACTCGTTCACTTGCTTTTTGAGTAAGAAAAATCTCAAAAAATCCTTGACCATCGTACTGCATGAAAAGCAATAAAGGAAAACCCAACCACAATTGGGCTGCGTATCATCATCACTCAAAAGTATTAAATACATTGTGTGTGAGTATATAATGTTATTATTATTATCATTTTAGGTAGAAACTAACTACTAAATTCTAACTGACTTCAAAACTGTAACAATCTGTGTTTTCATCTTTTGAACCACTTATTATTAAATTCTTGGCACCTTTATACCCACATGTTAATACTTTTGTTGGCAATCATTCTTGATCCTGAACTTGATAATCAAAAAGAGCACATTTGACTTCACTTAATAAATGAATAGGATTTTGGTTTTGTTACCAGCAAACTAACTGAATTTAGTTGATGTTTCTTAACAGTTTTACACTATAGCACGCGTTGCTCAAATCTTTCAAGCATTGACCACGCATTAAATTCATGCCACAAGTTAACGGCTCCAAAAACTCACTCCTGTGAAACCAATGTCACGTGCCAAAGTCCAGTGAACCATATACCGAGCAAAACTTTTCTTTTTCAAAACTGTACTAGCAATAGAGGAAACGTGCTACAATTTGTTTGCTATCCTTTATTCATCTCATTGTTGAGCTAAACCAAAGGAATCTGAATTTCCATTTTATAGTTGATAAATAAATAAGTAAACTGACTAGACTGAGACTACAATAAAAGCACTTGGCTGGCAAAAGTTTCCCCTGAAGTTCCGCCATATTCCAAATAGCTAACTAGCTATCTATCCGTCATCGTAAAGCAGCCATGAGTGTCTTCTTTTCTATTTATCATTGACTACTTACTTACTGACTCTTTGTGTGCACGCGTAGTTAGTTAGTTTAAGTTTAATTGTTTCCTTCCTTTATGCATTTACACAGTTGACTTGGGCTCACCCATTTGTGACTGTGTTATGCAAAAAAAGATATGCTCAATGCAAATTGAGAATTACACAAGCTGAGGATGACAAGCTACAAATAGACAATTACTTAAGAATAGAAATAAATAGGGAAAAAATATTAGAATATGCAAAACTCTCTGTCATGGTCTCCTCCAAGCAACAAATAAGCAATGTACTAACATGAAATGAAATTCGCTTTCTACTGATTAACTAAGTAAGTACAGATGATATTTGCAAAAAACAAGCGTAGTTTGTAAGTAGTATGACAATCTGCCTGGCCTACTTATCACTACGAGACTTTCCACAAATAGTGGCAAATAATTTAACATACCCTTTGCCCGTGTCGTATCCAAATCTATAAGACTTGGGCCCTTGATGTCCTGCCATATGGTAGAGGATTCGATCGCCGCTACGATTCTCTCCGAAACCACCACCGTGGTTCCCACCGGAAGCAGACTACCAACAATATGTACATGTGGTTGATGATAAGCGGAATAAATAAGGGGCATATGGCAATGAATAAATATCAAGCAGGAGAATTAACACGTACCGCTGTAGGTTCTAAATCCGACCCAGAAACCTGCATTCGTCTCATTTTTCTGAACTTGGGATCTATGGGAGAAGATAGTTTAATAGGCTCTTCTACTGTGCTTTGTTTTTCACTGGCCGCAGTCCCCATAGACTCAAGCATAGAGCCATTATTGTTGAATCCTTTAGATTTTATCTTCTTCATTCTAATGTATTGCCCTTTTTGGGAACTAGATGCAGACATCATCATAGGACGTCCATAGTGAATACCTTCTTCTGACGCTTGGTAGCTAGAATGTACTGGACGAGCAAAAGTTGAACTTCCCACGCGATTTCGTCGATGCTTCCTTTTCCGTACTCTATGCACAGTCGGAATAACAGCAGTGGGACTTTGCTCTTGCGTTTTGTATTGATCTCCTAAGCCTCCATCGTACGGTCCCCCGCCATGAGAATTCGCTCCTGATTCGAACGGATTTTTAGACTGGCCGGATCCATAAGGTCGACTTGGAGGACTGTTGAGCTCAAACGAGGAGCCTGTGGGATCTGATCCGAAGGAACTAATGGATGGGCTGTTTGCAGATTCAAAAGGACTGCCTGTAGGTCTTGATTCGTACGAGCCATCTGGCGAGCTGCTTCTGAATGGATTATTTCCATACCCCCCTTCTGCTTGACTAGCTGCGTACGGTGGAAAATCGTATCCTGTATCTACGGCATTACCCCCATCGCTTCCTCCTGCTGATCCCGAACCTCTAAAGTTATCATAGTATACGTCATCAAAAGCTGGGGAAGAAGAAGATTGGAATGGAGCGCCCCCTGGTGGTCCTCCTTGACTTTCCTCTACAGAGGGGTTCCTGGGCCCTCGAGGACCATTTTCAAATTCTTCAGGATAAGAAGAAGTGCCACGACCTCCACCACGATAGTATGGAGGAGTTGAAGATCCTGGTGGTCCTCCTTGACTTTCCTCTACAGAGGGGTTCCTGGGCCCTCGAGGACCATTTTCAAATTCTTCAGGATAAGAAGAAGTGCCACGACCTCCACCACGATAGTATGGAGGAGTTGAAGATAGAGAATACTTTGAACTCGAGGAATATCCATCGTTACCACCGCCGGGTGGAAATCCAGGTTTGTATCCTCCATTTAAAGTAGGGAATTTACCAGGTCGAAATCTGGGTCCATCATCATAACTGGACTCTGGTCTGCCACCGGGGCCACTGGGACTGTATTGAGCAGGTCGTCTTGCGCCTCCGAAACTTGGTCTCCTCCCACCTGGTCTCCCTCCCCCTCCAATAGCTGGGGAATACTGGGGTCCATCATAACCAAAATCCCCACCTCCTTGAGTCGGGCCGTCATCATAGCTAGGGCTTCCAAATTCTCCTCCGTATCCGCCACCATTGCCACCAGGGTGGCTATAAGTTTCTTCCGGACCTTCATGTCCATATCCGCCTCCGTATCCACTTGAAGGACTGTTATACGGAGAACGAGTGTGTTGACGAACTGGACGGGGCCTACTTGGGCCAGAGGATCCAAATATTCCAAAAGGTGGTCTACTGAATGGTAATGCTGGTCTTCTGGGTCTATGGGCCCCACCTGCCCCTGCACCACTGGGACTACTGCTTATACTATTATGTGGAGATTGGTGATAACCTCCTCCAAAATGTGATGGACCATGATGTGGTCGTTCATTCTGATAACCACTTTCTCCAGCTGCAGAATAAGGTCGGCCATGTGAGTCCCCTCCACTTGGACTGGATTGAGTTGGACTCGCAGCACTTGACGGTGGGGGTGGAGGACCCCGACCACCAAATATGCTTCTGAGGGGAGCTAATAAGTCAGGGAATGGTGGTCTTGCTGATACGCTGCTTATGGCAGCTATTATGACCTAAAAAAAAGAAAACGGAATTTAACTACAAGAGACCCACATTGAATTTCCCAGGTAGTTTAGGTTGTCAGAGAATCCATGCGATATATTGTACGCGCAGAAATATATTTGGCTTGCACTTACTAGTAAACTGTAGATATTCATTGCACTATCATGTGAAAAGAACTAAACCGAAAAAAAGCAAGAATCCTAGTAGAACACTGCTGACACGGAAGGGAACTAAAACTGAACTGAACTAATTCTGTGGATTAAATGAAATCTTATAACGAGAGTTAGGCCAAAACTGGTGAGCATAAATTTTCATGCGTTTGTTACCCAAAGTGCAATGGAAAGTGTGATGAACTTTTTACTGTTCAGCTTGAGCATATGATGGGGTTTGTAGAGTGGAGCCAACGCGGTATGAACTCGTATGGATTTTAGGTAGTAACCATAGTTTAGTTTTAGTTAGATAGGAACTAGGATTGGGAGGATGTTAATTGGCATGAGATTGACTGACTTATATGTATCATATGGGTTTTTGTATTTGTATCAGTGTATATCCCTCTACTTCGTTAGTAATAAGGTAGATTGTAGTTAGTGATGCACCCATCATCAAAAGAAAATGAATCTTGTCTTCTAATATAAGTTTTATTTAGTGTGGTCATCAGAGCAGGACTAAAATATTTGTGATGCTAGATGCACATGCATTGCAACTGTGCCAGTAGTGTATGTATGCACGCATGCAGTTTACTGAAAATGAATTTTCTTGGATTCAAAGAAGGGGAGCCATGTGAAAAAAATGAATTTCAGGTAAACTCATAGCTGGTTAGTTAGTGAGTTAGTTGGTTTAGTTGGTTAACTCACTCACTAGCTCTTGGGATGTGATAAAGTGCATCATCAGAGTGTGAAGACAACAGAAAGCAAATAAGTTTGTTTGAGTAATCTGACTGCAAACCATATTCACTTAAAAAAGCAATAAAATACGCACTACCACTGTTGTTTATTAGAAAGCTACAGAATCTAAGACTAGAATCAACTCGAATGAATTTATATGCAAGTCCCTAAATAAGATATCCAATGTGTACAGGGAATTATAGCACGTGAAGATGAGGTTTTGGGTTTGCCTATGGATGAGATATTGCAAAGGAATGCCAGGAATTATATGAGTTTTTATACGATGCATGGATTTGTAAAGCATAACTTGTAGTAAGAAAGATAATGATTGCAATAAGTGTTCCACTTGTTTTGTGGCATGCAATCATATAGTTGTAGTATAGTTAGTTAGTTAATGATGAACATTTGCTAAAACCGCGTGCATGGATTTTTGCTTGTCTTCATAGTTAGTTACCGCATGTGGCATGTTACTAGCAATACTGAACAAAGGTTTCTAACCAACAAACAACTCTGGGCTAATACATGACAGGCGACGAATGACACAATTTCGGCATGTTTTTTTAATGCTCAGATTTCGGATTTTTGAGAGTAATTTTATGCAATGTAATTTTTACAAAAATTCTTGGGTTTAAGTTAAAAAAATTACTCTTTTACTAATACAGGGAATATAATGTAACTCTAGTGATTTCTTTTTTTCATGAATTTAGTTGAAAGTCTTGGGAGTTTATAATTCTCCTAGAATTCTCCTAGGTTAGTTAAAAATTATGCACGTTAGCTAACGATTGAATTCCCTATTTGGCTCGCAAAATGTGTTTTTTTTTAGAGTCACAAGTGCCCACGAACCGACTAGTTACGTATGAGTAAATGTCATTTGAAATGAATATTTTTCATTATTAAACCGACTAAAACACGTTACATATGTGTTACTTCCCAGTCTTCCGGCAACGAATTCCTGCAACTGTCTCAGCTCAATGCTAACCAACTAAAGAGTATAAAATCGTGATAAAAATTATAAAGTCACATGCACAGGCGAAAGCGTGTAATTAAAGGATCATTCAGTTACGTAAAACTTACACGCATCGTTTTGTTCCTGTTTTCAATGCACTTACATTCAAGTGAGATAAAATTAATTTTTCGCCAAGGCTTCTGAATGAATGCAATTCAATAGATTCAAAGAATATCAGATTCCTCCTTTGGACCAAAACGATCCTATCGCTACCAAAGGAAAATTAAAGCCAGTATGAGTGAAAATGGTGCATGAATCGTGAAAATTTGGAGACCATTACACTCATGCAAGCAAATAATAACATAGTTACAAATGAAATGCATGTAAAACTAGGGAAGCAATAAAAAACATGAGCTTTTGCATAGAAAGTATTTCGTTTCGCTCGTATTACATATTAAAATCAGATTGGCCATGTTTTGAGACCACACTTGATTGACTTTGTTGAACAAAAAATTTTTGTATTCAATGTCTTTTGATGAAGATGACAAGTTTTTTTATAGATCGTTGTTAAAAGATTACAATTTGAGCATCCTGGTAGAGATGATTTCTCTTTGTAGTTGGCAGAATCTACTTTAGTATATTATATAGCATAAAGGAAGCATTTTCATGAGTGAATGAGTAACGAGCAATAAATAAGATGACTGTAGAAGTAGATAGATACTCATACGATAAAAGTTTATGTTTGAATTTGTTCATCCACAAAATTGCACATGAATACGAATAGTTCGTAAGAAGCTATGATGAGTGCAGAGATGCGTGAATCCGTCTATGAAAAGGAATTGGGTCCGTCCGTGTCCTAATTGATAGCCAACCAAATGGCATATATTAGATTAAGCAGAGACACAGGAAGTGAAGTATTAACAGGTGGTAGCTTCTAAAAAAGTAACCAATTACATGACTGTGATTGTTATATAACCAAAGCCTTTTATATGCTTTAAAATTAAAAAATTTCCTTGTTAACTTAAGAAGTTAAACCAACTTAAAAGTAAAACATCTCACCCATGTGGTTTAGTTTAGTCGAACAGGAAATTACTGACTGGCAAAGCCAAAGGAAAGAAATAAAACAAAGTTTTTTTTTTTCTAAACTCTGGGATTTTAATACAAAATTGCACCATTAAACGTACCTAAAAATAGTTTCTTATTTTTAAAACTATTACACCCGTGTAGGTGTAATAAACTAAATCAACTAATTATGCAGTTGTTCCCAAGTCCAAACTGGCCAGCAACTGGTGGAGATCGCTTAACTGCTTGGTTAATGATTCGTCCCGTTTGATTTGTAATTTCCCGTTTCTGGCTGTTTGGGCTTCTGGGACTTCTCGAAATCTTGCGATGATCTACAAATAAATTATAAATATCGTTTTTAATTTTTTTTTTCTCAAATGATATAAAACAAAAATAAAGCTGACTAGTCAGTGCTCACATCTTGAATATTGGAAGCGCCTTCCTCTGGAGGATTAGAAATCAGCTGTGCTTCAGTTGTAGTCCTAGGCCTAGGCGTAGTTTGTCGATCGTTATTATTATTATTGTTATTGTTTCTCCGATTATTGTTATCGTTTCCCCGATTATTGTTATTTCTCCGGTTATTATTATTTCTCCGGTTATTATTATTTCTCCGATTGTTGTTGTTATTGTCATCATCATAGTCGTAATCATCATTGTTATTATTATTATTATTATTATTTCCTTGATTTCCTTGGTCGTAATCGTCATCATCATAGTTATCATCATTATTGTTTCTATTGTTGCTATTATTCCTGTTTCCATTATTTCGATTATTGCTATTCCTATTGTTTCCCCTTCTATTGTTATTCCTTCGGCCGCCAGACCCTTGCCTGTTGGATCCCACGGGGACCAATTCGAAAACCGCGGGAGTTGCCGGCGTTGTAGGTTGAGGCAAAACAATGGCTAGCTGGTTTCCATTTCCGCCCTGTTGATTTGGAATATACACATTTTGCTGAAACGGATTTTGCTGCTGTTGTTGTGGTTGCTGTTGAATGACAATTTGCTGAGGAGCTTGCGGTGCGTGAGGTTGCCTTTGATGGATCAAAATCTGTTGGCCGCCTGGACCCAATACTGTTGTGGCTGGTTGATATGTTGGGTAAGAAGGTAGACTGGGGACGGCATACAATTTTCGAATGATCACTGGGTTATCAGCAGACACATAAGTGTTTGCAGGAATAGATGCAATGAGACCTCCAGTTTTCATCGGGTAAGCCGTTTGCCCGTGTTGCCCGTAGTACGGGACCATGAATCCAGAGGGCGCTAGCACATTCACTTCAACTTGCTTTAGTACGATTGGATTTCGTAGAGGAAGCTCTACGGCAGGGATGTGGAAGCCGTCTGTGAGTCCTGCGTATTGTGGATATTTTAGAGTGAATTGTCCTCCGAATCCTTGATTCTAAATTTAAAAAATGGCGAGAATTTTAAATTTTAGTTGGCTAATTTTTTCCAGTTAATATCAAATGTATTTTGGAGTACCGGAGCATTTCGTGTTACTCTCAACGCACTTTCGGGAACTATATGTAGCGGTACTGTAGTTTTTCCTGGCATGGCTTGCAATGGATTCATAATAGCTACATTGTAAACTTGAGATGTTGTTGGATATCCGGCAACTACGGTCTATAAAATTTAGTGCTTTTCATTAAATTTTTTAATAATTTTAGGAGACGAGAGATTTTTGCATAAGTTTGCCCTTACTTGTTCCCTGTATTGAATAGGAACATCATATCCACCGAAATTGGGAGGAGCTGCTGAATTCCCTATGTGAGTATGGGGTTGATGGAATTCAGCGCTACCTTGAAATCCACTGTAAAAAGGATCGTTGTGAAATAATTGACCTCTGACTGCAGAAACTGATAGTATGAGAAGCCCCTGTGAATTGAAAACGAGATAAAATGTCAATTACGACCAAAATGACTGATATTTGAATGCAAAGTGGCCAACTGGAGTTTAATTAGATGAACTTATGTTAATTAATTGTCCAAACGTGAAGAGTAACTATATTATGCAATTAATTAGTGTTTCCTACCTAGAGCTGTTACGTCTATTAAGTTACTTAGTTGCTTGTATTGAGTTATCAATGTCATGAGTAAATGAAAAGTGAGAGTAGTTTTACTTATTGATGATAATGTGTGAGCAACCAAAAATCAGTTATGACTCATACATGTCTGTCATATGAGTCAGTTGTCTAGCATTCTTGTTTAACATTGTTGTAATTTATACGTTTGCTCTAAATAACTTGATTGTCATGAATAGATCATTTGTTTTCCAATTTGACTGAATTTTGCTTGAAGGCATTACTAGTTTAATTGGTTGTCAACATGACTATAAGTTTTGGACTTTCTTACATAATAACTTTAACTTTAAACCTGTTACAATTCTATACTAGATTTCTTCATGGAGCCAGAATGGCAACAAGGAATCTCAAACTTTGGAAAATCTAATGATGGTTTTCGAATGCATTTTAACACCAATTAAGTAGCTTGTATATAAGCTATTGAGTGTTCAAAAACGCTATTGAACAATAAAAAGTAGTATAAGGTTCGTTTATTCGTTCATACCGTTAAAATTGATCCCTTTAGTTTCCTGTCCATTTTAGTTTTTCCAATCACTGCTTTATGAAAACTACAAAACTTTAAAAAAAATGAATTGCCAATCGAGTTGAACAGGCATTTGGTGGAATCTATCACTCTTGAAATCTAACCCAGGAATGAGCATTTAGCCATGAAACAGTTTCAAGACTCTCACAGAACAAAAAGTCTAGTTTTACGTCAAAATATTTTGTCCCACACCAGTGATGAGACGATACCATAATGCGTATAGTTAGTTAGCAAGTATCGAAATTTAATGCACTTAATAAGTTCAGAGTACACATACAAGTCAAATGTGTAGCCATGATAAAAAAACTAGTACGTAATTTTAAACGTGCTGGTCTGGTCTCATACTCCATGTTTAGCTACGCCAGTTCTTGAAAGTATGTAAACACGTAGCTAACTACTTTAATTCAATAAAAACGCGATTGCTGAAAATCCCACGGCCAATTCATTCACATTAGATAAAGGTCTCTTCTTGAGTCCAATTTTATTCTGTCCGTAAGTACAATTTATTTACTCATTAGGTATCATCATTACATGAAACATCCAATTATGATAATTTATATGCATTAGTTCTAGAGTTTAAGGGCTTTTGGACCATTTTCGTAGCTTTTTCATACATCATACCATAATATTATGCTATTAGGTAGGTGCATCTTCTAGGTATTCAAAACAATGCGGACAAAATACGCAAGGCTAGATAAAAACTCTAAGTTCAATAAACATTTACTTTTAAATGTTTTAATGAATTTGAAAACTATAGTGGTTTGAAATTAACTGACGCTAATTTCATCGAAAATTCCCAATTTGCGGCTAAATCCATTACCATAATTATGATTATTTTTTGCAAAGTTAAACGTAAACATCTTATATCTCTATTCCATTATTATTAAAAACGGGCTCGTTCCTGCACTGACTATTAGGCTTATCGTTATTAATTACAAGCAAATTACACAAAAATTACTCATCCATTGAGCAGTATGGCTAGTTATAACATGCACTGTATTGAAACTAATACTGCATTAAAGGTTAGTTTAAAAGTTCCCAACCTTCATATCGCCTGAGAATATTGTAGACTGACCTAAATGCTTTGCGATTATACTTTTTTTTTGCAAATTTGCTTACTTTATTATTATTTACTGTGTGAACGATATTAGACCACAAACTAACTTAATCAAAAAGTTTACCATTTAGCTCCCATGTTTACTAGTATATTAAAATGTTTGGATGGGTAATAAGCTAAATGCTTTAATTCATTGACTACTACTTTTGAAAACGGTTAGTTAGTTAGCTAGTACTTGTTTATCATTGGTATGAATAATAATTCAATGCAATGGCAAGGTTTTAAGGTTTTTGTACTTTTGGAGTTGACAACACAAGAATGCCGAGATGAATACTAATTAGGAAGCAGTTCTGAGAGAGAGTGTGCCAAATTCAGGTTCACTGGTAATGGCTGTCAATTAATGAGATCAACTGAAATTTATGATGTGGCATGCACTTGCTTTTGCAAGTCTTTGAATACGAAAATAATTTGCTAGCCAAGTTGACGCGGCTATCCTTTAAGGCGACAAGAAAAAAATACTTACTTGATAAATTATGCACTGCTTGTTTACGTAATTACGCTAAAATCCATATGAGCATATCGCTACGATCAACTCTTCTGTATAATCTACTTCCATGGGCTAACTGAATAAGTGTGAAAACACGTCAAAATATATCCAATATTCAAATAATCTGCCTGCACTTTTTTCCTTTGTCTATCATCTACAGCATAATTTTCAGACTGAAATTGAATGGCATGCCAAAAAAGTACCCAATTACCTTTTACTATGTTAAAAAAATAATTTTAGTCACAATTTTTTTAAAGTCAACGATGTTGTTTTTATTTTTTACTGCATACTAAATATGTTTTAATGAGACAGTAACAGTTTTTTCGCATAAAAGCTTCATATCAAAAGTATAATTTGAAAGTTCAGTTCATAATAAGGTAACAAGGGCAGGGCGCATAAGAAAGAAGGGAATACAAATAACATGTTGCATTAGAAAAGGTGAAAAAATGAGCTACTTAAGGTAATTATTTCTTGTAATAAGCTGGGGCGCCGTAGGCTGAAGCGTAGACTGGATGGGCAGCAGCGAATGCTGGAGCAGCAGCGTAGGCTGGAGCGGCATATGCAGCACGGACTGGAAGGGCAGCAGCTACTCGTTGGACAACTGGAGCAGCTCTGTAGACTGGAGAGGCGACCGCATAAGCGGGCTGGGCAACAGCAACTGGAGCCTTCACAACAGCTGGGGCTTGACGGTCAACGACGGCATTGAATCCGTTCACATCATCAGCAGTGTATGTAACGGTACGAATAGCGCCATCGGGTTCAACCAAAGAGTATTGTCCCCGAACAACATCTCCGTCACGGCTTTCAGTTTGAGATTTCTGGTCTCCGGTCAAAGAGTCTGAGACGGAGTATCCGAAATTGTATTGGGGGTGAGCATCATAAGGTTCTGGGGCAACAGCTTTGACCGCATGAACGGCTGGAGCGTATCTGGCAACCTAAAAAAACCGCAAACCAAGAGTTTGAGAAAATTGTGAAAAATGCAAATAATTAAAACCATATGAATGTATAACGTACAACTGGAGCAGCAGCATAGGCTGGAGCAGCAGCATA
>Ga0210040_10007981_pt1 | contig 12665 bp, 8 predicted proteins | sample CryGeyCG12114_NA_FD_185462 | JGI IMG/M metagenome (GOLD analysis project Ga0210040, IMG submission 185462) | Groundwater microbial communities from aquifer - Crystal Geyser CG19_WC_8/21/14_NA (SPAdes) (version 2) | ecosystem: Environmental > Aquatic > Deep subsurface > Groundwater | place: USA... | reverse complement strand
CGGCGTGCTGATGATTAATTTGCATACAAATCAGAGAATTATTGCGTGAGCATATTAACTATTATAACAAAACAACACACCGTTATTCCAACACAAAGTTCATCTCAAATCAAATCTCACAAAAATGAAAACCTAAACGCTACATTCAACTCCTGCACATCTGTCGGCACGTTTTTCAACTTGGTAGGGGAAAAGTGCTCTCAGTTTTACAAAGATGAATGAAAGGAGCCATTATTTTTTTACCTTGATTACATTTCAGTAGCAATACTCCACACTCACCAATGTACACACCATACAAGTAGTAAAACACTTGTCTCGTATATCTATTGAAAAGCAATACTAAATACAAGAGTACAAGGTTGGGTGCAATGTAAACGGCTGAAAACAAATTCTAACTAATTGAACTTGCATAAAAAGCAATTCAATGATATAGCCATTTGACATGTTGTTCAATCAAATCCATTCAAATTGCAAAATTACAAAAAAACACACAAACAATCATCTTCAAAGTTCCAATGATAAAAATAGTAATAGCAGTATGATTTCAAGTATTATTTTTTTGGTGGGGTACAAAAAATACGGTCAACCATTATGGCCATTGATTATTAGTTGAAATAGGAATATAATAACTTTGTATATTATTCACCCCTGGCCTGACTGACAGGTTTTTAAGGCTTCCATTGCCTACAGGTTATCCACAAAATTGCGTTTTTTCTATACCTTTCTTTGTTTTGTGAGGGTGTACAGACATAGTAGTTTAGTTAGTTAGTTAGTTAGTTAGTTACTGGTTACTACTACTGGCTATAAACTAACTAAATGCATTGTTTAAGCATTACTCATCCCTACTGTGGAATAGTAGAGTAAGTAACAACGAAATAGTAGTGAATGCATCTTGTTTAGTAGAATTACAAAATGAATAGAGACAGGGGAGGTTCATTGTGCAACATTCTTGGCTATGTAGGCACCATGTTTGAATATACTGGTATGTTGTAAAGTCTAGTATCTGAAAACATTCTAACTAACTAGTGGTTTCTGTCTGTATAGTTTTTACAGACCAATTCACAGGATTTCTGTGTTATGTGTTTGTAAAAAAGTTTTGATTTCGGACATATTTGTAAACACAAGTGGTGAGTGAGTTCAAAGTCACCCATTATTTAAAGTGGTGGTCAGTTTATCGGTGGTCAATACGTGATAGTTTAGTCCTGCAAACGAGTCAAATATGAAGTGAAAAAGAGTTAAGTTTTCCGAATTTGTATAGTACTTCGACGTGTGTTGAAGTTTTGAATCGGTGAATGAAAACGTGGAAAAATTGTGGGAGAAACGTAAAAGCCCTTAATTGGGCTGCAGAGCCCAAAGGGCCATTTGGGGAAATGGCCGGCAATAGGAGATAAAGGATGGCTTCGAATTTGAGTGAGTCTCATTTGAGTGAGTTTAACGTCTTGTTTCGTTTGTTTTAAAATTATATGTAGCCCTATGCTTATGAGAAGAAGGTAAGTATTTGTCTCCGGTAGTTGCATAGTTAGCATTGTAGGGAATTTTCTGGCGGAAATGTAGTCGAAATTGATAGCTTTTTGATCGGATCTAATCGGAAAAGCTGTTTTTTTGCAATGGAGACAGTGACATTAAATAAACAGAATGGCATTTGTGTGCTTTACAGTAATTTTGGATTTTCAAAAAACATATGAAGTCATGACTCATTCCAATTTTACTTTAGTATTTATTCCCTCTTTTATTTCCGCATATAATTAAATGAGCAGTCAGCTATCGTACAAGTACCTAAATGTTGGATTCATACAATAAAAGCGTTTCAGTAAAACTGCATAAAGCATAATATCAAGGACGAATCCATAATTTTGTGATGAAATGGAAAGGAAGTTGTAGTAGGCAATGTTTTAATTGCTGACCTTTCAAATATGGTGTGGATTTCAAATGTTTGCATGTGCCAGATGTCCAAATAGTTGTTGACTCAAGTCATCAAATTGATTACTTGAGTTTTATCCAGTCTAACTACTAAATAACGTGAATATGTGATAGCTTCACTAAGTTCAAATTCTGTAATATTCTTAGCATTTGCCAAGCAAACGAAACAACCGACATCCTGGTGTTCATCCTTTTCTGCAATCAATCTAATACACTTGGAACCTGATTTAGATTACAATTTACAATCTTTATAATTTAATTCGCCATGTTCAACAGTTTATTAATTGTGTTGTGCACTCGTATCAAGTTTGTAACCCAATGAGTTTATCTGTCTATTTTTTCAACTTTTTTAACATGAAGAATTCCCATCTACTGCAAAATTTACAACGTTTACCGAAAAAAAGTTCACTTCGTTAAGACAAACAAAAACGTGTTATAAAAACATTCCGTCAGATCTATATTGATAGCACTAATCCAATAAGTTGTTCACTCACAACAATAAGTTGAACTGGTTTTATTGCAAAAAATCTCACGAACACTTTGATATTACATGCCAATTAATCTAACTGAAATTCAACAATCAAGGTTACTTACCTTATCCATGATAATATGATCTACAAGTTAGTAAAATTTTGAAAATATTTTTCCATAATGGAATGCATGCCTAACGGCACAAAATTAGTTTGTGTACCAGCCAGTTCAGTAAAATATTCTTTTTCTTGAGAGTACTTCATATTTCTCATACTCTGTAATTAAGTAGTCATACATGTCTCACAGTTTTCTTTAGTTAAATCCAATCTTGTATGCCACTAAACTAACGAACTAAATAAATCTGGGAAGGACAAGGGTCGCCAACGGACACTCTTCAATCTATTACTTCATGCCTCAAGTACAAGCCTACCTATTCTTGAAATCAGTAGCAAACGCAAAGGCTATAGTTTGATAGCTACTAGTTAGTTGGTAAATAAATACACACATGTTGATGAAATTCTATTTAGACAAATACATTTTTTTGCCATACGGATAAATACAAGGCGCAGTCAAGTCATTCAGTGCTAATTTTTGCGTTCAGCTGTCAGAGTTCAAACAAAGTTCCTTGTATGCAGATGAAGTTTTTTCCACATGTAATATCTACACTGACTCAAGTTGAGTAGTTAGTTACTAACTTACAGTACTGCTGTTTTGCTGCCCTCAATCTAGTAATACTTTATTGACCAGTACTCATAAATTTTTATCTCATGTGTAGTTGGTCAGTAGCTAATATTTACCCATCTAGAAATGAACGACAAGTTCCAGCTTGAAAACGATATTTGTGATCTTGATCATACAAAATATGTATGTTGAATATAATAACTAACAGCAGGATTTCATTTGTTTCTATTTTACAGAGCCAGTTGTTGTCCATTGCTCGGGAGCTGCGCTATCCAACCAAGTAACTATCATTGCTTAATTCAATATTGTTGGACGCGGACTGGACTGAGAGTTTGAAAACCGGATTCGTTGTATTGCTTGCTAACTTTGCAATGGAGAAGTTGAGCTGCAATAATACAAGCATTGCTAGGATTGAAAACTAACTATACAAACGGATAGACTGACTGGACAAAATAAGTGCATGCAAGACTGAAGAGAAGCAAGCAGAGCTAAAACAAAAAGAGATTCATTCCTATACTAGATACGGACTGCTTTGATTAATGTGCCAAAAAAGAAGATAAAAGACGTGGAGAATCGATACACAATATTCTGAAGACTTGCCACTTACACTGGGAAACAATTTTATATCTATTATTAATACTGTGATTCATTCCGAGCTTGACTTCTCATTGTTTGAGCCAAAGTGTGGAGGAGCAGAAATGTTTCATTCCAGTGAAGTTACTATTTGTTGCATGTGAGTGTCCAATCTACAGAATTTGCAGCATAGTGAATTTTTTTGTCTTTAATTATGTTTTGACCGTTTTTTTGTCTTGTGTTTCAGCCATCAGTAAGGATGAATCAAATGAAATGCAGTACTTCGATGTCTTCTCTGGAGTCCTCTTATTTATTTATGAGGACACCAGAGGAGAAGAAACTAGCTATCAATAGCACGTTGAGGCCATGCAATAGCCTAAGCACCAAAAAGTCCAGGTATGAATCATATTAGTATGCAAATCGACAATAAAAATGCAAGCTATAGAAGTTTCGAATGCTTATATGTTCTGTTTATTAGGCGTGCCATCGATAGAAAGCGATGGCGTCGATCCTGGGGATGTTCTAATGAGAATGTCAATGGTAGCAGTACAGAGTTTTGGACCACAGTTCAAAATACTCTCAAGGTATGATGACAATTGCAGAAACCATTGATCAACTCAGTTTTATGTGGATCACAATTCTTGCTCCGATATCCATGATAGTAAAATTTTAATAATTTAAGAAAATTTCCTTTTGATTTTCATATATACCTTTAGTTTACATTCTCAATGTAATTTAATTCACGACGTTAGCTATTTAACTGTCCAGAAAAGGATTTTTAAAGAAGTTAAACAATTTATGGGCTGGACTTAGAAGTACTATAAACTTTGATATTTGGTTACAGGGGTTAGCTGAAGCTAATCTTCATGAGAGACGACTCCAGGATTTTATTGAGCTTTACACCAACGCGCGCGAATGGCTGAATCATCTGCAGCTGGAAAGAGGGAAGTTGCCAGATCAAGAGAAACTTACAAAGCTAGTAAGACTCACTAAAAAAGTTTTATTTCAAGGTGTTTTTTGTTCGAATGAAAGTATCAAGTATTACATTTCTTTATTTTTCAGGCCGAGGATTTGTATTCAAGACAAAACCTCCGTCTAGAATTGAATGGGCAAGCAGAAATACTGATCAAAATGTAAGTTCGAGGACCCGTGGGAGTAGATTTGATGTATCAATGTTAAGCTTTTGTCGAAATTTTGTCGATCTTGTATGATAGCTCTATATTTTGCAAATGTAGTTAAAGATATGGTCATCGTCAGTTATTGGAGACAAAAATAATTTATTCAGTTAACGAGTTGACAATAGAATCTTGTATAAAACAATGGACAAGGTGGATAATTATTATTGAGTAGTAGTAATTTGGTCACATGATAGTAATTTATAAGTTGTAGGTTAGCTTTGAAAATTGTATTAAGCAGCTACATAATTACACGGGAGTTTAGTGTAGGCAGTGTCCGTGTTAACAGTCAATGAAGCAACATAAAGGAAAATATCACTTACAATTTTGAATTTAAACAGAGGTTTAGATCATAAGTTAATTTTTTTGGTAAGATTTACCCTAGTGCTTAATATAGTACTTGTGTTGTAATAGTTCTGTTCGTGATTTGCAACCGCTAACAATTGTGTAAAATGAACGACAATCAGTCTATTTTAGCAAACGCTTTTTAATAGCTGTGATAGAAGAAAGTTAAAATATACCTGTTATTTTGGAAGGGTAGTTCTATATGTTATGAGATGTCAGATTTATTGGAAAGCAGTATTGTCTTCATTGAAAGATCGAGGTATTTTTCCCTTGTTTTGTTAGTTTATTGACTTTTTGACAAAATAGAAAAGAGAAAATTTGACAACATAGCGTATTACAATCAGACTTTTTTTACAACACTGCCTACTGGCAACTGCTTGGACTTTTTCGTTCCGTCCGGCTTTTCAAAGATAAGCGAGAACTGTTCGGACACATTTCGCTTTCGGGAAAAATTCACAAATACTCGAAAAAAGGATATTGAGTAGGGATATTGATTAAATATTTGCCTATAGCTACAGAAATAGAAAAAAAACCCAAATCCATATTTAATATTCTATATACCTTGTGTCCATAGTTATTTTTTTCCAAACCTAAATAATAATTTATTCATTTCAGGTTCCAAAACTTAGCAGACTGCTAATTCACAAAGATACCCAAATTAACATTAGGAACTCTCTATTTCAATGAAACAGACTATTATTTACCATTTTATGATTTTGCAAAGATAAAGTCTCATTCTCATCACAAGGTGGCACAGTAGTCTGTGTTTTGCCAGTACATGTCAATGTTGATGAGTATAAAAGCGTAGAAAACTCCTTGGTTTGGAGTCATGGAGCTCTTCAATCTAAAAAGTCAAAAAGTAAATATTCGCTCGCTAACTTTTAACTACAACCTAAAATGTAACAGGAAAATTTTTAAATCTAGATTTAGGCTATACATAATCTTAGTAATCTTAACTTAAGTCCTCCTCTTACCCCAATTTTGTCCTTCAGTGATTCGATTGGCAGTGTGGAGGATACATTAACCATATCGTAAGTTACGCATAGTTCAGGGCTGGTTTTAAGGATGTAGCCTGGTTATGCATAATTTATGACAATAACTTTGTGATTACGTTACTAAAGTATTTTGATCGCATATTTTTAACCGATTAATAGTATTTGTTGTCTTTACGTTTTCCAAGGTATCCCTGCTTGACTGAAGAATTTCAATGGAGAATGAACCACCTGAATTCACAATGGGCAGCTCTGGAAAAGATTCTAGCCCATGAAAATACATCCAAACCTCTTCAAGTTGCCAATAATACAAGTAAGTGTGAAATATGACGGTTAATACACAAGTAGCTATGAAACACTTAAAGATGGTGTTAAACATTCAATAAATACGCATTCTGTTTTCTGATTCAGCTTACGATATCGAATGGGTACGTGAGTGGTTGAAAACCCTTGAAAGCGAGCTTAAGCCTTTGGACTTCAAAGTTTCCTGGACCTTGTCTTTAGTTGACGAAGAAATTTTGCGGTATAAGGTAAGTTGATTTTAAATTCTGCTTTAAATCTTTTTGCTTTGGCTTTTGCGACTAAGAAAGGAAGACGACAATAAACGAAAAATATAGGAAAGAAGCAGGAAAGTTATAATGCAGCAGAGAGCAGAGTCAACAGTTTTCCTCATTGTGTGTTTAAGAAACTATGATGAGATAAAGGATATTTAGGTGAAACTAAATTACTAAATTATAATTCATCCAAATATCTTATACAGCTTTAAAAAGTATACCATAATCCGCTTTGGTAATTTTAAGTAATAACTCTTCGTTTTTCAAAATTAACATCTCCGCCTTGAATCGCCAAAATACAAAAAACTTGTACAGTTGTTGAATGAGAGTTTTAAGATTAACTTTTGGGCAAGTTTGCTCAAGTATGATATTTTTGACGATATCATTAGAATCAAAATGTTTCTATCATGGTTTAGAAAAAAATTGCATGCGATCTAGAAGAAAGTAGCATTTGCCCAAATTTCGTGTCGTGGAAATGTTAACAAATAGTTTTGAAATCTTACTTTATGTTGAATCATACTGCAGGTGTACAAGTTATTTTTTTAACAAGAATTCATCGCAGTTTGTTTCTTTGTCAGTTCGCAGTCGCTACAAAATGTTTACAGCAATTTAGCATATTTTTTTTGTTAATCTGATAAAATCTTTTATTGTAATCCGTGAATCGGCTGTTTTTGCTACTGCATTTTTAGGAGTGTAGCTCCTGTGTTACGATTTTTATCAAAACCCTGTATAAATTATCTCATACTATGCTTTTGAAAAGCTGCACTACATTCAGCAACCTCCTGTAACAAACTCACCTGAATGAATTCTTTGCATAAGCATGGAATAGCTTGAGTGAACAAACTGAAAAGGAATTGTGTAACGTAACATCAAATGAAATAGACTGTATCGACCAACATTTAAGTTTGAGCCATCCATCGTTTGTGTTATACTTACATCAATCTTAATGATTGTACATAGTTATAGTTCATGCGAAGAAAATGACTATTTGGCTCTCATCAGTGCTTAATGCTTCATAGATTATAGTGTGATTTATGTGTGCATGCAAAGATTATAAATTGTCACTACAGCCTGGGTGGTATTCAACTATTTTCCTTGATGGAAAATTGTTCAATTTAAATCTTGACAATAAATAACTCATGAAAGGTTGTGTAGTGACAACAAATTGACTGAAGTTCAAGTTGTACAATTTATCCAAGCAAATCCTTTTGTCTCCTGTTGTAGAATGTTGGTTGGTAGTTTAAAAAATGGGAGCGTTGAAGTAATCTGTATCATTCAGTTCTCAGATGAGTGAAGACTTGCCAAATTCATTCAAATGCGACCGTAATGGGCAAGCCTATAAACCAGTGAGCAATTCAAGGTAGCCAATCTAATGGATTTTTTTCTTCGTTAGAATATTCATGGGCTTATTCACGTTTCTGCACGGTTGATAAAGTTTCACACATGAGATGCCTTTATTTCTACTTAAGAAGAACCCGTGATTGTAAAATAATGATCTAATGGATGACTTACGTTCAGTGATGTTAATTTTCTTTGCAGTCTTTTTTGGATACATCGTTTCTCTTTCTTCGCAATTCACATTATAGTGCATATATAGTTTTATATGGTTGCTAATTTCCTGGGAGCAATTTGAAACTCTCTTTTGTCCATCTATTACGCGAAGATTTTGTAGTCACTCGCATCATGAATTCAGTATCAACATTTGTCCGCGTCTTTTTGGTTTAGACTCTACTGTAAGTAACTGACTAACTACTGTGTAATATTTCTCACGAGACGTGGAGTGCTAACTTTTGCTACACTATAATCTATCTGTACGTGCTCCCTCCCAAAGAACACCGTGGAGAATGTGTCGAGAAAAGAGCGAAGGTTCAATGTACGGGAGAATCGTTGAAGCAGAAATATAAGGGATGCTGGTGAGCACAACATTGGACTGTTGTTATATCTTGCTAATTTGTAGGGATTTTTTTTGATGTACGGTTGGTTGCAAGAACAAATTCTGATGATAGCAAACTAACTGGCAGTAAAGTTAACCCTGTAAGCAAAAACATTCACAGAATCATCACAGCAACTTGTTGTTCCGTGTACACATGTTATGGGCTGGTTTGGTTTAAAAGTGCACAGATCTGCATTTTTTGTCACTTTTCCAAAGTTTTCATGATGGCCTGGCTATAATATTTATTATGCTCACTTCTTTGGATTCAAACCTTGGTTAGATATAATGTGCACGTTATGTTTTTGTTTACAGCAGCTATGAAAGTTTTCTCTCACGCAAATTTACTACTGAAGTAATGTTTGCAACGATTGACGTGGATTAGACAAGGTGTTTGCATTTTGAATGAAATGGTTCTCAGTTCGCTCATGTATAATGTGCATGAAGTTTTGATTATTATGGCCAATCCAGTCTTACATGAATCTCATGTATTGGTATTGTGAGTCCGTTTTGAGCTAAAAATACGCTCGCTCGTGTAATATTTGCAAACAATGAGTCCATGCATGTATAGCATGGGAAATACGCATTTGTAGGCTTTAGTCTGAAACTTGTTATTCGCATTGGCTATAGTTGGATGATTCAGCAATTTGGGAAGATCTCTTTTCGTTTCAGAGTTTGCTTGAGTTACTTTTTTTGGGGTTTAATGATGACAAGCTTACATGTATTAGCCTTTATGATGGTTAGTTAGTTAGTTAGTTCGTTTTCGTTAGTTAGTTAGTTAGTGTCAGTAGGATTGCAGGGATATGAGATTAATGCAGCTAAATGGCATTACCTCCTTTAGGTAGTGAGTGAGGAAGAAAGTGATTCCTTTTGCGCATTATTTTTCTGTTATCCTGTCATGTCACCTAAGTGTGTTCTATTTTAGGATTCAGCTGCTCGGATATTATGTTAATCCACTTTCATCCTTTGTAGATACAACTAATGGATTTGTGTATAAGTTAATAGCGCAGTTTAGAAAGTGGCTCGATTTTTTTCCGCCGAATATTGCGGAGAAAAGTGGTGATTTGGGCGTCAGGTCGTACATTTTGCTTTGTCATCTTCATCCTGTTGTTAAAAAAGTAATTTTACACTTTCTCAAAAAACCAAAATGGTTAACAGCTGTCATAAAATTGAAGCTGACTAAGGGATGGTGAAACAAGCAAACCATATAGGAGGATTTTTTTTGGCTGTAGGTTTGATAAGGACGCATGGGTGTTATGATGTTGTAGGGTGTGTTCCGTTTGCGGATAATTGATGGTAAAGACAATAAATGTGGATTCATTGGATAGCAGGAGGGTTTGTGTTTTAAAATTTTGTGCATATGGTTTGATTACATGTGTGGATCTGTTGAATCATATGTGTCATCATTTAATTCATGAAGGGTTTCCTGTGAGACTGAATTATACAATAGTTGGTAAATGCAACAAGCGAGCTGTTTAATTAATGGCAGTTTTCTTGCATCAACTTACCCATGGGCAATTTTACTTTTTGATTGTCGAGGGGAGCAGAATCCTTTTTTAAAAGCGATGTTCGTTCAATAGAATGAATGTCATGTCACGTCATATCCGGAAAGTTGAGTTAAAAAATGAATACTCTTGTGCACATTGTGATGCAATAATAGTGAGCATTTATTTGACTGTAATTTTTAACGATCCAAATGAATTGCTCGTCATTTTGGACGTGAGCGGCATTTGTTACCGTGTTTATTTGTAGTCCATGTTGGTTGTTGTGTTGACATTATACGGAACAAAGTTGATTCAGGCGTTCAGCATTTATGTTTTGTTTGGGGAGAAACGAGCATTTCACGCTCCAATTGCATCCTGTTTGTGTAAATTGGTATGTTTTGGGAGAATTGTGTTATGAAGAAGCGATGTTGATGTTTTTGCATGCATATTGCATATTAAAGGACTAGATTGAAATGCGGCGTTTGAATAAAGTAAATGGCGGCATTATTTTGCAAAATTATATGCTTGGTGTTATTGTGGGCTTTCGTAGCATCTTATGGTTTGGTGTTTGTGTTTTGCACCAATGCAAGTTTATTGATCGCGTCAATCGTTTCAGTTTATGATAGTTTGACTGCTGGACTAAACCTCTTGGATTTATGATCGGAGCTTTTAATTGCAATGGAAGTTTTATGGCACACATAAAGTGTAGTTCATTTTTAATGCGATGAGAATCAAATGAGTAATTTATGCTCTTATTTTTGGTGGTCTTGGGTTAATAAAATTTGTATTGAAGATTTGGCTGTTTGATCTTTCCTAATTTGGGCTGATTTTTGGCTTCGTGAACCTTTTTCAACGTATGCTCTTCATTTTTATGCCGCTGAATATTAAAAAAACAGTTATTACTCAGTTAGAAATGAATTCACTGCATAACTCATGCTCTATATTATACGTACGTACTGCGGACGCATTGTGGTTTCTCTGAATTTAATTTATCAGCTAAGGCTTTCTAATTGTCAAACTGAGACTCTCATTTCTACTTTTTCTCGTTCATTTGTCATATAATTTTTTTAAGTTGAATCATTTCGGTCAAGACGGACAGAAAGATTAGTTAGTTAGTTAGTAGTACTTCTTACAGTTTCAATTGAAAGCCAAAATTGCCAAAAAGGTTGCACTGTTCTACATGCAAAACAAGAATATTATACCTTGGTAAAGTAAAACAATACCACTAGGTTTCTAAATGGTATAAAAAATTCATTCCTACCAAAAATGGTGCTACTCATTTACTATTTCATTAGTGTTAAATTCGTTCCGGAGTGCAATCTACTGGGGTTCCTCCCTTATCCGCTTTTAGTGGCAACTCAGATCAACTCACAGCCCTTTGAGTTCATTATGAAGGATAATGGAGGTCTGCAAAAATGTTTTCTGCAAACACGCGAACCAACATATAGGATCATATCAATACCCTGCTACGGTGTATGCAATTATATTTTCAGTATATTTCACACACGACGGAGTAAACTAACTAACTATAACGTATAATTTCACCGTATGGATTGAATTCAGTCCTTTTCCTTTGCGTTAATGAAATCCAGTTGTAGATATAACTACCATTAAATTCCATGCAAATCTAATGATTGACAATTCGTTTGTAACTTATCAAGCTAACTGAATCTGATATGATGAAAACTGTCATTTGCTGGTGCAAGGCACTTTCAAGCACACGAACCCAATTTAAACCCTGTGTGAATAAATAATAATAGTGCTTTGCTAAAAACACCGTATGGTCAATCACTTGTATTTTTACTCCCGTCTGTCATGCATGACGCTGTATTGAATTTGGTGTTCTGTACACCCTAGCTATATAATAACTCCTATTTACTACTGTGCTAGGATTCTTATCTGTTCATTGCACTTACTTTGGTATATATATGAGGTAGGTCACCGTCTTTTTCCAGTGCTTTATACCCTGGACTGTAACTGCTACTATAAAAGTACGAAAAAGGTATGGACCACGGTATTATTATTTCTTACTCTAATTACTACTTCCATACGGATCAATTTGCATGTGTGATGTTCAAATGTATGTACGTATGTATGCGTATAGCACAATGGTTAAAATAACTCGTCATGCCTATTTCCAATCGCTTTTGTTGCAGTTTTGTACAAGTGACAATGAGTCATTCACTCCATCCACTGTAGTACGCTTTAGTTAGTTAGTTTGAATGCATGGTTCGCATGATCCATTGGTTTGGTAGTCAGTCACACTACCACTGTGTCTAATCCATCAAATTTTTTATTTACAAAATAATAGTCGTGGTATAATTCTAAAGCTTCATGAGCATTGTTTGCATGTTGTGTGGACTATAGACAAAAGTGAAGAGGGAGGAACGCTCATGTTGTTGATAAATAAGTAGACACAAAAGGTTCAGACTCTCTCGGTGCCTTTTGTTTTTTACGTTAACCCGCTCTTTAAGCATTTGTTTTTGTAGAATTGGTTAACCAGGTAACTAAACTGAATGAATGGACATGACACGGGCAAG
>Ga0210040_10007980_pt1 | contig 12666 bp, 9 predicted proteins | sample CryGeyCG12114_NA_FD_185462 | JGI IMG/M metagenome (GOLD analysis project Ga0210040, IMG submission 185462) | Groundwater microbial communities from aquifer - Crystal Geyser CG19_WC_8/21/14_NA (SPAdes) (version 2) | ecosystem: Environmental > Aquatic > Deep subsurface > Groundwater | place: USA... | reverse complement strand
CTCCAGGTTAAGATTAATGACAACCGTAGAACATAGACAACAATTTTGGGAACTCACAGTAGGACTCAAGAACCATGCTGATTGTCCAGCAGAGAAACACACGAAGACTCAAAGCATAGATACAGAGTTGTGCAAGTATTTAGGTTTTTGGGTACGATCACAGCTTGGTAGAAATAACATAATGCTATTACAAAACTTGCTAAAGGAGTCAACAAGGGAATTAAAAACAAGTATTTTCTACCAGCGTATCAATCATATTCATGTGGTACATTATACAGGCTGGTCCACGGCCAGCTGTGCATTGGTCAAGTCAAAAGTCAAACGGGGAACATTTATTTCCGTAATTTAATTTATGAAAAACCAAGCATATCATTGAACTGGTATCTGAATATTACAACATAACTCATGAGAAAAGAGTTTTTGGGCATATCCTATAGAACTAACTATAGTGCCAAGATTTTTTAAGAGAATAGTTTGCCTTGAAAACAAAAGTGTGAAAAGTGTAGACCCTAGCGCAGAAAACAAGTATAAAAATCAATAAATGTGAAATGGATACATCACACACTCCCCCCGTGAAGGGATATACACACATTATTATTACTAGGTGTGTCGTAAAATATGCTCAGCCACTTTCTCTCTCGTCATTTTAAATGTGATGAATATACATAAACGTAGCCTGCTGAGTGTGTTCTACTCACATCAAGGCTTTAATGTTGGCCATGATCGTCATTTCCCATCGTGAAATCCGAATGAGAATTTATGCTTCACTTAAGCTCCCATGGATTCTTATGCAATGCTCAGATTATTATGGCCTGTACATTAAGGGGGGAGCACTTGTTTCCCAAACTTTAAATACATCTACATACACAAAACTACTGGCTGGCTCAGCTGTAAAACACTTTGGCTAAAAGAAACAAAAAGCTTTCTATCACATCCCATGCTACATAAAAATCTTATCAAAACAGGTTGACAATTTTTAACCTGCACATCTTCTTTAGAATGTGCATGCACAAACAAGTGAGAAGGATAAAAATCCATTCCCTTCAAGTATTCATTACGATAACTTTCTAGGCAGTTAGTATGTAATCTACGTAATAGCAGCAGCTCAAAAATCTATGCTGAACAGTTGTCTACAAACTTTTCTAATCTAACAACTTGAAACTGTGCTCCAACTTTTTTCTCACGCATTACATTCTACAATCAATCCATAAAGATGAAATATACTGTCATTGAACTCCTGGAAAAATTGAGGTCGAATTTTTAAGTAGCTATACACTAGAATCCTACACTGTCAAACCCTGCCGCTATACTCAACCACTTTATTTTCCAAAATTAGCTTGTGATTCCCAATCTGGAAACAAATATCGTGACCAAAATGATGATAAAAGTACTTGTTCCAGCATATAGATTCCTTTTTACACGCACGTGTGGTATGTAGAACACCCGTCTAGGTTTCCTAATAAATCCTCACATTCCCTAGCTAACTCTCCAGTTACTAACTAAAACTACACTATTCTCTCAAAACAAAATTCTCCCCATAACCAACCAACATTTTCCCTCCTAACTAACTGATATTTTCAAAAAAAAAACGCTCTATAATTCAACTGAACTGTAACTCTAACGCTACGCATTTCCTTTTTGCATTTCACTCTTTCACTGTACCATATTATACAGTTAGCTCCATTTTGCTTCCACCACATTTGTCCACAGGAAAGATGCATATCTTCCATAATAATAATAACAATAATAATAATATCTCTATCAGACTCTTTGGCCTTTTAGCTTTTTCCCTCCGCATCATGAACCACTTTGGAATCCCCGCCGTACACACAGAACAATAAATACAACAGGCACACAGTTACAAATAAAAAGACAAGCGTATTCCAAAAAGTTTGTCCATTACCGTTTCTTCCCCTAGGCCCATCTTGTTGATCATGCAAGTGGCTCCCACTACTACTGCTGCCATGGTCAGGTCCATTCACACTTCCATGATAATGAGTCGAGTCCTGTTGTGGTGCATAAAATCGTTGAGTTGGGAGCGTCGGTTGAAAGTAAAATTTGTTGTCTCGTCTTGGCGTATATCTTGTCGGTGCATAGAAATGAGTGTCTGGAAGAAAAAAAAACATTACATCTTTGGGAGTCGGCACCTTTTTTCACCAAAAACATGAGAAATTATAACCACACCAAACCACAACCACCAATTATTATTATCTGGTGTTAATTAGAATTGCAAGATTTCTATATAACACCTATAACTGTATGGAATATGGTTGAGAATTCATGTGTATTATGTGAGAGAGTAAAACTGAATATTACACAATAGGAACATTACCAGATTTCATTTATATAGATATAGGGTCGGTCAGTCTTGTCAGTTAGAAGAATTGACAAGTCATTCTATACACATGGAATTTTTCTATTATATATTATATGCAAGGGGGAAATGCCTATTATTATTTACATTCATTTCCTCACGTACTACACAGACAGTGTATTGAAAAACAGCAGGACTAACAAAGGTGATCATTTCGTTTCGTTCTTTATTGCAACGGTTTGTTGGCATTTTTACGATCATGGAAGCATGGAACATGCATTTTATTGGTACATACAAACTGCATGCTGGAGAAGTAATAAGACATTTTTTTCTTGGTTTCACTACGTTCCGTAGTTTAGGTAATAAAATGCGTTTCAATGCATTCGTATCATGAAAGTGGATTGTTACTATGTTTATATTCACTTGGACGAATACGACCTCGTGAACAGTTTTTTCTGAATTACATTTTCATAGAATCTAAAATAATACTACAATACATATACATTGATGATGAATATCGTGTGCCTGATATTGAGAAACCACAGGGTGTAAATTAAAATTAACCGTACTCAACAAAAACATGCATACAGGCACAAGTCATAAGGATCTGACTGGAGAACTTGTTAACAACAATGCAATTTAAATGCAATGGAGACTCATTCATTTTTAAAAAGCCAGACACATGGTCACTTTACAATGGGAGTGCTATTGTGTGTTCACAATATAGTATTGCGCTAATACTATTTATGTTTCCATCCGTTTTGTTAGTACAAAAAATTATGTCGTTTATTTCCTTTTGTAAAGAGATTGCAAAATGGGCCTTGTAAAGCTGATGGCGTTTCACACATAACAGTATTCCAACTTTTTTCCTCTTTTCAGCTACAACAATACTATTTTCAACTGCTTGCTACTCTCAAAAACTCAAAACGAACATTCAAAACAGACAAAGCTAAAACCTATGACCTCTAACCCTTTCTTTGATATGAGACACTTCCCACTTGACACAAGTGTCTCAAGTACCGTAACAGAAAAATTTCCTTTTACACAACATTACATGTAGAATTTCACATTCTCTCTCTCTCGTCATTCAAGTCAGCCATTACTATTACCATTTCATATAAAGTTAATTAACTCTAAAAAGATTTCACCACGCTCCAACTAATTAATGAAATGCATGAGAGACAATAGCTTCAAAAGTAAATATTGCAGCCGACATGAAATGAAAGCTGCCCATCCCAACTAACTAACTATAGTAGATTCTAGCAAGGGTGAAACCAAATATTAGCTAACAAAGTGGAGGGTTCATCAAGACTAACTAACAATATAATACCACCCAGAAGAGATATGAATATATCAACACTACAGTTGGTTACTTATCTAAAAGGGGGATTCAGATATGCACGCATAACAGGGACCAATTGGACTTGATTCACTCTAATTCTAATCAAGATAAGAGATTACAAGATGATTTACATGCACTTTAAAGATTAAGTGAACACATTAGCCATGCATGCATGGAAAAAATCCAATTTGAACTTTCCAACAATCCTCAACCATAAAGCTGCTCAAAGTATTTAGCTATACATACACACACATGGACATTCAATGGGCGTGTATAGGATGAATCCAAAATATGTAAGCCAAATGAATGAATTGTCCCACAGTCATTCATTTAAAGGTCTTCTGATTTCAAAAGTTTTACTCTCCTGCCAACACCAGTGTAGCCAAAAGCGGGTAATTGCAGTAAATGTAGCAGATGTTTCTGATCTGCATGTTCAAACCCAACTATCCGACCTAATAACTGATCCAGACCTCATTCTATCGAATAAACCCTTGGCCTACAGCCTAAAAGTTTCCATACACCGTAAAATATACCATAAAAAATCAATACGATCATATCATATAGTCCGGCTTTCTTTCCCAACATTTTTACACGTCTACTATCTATCCACATTTCATTAACTAACTAACAATGCAACACCGATGGGCACTGACAGTCTGTTTTGTTCGGCTGTCACCGTTTCTCCGTCCAACTGGTAAAACAAGCGCACACTGCAAGAATAGTAAATTATAGGATTGCCTCCAAAAGTGTGACATCTTTTGCACCACAGGAGTCAATGTATCGATACAGAGACCAACTGTGCTTGTTTCAAACAATTGCACCAACGCTTTTTATAACAGCAACATCAATTCACCCATACATACTCATGGGCACTACTATTGAGAACATGTCAGGTTTCTAACAATATAACATGTGTACAATAGAAAGGTGATACTATTTCGTCAGTCAGTATCAGTTCCTCATACCAATTTTTAGTAACTAACTATAAGCTATCAAATGTTATACACCATTTGACCCGTGAATTGAATCCTTACATTAATATATTCATTGCAGTTAGTTACTTGATCTAGTTACCAACACAGCTGACAGTTGAACGATGTGCCCTTTCCAAATGGTTCCGAATTGGGACAAACTAAATGCCTAGTGAGAAGACATATTATGATGATTTACATGGAAAATATGTAAATGTCAACATTTGTGAACCAACTCTCATCAATTACATAAGGCGTGTATGTATTACAACTAACAACTATAGACAATCTATTGATCACTCACTCACTGCACTGAAAAGTGTCTATTAGTGACACAAACTGTGTAAATGATGTCGCTTTAGAACTGATAAGTAAATATATAGATGACTGTAAAAAAATACAATAAGGGAATTCATTAGTACACAGCCTGGAGTTCTAGATGGTTAGCAAGGCAATAACTAACTAACTAACTAGCATCGTTGAGAAATTCTGATAAGTCAGCAAGTTATATAGTTACTAACTAACTAACTTACATAACATGATTCCATTATGACTATTCTTGTGTACAAATTGAATTTTCTCCATTTAAGCCTTGTACAAAGCATAGGGATTCACAAAAGGAAATGCATTAATATTCACTCTCGGAATTTAAAGAGCCCACATGCAGTGGGAATCAATTGATAGTACAAGACAGGCAATTTGTATTTTCTCAGCTTGGCAATAATAATCACTGTTGCATTACAGTTCTCGACCATGTTAGCTTACTTTTGTGTACACACACATGCAGTACATTATTCAGTATACAGTGTTTCCTAGCTGTGCCTATATGGAAAGATTCTCTGATGGATTCATTCAAGCTTTCAAAGTCTAAAATTGACATCCATGTGCGTTCGTGCAGATTATGCTGGAGAAACAATATGGTTGTGTGTCTAAATTTTGTAACGTCTGAATGCACAAGGTACGCACATGGGTTCACACAGAAGGGGGTAGATTATTTTTTACGTGAGTACAGGTCACGGTATTTCAAACTTTCATCTTGTCGAAACAACCCAATGTAAAAATCATTGCAAAGCGCATTAAAATTTACACTTTTCCACCAATCAGTACATACTACCAAATCAAAATTGTCTTCCAAAAATTTCATTCCGAATTTTCATATCTCAACATTGCTACCACTCAAACTTTTGAACTTTCCTTGCAATCTATTAAAACATATCTCATTTTGCTACACATAAATCCCTACGATAAATGCAAGGGCTGTATTCCAAAGATATAATACTCACATTTTCCACAATATATTGCTCCACGCACAATATCATAGTTTAATACCATCATCTCATGTGGCTGCTGGGAACGAACACCATAATTCATCAAAAAAGGGTAATCATCTATGCCTTCAGAGTTTGTGCACACGTGAGACTAGAATCCCGTACTTTTACCAACACCCAACCTGAACTATATGCAATACAGACAACGAGAAAAAAAATCTCCTCCTTATAACATAACTAACTACAGACACCCTCTGGAGAAATTGCATAGTACAACAAAGTGTTTTAGTGATGAACATTCTGGGGAAAACCATGACTTTAAGTAACCAATACATCAAACTACACAAACATATATTGAAAATCACGACTCATATTTCACTGCAGCAATCTTTCTATATTGATAATTTTCTCGAGATTTATCGTTCCACTATGCTCACTTTTCTTCAACAATGGCAATTAAAATTCATCCAAGTACAAACACAATATGTATATTATCCATATATTGATGAAATGAAGAAAAAAACCGACTGCTCACCAGCACAGTGAGCAAATCTACTATTTGTACAATCTTTACATTCATTTCCCATATTTTGGCAGACAAGGGCTCTTCCCCATTTGTTTTATTGAAAGGAAACGTCCAAGAGCCGCAACATTTCCTTCTTGGCTCAACAAACTTCAACTGAATGCACGCACCAGGATCCAAATTGTGTTTGACTTGCACTTATTGGGGGATCATTACTTTATAAAATTTATCAAAGTGCCATATTATTATCATTCATCGCATTGTTTCACCACTACTACTACTCTCATAATAAACTTTCTACATCAGACCCATTGTACGTATACATGCATTGCAAGTGAGAACAAGGGATCACACAGGGGAAAATATAATATAAAGCATGCTCCTCAAAAAAAAAAACTTTTATTTACTCTCATACACATCATCAGTCAGTAGTACATATGCGTAGTCTATATTAATGTTGGCCGTAAAACAAATATTTTCAACACTCTACCTACAGATTCATATACTGTCATAAATTCGGCACCTTCTATACCAACGCATTACAAACATTTTGGGGTGAATAATTTCATCAGCTACGGTATGCGTTTGTGTGCCTTCATAAGTACAGGAAGGAAAAGCGGAAACTCTGTTTAGTCAGTCAGTCATCCACGGGAGCCAATAAAGTCAACTCAAGTACAATATTGTGAACAGGGGAGAGAGCTATGAGTACACACAAACTTCCCTCTATAATATAATAGTGTGCAAAAAGAAACTGGACACGAGTGAAATCCAATAAAATCTCAAATACTATACATACACAAAGAGAGGGTCATAACAATAGACCAGTAGTAGTAGAATGAGCAATGCATTCACACTGTGCAAAGAGGGAAAGACAGCCGTTGTGTTCAATACCAATGGTCACATAAACATGATAAATAGCAATAAAGTAAGTTTCAAAAACTCATAGGCTTTCTCACATTGCAACTTTTTCAATCCCATTAGCAGATATATGAAATTCATGATGATCCTTTTGTAAAAATTTGACACCATTTAAGCATTTGAAAATTCTGCACGATTCTATACATAATATTTCATCTAATCGGCCTTTTAGCGCTACAAAAACACAGTTTTAATTACGGAGACCACACAATTCGTAAACAAGCATTGCTCACAGTCAAATATACACCATATACACTACAATGCAATACAAACCTAAACTGCATTTGCTTCTCCAAGATTAAATTTCCCAGGAATTCAATACTCTAAACCCCTTTTAATCGACAAAAGCGTCAGAACTCACAAAAGCTTCCCGTCACTCACGAACTAGCTAACCAACTCGGGTGACAAAGGGTGAAATTCTCGTGTCAAGTTAAAGCCTGCTTTTGAAATGGATACCTCCCAATGTCTCCTACTTAAGCTCAAGTGCTCCATAGTTTATTTAATTAACTTGGGCGCACGAATCAAACCTACGAAAAACTGCAAACAATGCAAAATATATTGAAAGTGGGAAAACAATTAACAAATTCTACGGATTCCACCAGTTCAGTAGTAAGCAACAATTATACCTTAAAATCCTCGATACATACACCAACACGGTAACTTAACTTACATGTATGGACTCAATGCAGAATTTAGTTTCTCCTAAAAATAGCACGAACAAACCCAAGGAATTTTTAAATGAGCACCTGGGAGCATCTGTTAGCAACATTATTAATGAGCCTACGGCTCACACATGAAAGACAAAATTTGCGCTCCAAACTTTGTCAAGATAAAAAACAGAGTTTCGTTTGTTAATTATTATCATCCAACTGTTCTGTCTACATTATTTCCATTTAGAAGCGAGAAAAAAGTTTTGCCACGTCCGTTTCTCACTCCTCGTAATAACCTATCCTGCATACTAAAACTAAAAGCATATGTCTACTAATAATATTATACACTAAAGCCAATCCATTTAAATTCTCCAACCTTATCAGAGAATCAATAACGTCCCATATTATTCCACTCGAACTAATCAGGATCTCAACACCAAATAGTTCCCTTCAATTATAACCCCTTGATTACTGGAATCATATACTATACCATTGCAATCTCACAGTGTGTCATTGTTCCACACCAAATCTCCATTCCTCAACCTGCTTTTCAATACGCAAAGACGCTAATTAGACTAGCAGTGCAAACCAGTGTGAACCAACGTAGGGGGCCATTCGTTAAACTAAAATCACTTGCTGAGCCCATTAATTAACATGCCAACACAATTTCACGCACTTGACTTATACAATATATAAACGAATCTCTTCTCAAGTCAGTCAGTCAGTCTTCAGTAGCATTCAGTATAAGTTTCTGTACAAACTAACTAAACTAAAAGCAATCTAAACGTGAAAATTTGCATTCTATAACTTCTCCGGAAACTTAAACTAGGCCCTACTGAAAAAAAATACACAAACAGACTCAATCCCTATTAGATTCAACCAACCAATCGATCTCACACAAATCTCACAACTCACTAACAGGATCATATTATTATTATTGCCCAAAACCCTAACTAAACTGCAATGAAAGTTTGCCAGAGATTTGTAAACTCTTGGTCTCATGCCTTGCAGGCCTCCACAGAGACCTCCAAAATCATGATGAATGAATAAAGTGATTGATTTGATTAGCTCTAGTCAGCGTGTAGCCTCAAGTCATGTTTTTATCATCAATGGGAAAAACAGGCACGTCCACAAAAAGATTAAACGTATGTCATGCATTTAGAAAGAAAGGATCCGTCAGATGTGAAAACTTGATGTGGCCATTGTACTCATCTGTGTAAGGGAATTGCCCAACTGGACAAACTCCAATCCAGGATTCAAATTCATCGTTTACAGTTTCCAATTTAACAATGATATGTACACCTGAGGCTGGAAATTAACTAACTAACTAAAAGTAATAATGTTTTGTGCCTAGATCAAGTGGTGATCTGCCCTCGTATTGTAAGAAAATTAATCTACGCATCTACCCACACACATCGTCCGTCTTGATTATATTTCTTAAGACTTGGCAATGTACCATATTAATTGAATTTCGTTTCGTGGACCATCTCATTGAATATTCAGGCAGTACTCCAATGATTACGTATAATAATGGAAAAACAAAATTATTTCTTGATATTACATCCGTCAAGTTATTTTAGGAGCAACAATCAACAGCATGATAATAGAGTTCTATTAACCTGCTAACTACTACAGCTAGTACAATGATTTTTATCCAGCTATAATCATTTTTCATAAAAAAACGCTCACTCACTACCTCGTAAAAAAATATTGGCAATTTTCAACACGTGAATAATAATAAACACTCCATGTGAAAACTACTTTCCAACTTATAAACCCAACTATCTGGAGGGGCGACAGAAAAATTAGTTTTAGGGAAAAAACGTGATGATGAGGAGCTGTAGGCAATTTTTTCCCATCTAATTCTTTAAGCTTGTTATCATCACCCATGAGATGATAGACTTTATATATGTACGTTCCTACAAATTACTTACCACTTGTTAGTGACTAACTATGGCATATATGAAGCATTCTCCGAGTCCTGGTTGGTAGTAAAATCTATACATACATTATATGAGGAACATTTTTTACACCTACCTAACTATAGAATCATGAACAAAAGACTTTGAAAACACCCTCCATTTTATTTACAATGCACGTCCAATCTCATTTTCTGACAGATCAGTTGAGGAAACGAGAGTCAATTTCCCTCATATTGGAAACCATGGATAGGGACATTACATACTACTGCTACTACACACAGTAGGTTAGTTAGTGACAAGATTTGGTATGCAGGGCCATAGTTTGAGCATCCATTATTTTCAAGACTAATAAGCCATCAGGATTCATGGGACGAAGTGCGCCAATAATACTGTGTCACAGCAGAGAGGGAACATTAAGACGTGAATAGAGATGAAACGGGCACCTCACGTAGTTATAGTTAGTTAGTTCCATTGTAAGTAAAGTGAGAACATGAAATTTTGGACAAATGGGACCTCTTGGTACAAATTTACAAAATTTGGCCTAATCAGTATCGATTTTATTTGCTATAAATCCAGAAATACATACTCACGCTAAAGCAGCTACTATTTCTAATTAGTTATAGTGGTCATTTTGACTTGGCTTATACATTCTTAATAAATGGGGCATACAGAAGATTTCAAAATTTCCACCTCCAGGTCAAAATAAGCGGTGAGTATAACAATAGTAAATCTGGCTGGAAGCCATAGCGTTGTCAAATAAGTAATATAAAAGATAAGCTCCCAAAATATGAATCCCTTCTGTAAAAGGAGGATTCGAGATTTACTTCAATCTCACCAACATGCCCAAAAGGGTGCACGGGATTCAATCAATGTAATTGAAAGAGAAAACATGTACAGCAAAAAAAAGTGCTTCCATAATAAACTACACTCCTACTAGTACTACATAGGAATGGGCCCAAACATCATTCATATAATAAAGAGAGGATCAATTTGACGTGAACTAGAGACAGGAACGGACATAAAATTAATACCATGTCTGCGAAAACTTGGAGCTCGAGACTCGCTCAATCACTCAAATGTTTATAGTATAGTTTTGCCAAGAAAAAACATCCTATTTGCGCAAAAGGATTCCAGCGCACACAAAATAAGGTATTTCTACAATCTCCTACCATAATATTCTCACATGTACAAAACAATATGTAATAATAACAGCTGTAGGATGAATCTAAAGACTGCACCACTACTTACCACTATAAAAAAGTAAACAAAACTTGCAAATAAAATTCAATTCAATAATACATCAAACTTCAAAATATAAACGCAATAATTCACCAAATAAAATAATAATATACAATGTATTTCATTACTTCAAAAAAAAAAAACATTTTAGACTGACAAATGATTCAGCTATTTGTAAAAAAACATACAATTTTCCACGTCATGCACGAACGAAAAAGTTGTTTACCATGAAACGTATTTTTTAAGGTAAAATCATCATGAAATCAAATCCAATGTAGTATATGTCTTCCAGTCATATTTCATTTGATATACACATTGCATTGCATCATACACACACTTTTCTTTGCCCCAATCCTCTATCTCTAATGTGCGTTCCAAATAATATGCCACAGGCGAGTTGTTTCCTCCACTCGACAGGGAAAGCAAACTCTGACGAAAATTCGATTTTCTACATCAAAAGAACTGTACACTGATGCTCTTAGTCAGTCCTTGTCTACGCACTTATTATTTCTCATTTCTCCTACGGCATGTTTCCATACACTATTCATTTTGTATCCTTCTTGATATACAAAAACAATGCATGGTAAAAGAGCAAGAATAAGCCAAAACAACCACCTATTGACCACAAAAATGGGTAAAAGCTGAAATTTTACACACATAGACGTACAAAATCCAAAAAAAACAAGGAAACTGAAATTTTTCATAATTATTATATTCATTTTTATTCGTCAGACAAAGTGTGTCAACAACAACATAAAAGACAAAAAGATCAAAAGATTTCAAACTCCCACTCACAATTGGCAAACACTTTTAGCCCACTAATGAAATATTCTTTTGATCACTCTAACATGCTTCTCAGAGGACTCATGCAAAATAAGAGGTCTTCAACGAAAAAGCTCAAAATGTAATCAACCATGATGAAAACGGAAAAAAAATACGTTTGCACATCCATTTGGTATGCATACATTTAAAAAATGCTACATGTTACATATGCCATTTCATAACTTGTATTACAATTTAACATGTATTCAAAACTTTCATGAATTCATAATCAAAGGACAAAAATCTTTGATGAATACATTCTAGATACACAAAATTTGCAAAGCTTTTCACTCCTTCTGTAATTTTGCATTGAAGCAAAAAAAAATTTCACAGCACAACCAAATTCAATGAGACACACTTGACCAAATGTAAAAGGTGACAACAGACAGTGATTTGAGCTAAAACTTTACAAGTTAGACAACCGTAAAATCCCTTAAATCCAAAAGAGCATGAAACACTGCTCATATTTTGTCCTAATAGTATATTATCCACAAAAACTTCTTCTTTTACACAACTCTACAGTATTCTCTCAAGTACCATCTTAAAAGGGGCAAAAAAGTAACTAAAAAACTGTATGAGGGAACCGCAATATTTTAAAATTAACTTGAAATATACGATACCACCCAATGCATACTAACCAAGAAAGGGGGACTCATATATCAAAGGCAAAATTGTAGTCAGTCACTATAGAAAAGAG
>Ga0210040_10007979_pt1 | contig 12666 bp, 11 predicted proteins | sample CryGeyCG12114_NA_FD_185462 | JGI IMG/M metagenome (GOLD analysis project Ga0210040, IMG submission 185462) | Groundwater microbial communities from aquifer - Crystal Geyser CG19_WC_8/21/14_NA (SPAdes) (version 2) | ecosystem: Environmental > Aquatic > Deep subsurface > Groundwater | place: USA... | reverse complement strand
GGCGTTCGTCTGCCCCTGGTCGATCGGGAACAGCACCCGCCAGTGGGACGGCGTTCGCAGCAGTACGCCCCAGTCCTCCGGGTCGTAGATGTAGCTGACGTAGGCGAGGTCGGGGATGTCCTGACGGAAGTCGTGCGTGGTGGACGCGACCAGGAACCGCTCGGGGTAGGTGACGCCCTCGAAGGCGATGCCCAGGGAACGCCGCACGGCCGAGTTCGCCCCGTCCGCAGCCAGCACCCAGTCGGCGTCGTAGGACGGCTCGAAGCCGTCGCCCGGGAGGTACACGCGGACCCCGTCGGTGCCCACCTCGACCCGGTCGACAGGCGCGTCGTACCGCAGGGTGACGTGCGGCATCTCCTCCAGGTGCCGCCGGATGAGGCGGGTCAGCTTGTGCTGCTCGCACTGCACCCGAAAGGGGAAGTCCGTGTCCTCGGCGAGGACGCTCATGTCCAAGTGGGCGAGCAGCTCGCGGCGGTGCCCGCGGTACTGGAAGCCGGGCGCCTTCAAGCCCAGTTCGAGCAGCTCGTCGATGATCCCGAGGTCGCGCAGGATCTCCAACGTCGGAGGGTGGAACGTCGAGGCCCGGGACTCGGTGGCCAGGTCCGGACCGCCCTCCAGGATGGTGACGGGGAGACCGAGGCGGGCGAGGCTCAGCGCGGCGGTCATGCCGACCGGGCCCATGCCGACCACGATGATGGTGGGGGTGTCGTTCACGAGGGATGCCTTTCGAGTTGGTGCGGGAGCGAGCGTCAGCGCGGGGACGCCGGTGCCGGATCGACGTCCGGGAAGCCGCCCAGTGGCTGTCCGGCGACACTCAGCTGACCGGCGTCCACGGGGAGGACGTGACCGGTGATCATCGAGGCGTCCGGGGAGAGCAGGAAGCCGGCCGCATCAGCGATGTCGGCCGGGTCGGCCATCGTCCGCAGCGGCACGCGGGCGGTGAGCACGCCCTCGCCCTGGGTCTGACGCATGTACTCGGTGAGCGGGGTGCGCACCAGGCCGGGGGCCAGTGCGTTGACCCGGACCCCGTAGGGCCCCAGCTCACCGGCCAGCGCCCGGGTGAGGGCCATGATCGCGCCCTTGGAGGCGTGGTAGTGGGCACCCAGGCCGGCGACGTACCCCTGGCCGACGGTGGAGGCGATGAGCACGATGGCGCCGCCCCGGCCCTGGTCGACCATCGCCCGGGCGACCCGGTGACAGGTCAGGGCGGTGCCGAGCACGTTGATGCCGATCGTGTCCGCCCAGGTCTGCGGGGTGGACTCGAGGAACGACTCCTTCACCGAGATGCCGGCGCACGCGACCAGCCCGGAGACGCCGGCGGCCACCAGGTCGTCGACGGCCGCGGTCAGGGCCTCGGGGTCGGCGACGTCGCAGGTGGCCCATCCGCCGCGCACCTCGTCAGGCAGCTCCGCCCAGTCCGAGGAGGTCTCGGGTCCGCTGCGGTCCAGTACGGACACCCGGGTGCCGGCAGCGGCGAGCCAGCGGACCACGCCGGCGCCGATGCCGGAGGCACCGCCGGTCACCAGGACGTGGTTCATCACTGCACCTCCTGGAGGGCGGCTCCTGCGTAGGGGTCGGGGTGCGGCAGTTCCCGGGTGTCCACGGCGGTCGCCGGGAACCCGTTGCCGGGGGCACCGGTCACCGCCACCTGACCCCCTTCGACGGGCAGCACGTGCCCGGTCGTCAGGTGCGCTCGGGCCGAGAGGAGCCAGACCGCAGCAGCCGCGATCTCGTCGGCCTCCGCCAGCCGGCCGGCCGGGGCTCGGGACGCGAGCGACCCCTCCCCCTGGTCGGCGCGCTGACCGGCGGTCATGGGGGTCCGGACGACGCCGGGTGCCACGACGTTGACCCGGATGCCGTGCCGCGCCAGGTCACCCGCCATCGAGCGGCTGAGTCCGACCACCGCGGCCTTGGAGGCGTGGTAGGCGGCACCGAGGCCGGCGACGTATCCAAGGCCGGCGGTCGACGCGACGGTCACGATGCTCCCCGGCCGGCGGTCGGCCACGAGGTGCCGGGCCATCGCCCGGGCTGGGACCAACGTGCCGCGGAGGTTGACCGCGAGTGTGTGCTCGAACTGGTCGTCGCTGACGTCCAGGACGCTCTCCCGGGTGGCGATGCCCGCGCAGGTCACCAGGCCCTCCAGTGGCTCCTGCGGGCGCTCCAGCACAGCGGTCACGGCGGCCGTGTCGGTGACGTCCAGGACGTGCCACGCCCCTCGCTGCGCCGGTGGGAGGTCGGCCCACCATCCGCAGCGGTCTGCCGGCGTCCGGTCGAGGACGGTGACGCGGTGTCCGGCATCGGTGAGGCGGCGGGTGACCGCCTCACCGATGCCCGACGCGCCGCCGGTGACGGCGACGTGGCTCATTACGGCTTCACCGTCAACTGCTGGTCGGGGACGTAGGCGCCGTTGTCGTAGTGACCGATGGTCACGCCGAAGGAGAGGGCACCGCTGTCGGTACCGCCGTGCGCACCGCAGACGCCGTCGCTGTCCTGCAGGGAGTGCAGCGCCTCGGCGATCGCCTTCGAGTCGGTGGAGCCGGCCTTCTCGATCGCCGCGCCGAGCAGGTTCATGCCGTCGTAGGCGATCGCCGCGTACTCGGTGGGCGCATCGCTGTAGGTGGCCTGGTACTCCTTCGACCAGTCCGCCAGCGCACCCTCGGTCGCTGCCGACGGGATGCACTGGTTGCGGTTGTAGATCGTGTCGAAGCCGTCCTTGTTCAGCTGCTGGTACGTGGCCGGCTGGAGGCCGGCGAGGAAGGTCGGCAGCTTGACCCCGGCGGTGGCGAAGGCGTTGCCCACCACGATGTAGTCGGCCTGCTGGCCGTAGACGAACAACATCTCCGCGCCGGAGCTGCGCAGTTTGTTCGCCTGGGTGGACAGGTCGACGTCGCCGGAGGTGAAGACCTCCTCGTCGACGATGTCGAAGCCGAACTCGTCAGCGGCGGAGTGGAGCACCTCGGAGGCGCCGGTGCCCAGTTCGCCCGACTCGCGCAGCAGGCCGACCTTCTTCACGCCCAGGTCCTCTGCGGCGAACTGTGCGGCCGCGGTCGACGTGAGCTTGTCCGACGAGGTCATGGAGAAGATCAGGTCGCTGGCGTCGGTGAGACCGGGGTTCGTGCCACCCATGAGCACCGGGATGCCCGCGCGGTCGACCTGCGTGGCGACGGCGAAGCCCTGGGTGCTCACCGGGAACCCGATGACCGCGGCCGGGCTGTCGTCCGCCACCCGGTTGAAGGCGTTGAGCGCGTCGCTGTCGGTGGCGCCGAGGTCGACCTGGTCGATCTTCAGCTTCGCGCCGCCGATGCCGCCGGCGTCGTTGATCTCCTTGACGGCCATCTCGATGCCATTGGTCATCGGCTGGCCGAGCTGCGCCGAACCACCAGTCGTCGGCAAGGCCACGCCGACCGTGATCTCGTCGCCCAGCCCGTCGTCGGAACCGGAACCGGAACCGGAACCGCCACCGCAGGCGGTGAGCAGCAGGGCGAGGGAGGCAGCGAGCATGCCGCCGCCGATGCGCTTGTGCGCGTGGGTCATGGGAGTACCTCGTTCTGTGAGAGGGGGAGGCGCGGACGGGGACACCCGTCCGGATCAGGAGCCGAGGTAGGCCTTGCGGACCTCGGCGTCGTGCAACAGGCCGGCTGCGGCGCCCTCGGCGACGATCCGGCCGTGTTCGAGCACGTAGCCGCGGTCGGAGGAGCCCAGGGCCAGGGCGGCGTTCTGCTCGACGAGAAGGACCGACAGCCCGTTGTCGCGGCTGTAGCTGCTCACCAGCCCCACGACCTCGGCAGCGAGCTTCGGCGACAGACCCAGCGACGGCTCGTCGAGCAGCAACACGCGTGGCCGGGCGATGATCGCCCGGCCCATGGCGAGCATCTGCTGCTCACCGCCGGACAGCGTCCAGGACAGCTGGGCCCGGCGCTCGCCCAGCCGGGGGAAGATCTCGTAGATCTCCGCGATCGCCGCACGGAGCTCCGCGCCGCGCAGACTGCCCGCCACGGAGGCCACGTCGAGGTTCTCCGCGACGGTGAGGCCGGCGAAGACCCGCCGGCCCTCGGGCACGAGGTTGAGCCCGTGCCGGGCCAGCCAGTCGGTGGGCCGGCCGAGGACCGAGCGGCCATCGAGGCGGATGTCGCCGCTGCCGGCCTTGAGGAGCCCGACGATCCCCTTGAGCGTGGTCGTCTTGCCCGCGCCGTTGGCACCGATGAGCGTGACCACCTCACCCGCGCGCACGGTCAGGCTGATGCCGCGGACAGCCTGCGCCGCGCCGTAACCCAGGACCAGGTCCTCCACCTCGAGGATGGGTGTCATGACGCCTCCTCCGTGATGCCGAGGTAGGCCGCGAGGACCTCCGGGTGCCGCCGCACCTCGGGCGGCGTCCCCTCGGCGATGACCCGCCCGTTGTCCAGGACGGTGACCTGTGCAGCGACGGAGGCGACGAAGTCCATGTTGTGCTCCACCACGAGCACCGACAGGCCGCTCCGACCGATCTCCTGCACCAGCCCCGCCAGCCGGACGGTCTCCGCGTCGTTCATGCCGGCCGCGGGCTCGTCGAGCAGCAGCAGCGACGGGTCCAGGGCGAGCGCACGGGCGATCTCGACCAGCCGGCGGTGGCCGTAGGGCAGGGTGCGCGCGAGCCGCCACGCGTCATCGGCCACTCCCACGGTCACGAGCAGACGCAGCGCCTCCGACCGCATCCTCGCCTCACTGCGCCGGTAGCCCGGTGTCAGCCCCACCGCCGAGAGCAGCCCGAAACCGCGTCGGTGGTGCATCGCCACCATGACGTTCTCGAGGACCGACATGTCGTCGAAGAGCCGGAGGGTCTGGAAGGTGCGGGCGATGCCGCGCCGAGCGGCCTGCGTGGAGTGGCGACCGGCGACCGGCTGCCCGTCCAGGTCGATCGTGCCGCCGTCCCACTGGTCGACGCCGGAGACGCAGTTGATCATCGTGGACTTGCCGGACCCGTTGGGTCCGATGAGAGCGCGGACCTGCCCCTCCTCCACGGTGAGGTCGACGCCCCCCAGGGCCACCACGCCACCGAAGCGGCGAACCAGCCCGCGCACCTCCAGCCTGCCGGCCATCAGCGCTCTCCGTCCGTGGTCAGGGCCGGCTCGTCCGCAGTCCGGCCGGGCTCGTCCGTGGTCAGCGCCGGCACGGTGTCGCGACCGCGCCACCGCACCCGACCGGTCACTGCGCCGAGCGCCGAGCGCAGCAGTCCCCACAGGCCCTGGGGCACGAAGGCGACCATCAGCAGGAGCAGGAAGCCGTAGATGAGGAGGTAGTAGTCCTGGACCGGGCGCAGCAGCTCGGGCAGGAAGGTGAGCACCACCGCACCGATGACGGCGCCCCACGGGCTCCGGGCGCCACCGACCACGACCATCGCCAGCATGGCCACCGACAGGGCCAGGTCGTAGGTCGACGGGCTGATGTAGGTGACGAACCCCGCGTTGAGCGCGCCGGCCAGCCCGGCGAAACCAGCTCCGATGGTGAAGGCGAGCACCTTGGCCCGGCTCAGCGCGACGCCCATCGCGGCGGCAGCCACCTCGCTGTCCTGGACCGCGCGCATCATGCGGCCGAAGGACGAGTGGTGGATGCGGTGCACCACGAAGACCGAGAGCACCGCGAGGACCCCCACGAACAACGCCCAGTCGGGGACGGTGACCACCTCGACGTCCTCGAACAGAGGGCCGACGACGCTGCGCACCCCGGTGGCCCCGCCGGTCAGGGAGGTCCAGTTGACGAGCAGCAACGCGATGACCTGGCCGAACCCGAGGGTGACCAGCGCCAGGTAGTGGCCCTTCAGGCGAAGCGCCGGGATGCCGAGGAGGAGCCCGACCACGGCTGCCAGCGCCGTGCCGGTGACCAGGGCGACGCCGTAGGACCAGCCGAGCTTCGTCACCAGCAGACCGGTGCCGTACCCGCCGAGGGCGTAGAAGCCGGCTTGGCCGAGCGACACCTGCCCGCAGAGTCCGAAGGTGACGTAGAGGCCTACCGCCGCGATCACCATGATCTCGGCGTTGACGACCACCTGCAGCCAGTAGTTGCTCTCGACGCCGCGGGCCAACACGACGGCGAGGACGATCAGGGCGGGCCACAGGAGCAGGGACCCCTTGCCCGTACCGGTGACCTCGCGCACGAACGAACGTGGCAGCTCCGGCGTGGTGGTCCCGGTCGGTGTGGGGGCCGGGTGGACGGCGGCGCTCACAGCTTCTCCCCTACGCGAGATCCGAAGATGCCCTGCGGCCGCACCAGCAGGAAGACGATCATCAGTGAGAACGCGATGAGGTCCTTGCTGTCCGAGCCGAAGTACGTGCCGGCGAGGTTCTCCACCACGCCCAGCCCGAACGCGGCGACGGCAGCGCCCGGCAGGTTGCCGAAGCCCCCGATCACGCACGCGGCGAAGGCCTTGAGCGCGATGAGGAAGCCCAGCGATCCGGTGACCGCGAACATCGGTGCCACGAGCACGCCCGAGGCGCCGGTGAGCGCCGCGCTGATGGCGAAGGCGATGACCACCATCCGCTCGGTGCGGATGCCCATGAGCTTGGCCGTGTCGACGTCGACCGAGGTGGCCTGCATCTGCCGGCCGAGGCGGGTGCGCTGCAGCAGCAGGTTGAGCCCGACGATCAGCAGGACGGAGATCACCGCGATGAACAGGGACACGCTGCTGATCCGGGTCCCGAGCAGGTCCATGGACCGGTTCGGTATCAACGAGGCCAGGGTGCGCGGCGACGGCCCCCAGATCAGCTGGACCGCCTGCGACAGGATCGTCCCGACGGCGACCGTCGAGATGATCAGCGCGGCGTGCGACTTGTCGTGGAGCGGCCGGTAGGTCACCCGCTCCATCGCCACGCCGACGACGGCGGCGACGCCGATCCCGGCCACGGCCGCCGCGATCAGCGGCATGCCGGAGACGGCCGCCAGCGAGGCGGCGACGAACGCGCCGAGCATGACGAACTGGCCCTGGGCGAAGTTCAGCACGCCGGCGACCCGGTAGGTCAGCAGAAACGCGACGGCCAGCAGTGCGTAGATGCCGCCGATGGCCAGTCCGCTGACGACCGACTGGGCCATCACGGCGTGGGTGCTCCGCCCGTGAAGGGCCCGGTGAAGGCCGGGTAGAGGTGCGGCTGGCGGGTGGCGAGCGGGTCGAGGTGGTGACCCTGGACCTTGGAGTGGGCGTCGACCAGGTCAAGCGTGTGGAAGATGTCCTCCTCGAATCCCGTCCGCGACCAGATGGCGGTCGGGTAGCGCATGACCGCTACGGGCTGGCCCGGGATGAACCGGTCGGCCACCACGACCTGGCTGCCGAAGCCGGCGGGGTTGTCGGTGCGGGCGCAGGAGACCAGGTGGGTCCGGTTCTCCTCCGCGCGCTCGGTGGCCGCCTGGGTGGCGGCTTCCAGCCGGTCCCAGCTGACCGGGTGTGCGATGACCTCTGCCCCGCGCAGGGTGAGGATCCTGGCCACCTCCGGGAGCCACACCTCGTCGCCGATCATCAGGCCGATCCGGCCGATCGCGGTGTCGGCGACCACGAGGTCGTCCCCCGGGGTCGCCCACGACCGCTCCTCGGCGTTGAGGTGGGCCTTGCGGTACGTGGCCGCGATCTCGCCGGAGTCGTCGACCAGGAAGGCGCTTGAATGGAAGGTGTCGCCGTCCCGCTCGACGAGGTGGGCGACCACCCAGACCCCGTACTTGCCCGCCGCCTCCCGGACGACGGTCAGCGCCGCGGCCGAGAGCTCGGCCGCAGCAGCCGGGTCGGCGGCGACCGCACCCGGCCGGTGGACGAACAGCTCCGGGAAGACCGCCAGCGCCGCCCCGCGCACAGCCGCGTACTCGATCTGCACCCGGGCGCGGGTCATCGTCCAGTCGGTCGAGTGGTACCAGGACGTCTGCAGGGTGGCGATGGTCAGCGGCCGCGGCTCGGTCCCCGGCGCGACAGGGCCGTACATCTCTGCGACCGGCAGGGAGTGGATGTCGGCGACCAGCTCGCCGTACAGCTCCGGACGGCGGAACTCGTCGAGCGCACCGATGCCCTGGACGACCTTGGGGTGGCTCGTGGCCGGCGTGATGTCGGCCCAGACCAGCCCCTCGTCGACCTCACCGGCGTTGGCCAGCACCTCGCCGGTCGGCGAGATGATCTGAGACCCACCCGTCCACGGGTAGCCGTCGGCCGGCCCTCCGACTGTGTTGGCGGCGATGTGCCAGACGTGGTTCTCGATGGCCCGCAGGGGCTCGTGCACCCGCATCTCGTCCGGCCCGCGGGAGTTGAGCGAGTTCAGCAGGACCTGGGCACCCTTGAGGGCCAGCACCCGCGGGACCTCGGGCACGATGCCGTCGGCGCAGCTCAGTTGACCGATGCAGCCGATCCGGGTGTCCACCACCTCGAGCTCCTTCGAGCCCGGCGTGAACAGCGTGTACTCGTAGTCCCAGAACACCGTCTTGTGGTGGACGTGCAAGATTTTGCCGTCCACGTCGACCAGCACCTGGGCGATGTACACGTCCGGTGCGTTCGCGCCGCGCAGGTCGACGCCGACGGCCACCATCAGCGCGAGCTCGCGAGCTGTCGCCCGGATGCCCTCCATGAACGGTCCGTCGAGGCCCTCAGCCTTCGCCCAGGCGTCCTCGCGACTGGCGAAGTCTCGCACCCGGTTGGAGTTCTCCGGCGTGACGAGCAGCTGCGCGCCGAGCGAGGCTGCCTGCCGCATGTACCCCACCACGGTGGCGAGGTTCGCGGCGACGTCGTCGCCAGAGAAGAACTGCGCTGTGGCAACGCGCACCTGAGAGGGCGCTGGTGCCGTCGAGTCGGGCGACGTCATCCGGGCGACTCCTTGTTTCTACACTATGGAAATCGGTCTCTCGCCATGTGAGTAATGGCAACGTATGGAGCTCAGAGTGCCCCTGTCAATGGGTCGACGTGAGCCGTGACGCAGCAGTAACGAGCCGGAAACCAGGACCACCTGCTCAAGGTTCTTCACACTGTGGAACGGTGTTTGTGTAAAGTGCAAACGTCATGAGCACCCGGCCCGGCGGACCGTCCTCGGCAGCGCCAACACCAGCAAGGCGCACCCTCATCGAAAAGATCTGGGACGCCCACCGCGTGGTGCCCGGCCAGGACGGGGCACCGGATCTCCTCTACGTCGACCTGCACCTCGTGCACGAGGTGTCCAGTCCGCAGGCGTTCGACGGGCTGCGCATGGCCGGCCGCCGCGTCCGGCGGCCGGACCTCACCCTGGCCACCGAGGACCACAACGTCCCGACGACCGGCGGCGCGTTCATCCCCGACCTGCTCAGCCGCAACCAGGTGCAGGCACTGCGGGCGAACTGCGCGGAGTTTGGTATCCGACTGCACTCCCTCGGCGACGCGGAGCAGGGCATCGTGCACGTCATCGGCCCGCAGCTCGGGCTCAGCCAACCGGGGACGACGATCGCCTGCGGCGACTCGCACACCGCGACCCACGGGGCCCTGGGAGCGCTGGCGCTGGCCCTGGGCACCAGCGAGGTCGAGCACGTCCTGGCCACGCAGACCCTGAGGACCGCCCGCCCGCATACGATGGCCGTCACCGTGGCGGGCCGGCTGCCTGCGGACGTGTCGGCCAAGGACCTGGTGCTGGCGGTGATCGCGAGGATTGGCTCGACGGGGGCCGCCGGCCACGTGATCGAGTACCGGGGCGAGGCGATCCGGGCGTTGTCCATGGCGGCTCGGATGACCGTCTGCAACATGTCGGCCGAGGCCGGCGCGCGCTCCGGTGTGATCGCCCCGGACGAGACCACGTTGGCCTACCTCGCGGGGCGCCCCCATGCGCCGCGAGGCGCGGCGTGGTTCGCCGCCCAGGCCGCGTGGCGGGAGCTCCGGACCGATGACGACGCCACCTTCGACCGCGAGGTCGTGGTGGACGCCACGACGCTCACGCCGTTCGTCACCTGGGGCACCAACCCCGGCCAGGGTGTGGGCCTCGGCTCAGCCGTCCCCGATCCGGCGTCCTTCGCGACGGCCGACGAGCGCGCGGCCGCTGGACGAGCGCTGGCCTACATGGGCCTGACCCCCGGCACGCCGATGCGGTCCGTACGCGTGGACGCCGTCTTCATTGGTTCGTGCACCAACTCGCGGATCGAGGACCTGCGACAAGCAGCTCAGGTCATGCGTGGACGGCGCAAGGCTGAGGGGGTCCGCGTGCTCGTCGTCCCGGGCTCGGCGCAGGTGCGCGCCCAGGCCGAGGCCGAGGGGCTCGGCGCGGTCTTCGAGGACTTCGGCGCCGAGTGGCGGCACGCCGGTTGCTCGATGTGCCTGGGCATGAACGACGACCGACTGCCCGCCGGTGCGCGGTGCGCCTCGACCTCCAACCGAAACTTCGAGGGACGTCAGGGGCCGGGCGTGCGGACCCACCTGGTCAGCCCGGCCGTCGCGGCGGCGACCGCCGCCCGCGGCAGGCTGGCCGCGCCGGGCGACCTGACCTGACGCGGGCAGCAGGTCACTGGACCGTGTAGCCGCCGTCCACCATGAGCACGTGCCCGGTGACCATGGCCGCGGCCTCCCCGAGCAGGAACGCCACCGCGCCCACCACGTCCTCGGGCTCACCGAAGCGCCCCAACGGGATGCGGCTGAGCAGGGTTGCGGCGAGGTCGCCGCGGGCCAGCGTGCTGGCGGTCAACTCGGTCCGCACGAACGTCGGCGCCACGGCGTTCACCCGGATCCCGTGCGGCGCCCACTCCAACGCCAGGTTGCGGGTGAGCTGGGCCACCGCCCCCTTGCTCGATCCGTAGGGCGCCCGCTCCTCGATGGCCACGGCGCCCGCCTGGGAGCCGATGTTCACGATCGCCCCCCGGACGCCGGACGTGACCCACGTCCGCGCCATCGCCTGGCTGGTGAAGAACAGCCCGCGCACGTTGGTCGCGTACACGGCGTCCCACGTCTCGGGAGTGACGTCGAGGGCCGGCCCCGGCGCGTTGACACCGGCGTTGTTCACCAGCAGGTCGATCGCCCCACCCGCGTCCTGGAGCCGGCGGACGGTGGCGACGGTCCCGGCGACGTCGGCGACGTCGAGGACCACCGGCGTGGTGCCGTAGCGCTCGGCGACCCGGCGCGACGTCGCCTCGTCGCGGGAGCTGCCGTACACGGTGGCCCCGAGGGAGGCGAGGCCGTCGGCGATCGCCTCCCCGAGCCCCCGGCCGGCACCGGTGACCAGCGCGGTGCGGCCGTCCAGGCGGAAGTCGAGCATCGTCGCGCTCCTCAGGCTCCGGGCATCCACGCGAACCGGTCACCGCGGTACTTCGCCACCCGCACGTCGCCGGATCGGGCATGCCCCTCGAACCGCTCGACGCGGGCCGCCCGGCCGGTGACCTCGCCGAGCATGGCGCTGGAGTCGCGGTCGGTGATCTCCTGGTAGGTGACGGTGCGCAGGAACTTCCCGACCCACAGGCCCCCGGTGTACCGCGCGGCGCCCCGGGTGGGCAGCACGTGGTTGGTCCCGATGGTCTTGTCCCCGTAGGAGACGCAGGTCCCCTCGCCGAGGAACAACGCGCCGTAGTGCCGCATCATCGCCAGCGCCTCTCTCGGGTCGGCTGTGAGGACCTGCACGTGCTCGAAGGCGAACTCGTCGGCGAGCGCGTAGGCCTCGGCCAACGTGCCCACGACATGGACTTGGCCGTGGTCGCGCCAGGCCGGGCCGGCGAAGTCCCGGGTCGGCATGCCGGGGAGCAGCTGATCGACGTGCTCGATGACCGCGCGGCCGACCGCCTCCGAGGTGGTGATCAGGACCGCCGGCGAGTCGGGACCGTGCTCGGCCTGGGAGAGCAGGTCGACGGCGACGACGAAGGGATCGGCGTGCTCGTCGGCGACGACGAGGACCTCCGTCGGCCCGGCGAACAGGTCGATGCCGACCTCGCCGAACAGCTGCCGCTTGGCCTCCGCCACGTAGGCGTTGCCCGGACCGGTGAGCAGGTCCACCCGACCGATCGTCTCCGTGCCGACGGCCAGCGCCGCCACGGCCTGGACGCCGCCCAGGACGTGGATCTCGTCCGCGCCGGCGAGGTGCATGGCCGCGACGGTGGCGTCGGGGATGCCCCCGTCGATCGGCGGCGTGAGGGCCGCGACCCGCTCGACCCCGGCCACCTTCGCGGTCACGATCGTCATGTGCGCCGAGGCCAGCAGGGGGTAGCGCCCGCCCGGCACGTAGGCGCCGCTGGCCGACACCGGGACGTTCTTCTGGCCGAGACGGACGCCGGGGAAAGTCTCGATCTCGAAGTCGGTGAGCGACGCGAGCTGGCGCTGGGCCATCGTGCGCACCTGCTCCTGCACGAAGCGGATGTCGTCGATGACCTGCTGCGGCAGCTGGGCGATCGACGCCTGGACCTGCTCGTCGGTGAGCCGGAAGGCGGGCGGTGACCAGTTGTCGAACTTCTCGGAGTACTCGCGGACGGCGACGTCGCCACGCGCGCGGATGTCGGCGATGACCGACTCCACGACGGCGCGGACGTCCGACCGGGCACTGGCGCCATCGGCGACGCCGACGAGAGCGGGGGCCTTGAGGACGGTGGATGCGACGGACGGGGCGACGACGGGCATAGGGACCTCTTCAGGAATCGGAGCAGGGCAGCCGGATTGTATACGTATACACTGCTGATCTGCTCCGATTCCTGAAGAGGTCCCTATGCCCGTCGTCGCCCCGTCCGTCGCAT
>Ga0210040_10007978_pt1 | contig 12667 bp, 7 predicted proteins | sample CryGeyCG12114_NA_FD_185462 | JGI IMG/M metagenome (GOLD analysis project Ga0210040, IMG submission 185462) | Groundwater microbial communities from aquifer - Crystal Geyser CG19_WC_8/21/14_NA (SPAdes) (version 2) | ecosystem: Environmental > Aquatic > Deep subsurface > Groundwater | place: USA... | reverse complement strand
TTGTGAAGCTCAACGACCGCATCGGATTATAATATTTTGTAGGCATATACTAGAAGGTATAAGGAAGACTTCAAGTCTGTTTTCAAGAAAATTGCTCGCGAACACATTTCGGACTTACATTGTAAGTTCTAAAGCTTGTTTGCAAGAAGACTTGTTTGGGGCCATGTGACAATAAATAAAAAATATATACCTCTACAGAAGACATAGACGAATTTTTCTTCAAGAATGCCTTTTGAAAGTTTTCCTTCCACATTTCTGCAGCAATCACATTATTTCGAAGAAAAGTTGTTTGCTCCAGTCTAAAGGGTAGCTCTTCTCCTGAAGTCAACAGTCCTTTGACATACTCCAAGTACGGAGAGCCGGCAGATCCATCGGAGCTCTGCATTTCCTTAACCTTCTCCAGCCATTCTGCTACTTTTCCAACCATCTCCCGGAAGTCTGGAAGACTAGGAAGGGCCAGCTTAATGTCTTCTGCCTTCTTTATTAACGCTTGTGCATAATCAAACTTATACTTGTCCCTGTATCAATTATCACGAAATCAGATTACGACCGGTCATAAATATGAGAAATCTACTATCTACAATAGATCGATGTATTATTATTTATTATGTACCCTCCGAATAAGACTTCTTGAGCACTTTCTTCCCAATCCAGTATAATTGTACATTTCTGCCTAAGAACCTCAAGTCGTTTCTTCACATCGGTGTCTGCAGGCAGGTCTTCGCCGGCTTCGATAGTTTTTTGCAAAAATTCCAGAGTCCAAAACTCATTTTCATTTCCAGAAATACTGAGCCATTTCAGTTTTTTGTACAACTACGAAATATCGGAATAAAAACTGAGGTTTTCGTTCATTCCTTGATTAATCTCACTTACGAAATGCATAAATTCGCTAACCTGTTGCAAAGACTCGATTTCAGGTATGTCAATTTCGCTTCCTGCATCAATGCACTGCTGAAGCTCGTCTAAAGAGGGAGGAGTTGGAGATTTTAACAACTTCCTCGCTGTAGCCCGAGTCTCATTGATTTTCTTTTTTAAATCCATCAATTGAGCGGTTTCGCCGATTTTAACGGGAAATTTGTCCATTTCCATAATAAAAAGTTCTAATTCTTCTACTGTGAATCTAAACTTAGATTCAGTAATATTGCCCCTGTAAATTCGATGATAAAAATCAGTTTGAAAAGTCAGCCACAAATCCCTCTGTCTTTACGTCCCACGTGCAGCACAAAAATGAATGCAACGTTCAAAGCGAAGAATCCAGAAAAAAATGCATCGATTTCCAAGTAAACGTGTGCGCCGTCGAGTCACGCCGCCGCCGTCGAAAATTTTCATCGACGCGTTGGTGCGCGGTCGATAGGAAATTACCGCCGTGGTATTTTAAAATACAAAATTTACAAAAACCTGCTTTAAATTTGTAAATTTCGGCCAGGAAATAACATTTGTCAAAGTAAAAATTTCAAAAATTTCTCGACCAAATTTTTTTTTGCTAAATTGTGGATTTCATATTTGACCGCCAAATTCTTTGCTTCAAAATTTTGCGCTTTTGTTAAATTCTAAGGTTTTCCGCCGCCGTCGAAAATGATCGACGTCGACGACCCTCTACGTCGCCGTTGTTAATTCTTAGTCGACGCACACCGCTATGTCCAAGTTTTGGTACAGACGCGCTTCACAAATTCGTGATTCGTGGGAATTCTAAACATTTGTCTCTGTTTCTGTTGCTCTATTATAATTTATAAAGCGCTAGTTTTTCAATACAAACGTTTTTACTCACCTAGTTCTCACTGGAGTTCCAACGAGAGTTTTTGCAACCCTTACTACTTTATCAGCCTCAGTGAGTACAGTTTGGGCTGTTTCAAGTAGCTGTGATTTAGGAAATGACTGTGAGCTTGCGTCTGCAACTAATTTTCGTAACTCCTCCAAGTCTAAAATATTTCAGACTTTTAAAATATATACTCCAACAGTTGCATGTTTCAGTCCGTCTAGTTAGCCTATTCGTATTATTACTAATTAGCATTGGATAAGAAAAAATGCATACCCATTTCCTTCTTTGTTGACTCTAATCCTTTATGTACTGCAACAATCCAGTCTTCATATACTTTAGTAGTAGCTTTCAACTTGTTTATCATCACGGGCAGTTCATCCAATGTATACCGGTACCTTTCAAATCAATTCAGATGGTACAGTTAGTTAGTTTGTAATGTAAGTTATGCAAAATGGAAGGCGGAAGTATAATAAAACCAATGTGTTCATCTATACAATACACTTACTTCAAATTATGAGACTCAGCAGGACATGAGCATAGTTGGTCATAATGTTTTAGACACACTAGTCGGTCTGCCGAGCAACTGCACGTTATAGCTGACAAAAAACATGTCGTTTTACAAAAGTCACATAATCGCTCGTCGTCAGGAAGGAGTTCAAACGCAACTCGTTCGCTTTTGGTCACTCCCCAATTTAAAGCTACCCTTCGAAACTCTGCAAACATAAAAAAGCCACTATATGTAATAAAATCTGGAACTTGGGTGGACCACTTTGTATGAAATGAAATGAAACAAGTTTAAATCACCTCTTTCTGAATCAAGCATGGTTTTGATGTCATTGTAAGTAGCTAAACAGATTATCAAATGCAGTTTTTCCGGTTCGGTAGCCATTTTGCAAACCAATTCATCATGAGAAAACACACAGTAGCGGTGTAAATTGGAGTAGTGAGTCACACATTCCCGTCCCATGGATAGCTTTAATTATTATTCCATCAACAAAAGATATATATCAATAAAATATAATGGGGAAAATCACGGACATATTAAAGTGGTGGATTTTGTATGTCCTATGCCAATATGCTGCATGAGAATAGAGAAATAAAAACAGGAGAGTGTGGACGACTTACCCAATCAGCAGGAGCAAAGTTGACAGCTTCAGCAAAATTGTATCCTTGATTAAAACCTGCATGATAAGCTCTAGGAAAAGTGACTATGAATTCCCCAGCTTTTTGGTCCATTCGAAAAACAGGAACTCCAGCTTTCATCAATATATTGGGATTCATAATTGTGACTAGCTGATGAAGCAGATCAGGTTGAGATTGGAATAACTCTGGAGCAGCTTTTTTCATAGCATTTTCAAAATCGTCTGCACGGTTACCAGGAACACCGTACCATGTCTTCGGTTCACCCCAATGTAAATAATTAATAGAATAACTCCAGTGATCTTCGTTGTGCCAGCAAAATGTCGCAAAGCACATTCCAACATACATCCAAGGCACTTTCATTCCGGAAATGTCTGCATTAATATTACCGAGCACTGATCCTGGCAGTATGGGCAAATTATTAAGGTTCCAGCCCGCTTTTATATACACTTCGTCTTGGGACTGAACATGGTTTGAAATCGCAGTGGGGAAACCTGAACCGTGGTCCATGGTATGTAAATCGGCACCGTACTCTACTGTCACATCTTCATCTATTGCAGAGACAATTCTCCAAAACTCTTTTTCAACCAGCTCTGAAGGCACCATGTGTACGGGCATATTGAAGTAATCAGATTTGAACTGGTCGGCCATTTCGCCAAATTGTTGGAGAGTATACTCACGACTCGCCTGTTCAAAACCGAACGCTTCACAAGGTTTACTAACTTCCTCCGCAACACACTCTGGACACCGCCACTCTCCTTTCGGTACTTCAGTAAGGGGAGGGCTTAGGCAGAAAGTATGGTAACTATCATCACATCCATCACAAAGAAGCATTTGATCTTCGGCATCTCCGCCTTTGCAGATATGACACACGTACTTTGCCAATTTATCGGCTTCTTGGGCTTGTAACTTATTTTGACGTCCACCCATTCTCGAAGGGGGTCCATACTTTGCGGGAGATGACTTTGTAAGCGACACTTTTTTGGGAGATTCTTTTTCGAGCTTCACGTCTTTTTGAAACACATCATAAGGGTATAAAATTTTTTCGTAATGATGCCGTAGCAAGGGTCCATAATTTTTCTGTTGACCGTATCCTAGGCGCAGTGCAATCCGATTCCATTTCTTATCGTTATTGATCTTGTCTTTACCACCTTCCGCTTGGACAAGTTTATGTAAACTGTACAGGTCTAATGCTTTTTTATCAATTATTGGTATTTTAAGTGAAGATCCCTGAAGCTCCCAAAATTTAGCTATTTGATCCAAAAAATTTAATTTTATCCTAGTTTTTGCTTCCAATTCATTTAATCTTTGAATTCGAGGGGTGAATTTAAAACTGTCCACATCTACAGCAAATGGAGGTTGCCAGTTCGGAGGAGGTTTGATTTTACATATTCCTGCTTTCTCTGCTTGCGGTCTGATTTTATTAATGTACGCTAACGGGTCTTCAAACTCTTCTGTACTGGGACAAAATGTCGGCGCCTCCATAGGTCGCAAAAAAACAAATTCCTCTGTGGCCTTCCGATTCATCCTGAGCAATGCACAAGAAGCTGTTTTTCTGAGCTCCTAGATTTAGGGTCAGTATTGTCACCCAAGCGTTGACCTTGATATCCGGTTGCGGTAATAATGGAACTCTCCCGAAAACTGTCGGTTGTAAGCCTGCAACAGAAAATTACGAGCAATGAACAATAACCAAACCACAACGTTATTCTACGGAGGTTGCTAAGACACTTCTTACGCAACGGACCTACGTTAGGTTTTATGTTGCCATCCCAACCGAAGTTTAAAACTAGAAAATATTTCCCTTAAGACTACCCCACAACCACAACCCATTTCCCCAACAAATATTCCACACACACACATGGTTCAAAAACAAACTGAGAACAAAAAACGTCATAAAGGCATAATGGCACATAGCGTTACACAATTCCAATTCCAAACGAAGTTTTCAAGGTTCGATACAAAGCATACGGCTTCGAACTTGAACAAAGCAAATGTAGTGGAGGCTCATTTTTAAAGTCATCCACTTCGAGAACCCAGTTAGAAACATAACAAAGTGTCATTCGTCGCTGGGGTTGCGATAGTGATTTGCATAAGGTTTTTTTCCAGTCACAAGGTTCTAATTTCTAATCTACTTCATTTTTATTTAAATAGTTCGTAGGTAGTAAAGATTATCCTTTTCTTTTTTTACGTTTCGTCACTTTGATAAAATTTATAATCACCACTGCTATTCTCACTACTAGACCAACTTCCACAGAGTCATTAGGTCCCCACTCCCCCAAAGGAACAATCTGGCCTCTTAAATCACTCATTTTTAAATCTTCAATAAAGTTTGAATCACAATAATATTACTTTCCCTTTCCATACGTTTGCACTCTTCTCAGTCTATCTTCTCTACATCCAACAATAATGAGGTCACTCACGCATGTACTGACACTGACAATAATAAGATGACATGTCTGTCGTCATTGTGTAAACAAGATTCAAACTTAAGAAGCCCTTTCACAATAGAAATTAAAAGGTATATTATTATGACGTATCTGATGACTTGACTGTGTTTATTAAAATCACCGTGTATTGAATTACAATCTTTGAAATGATAAACAAAACCACAATTTCACATACTATGCGACACCAGCACTACTAAAGTTGCATATGTTCAATAGATATTGCATTGCTACGCGTGAAAAAATTCACACACCAACATTATAAAACATCCTGTCGAGTATAAAAATACTTCACTAACTGTCTATTTCGTCTGCATGCATATTTTTAATGAACATGTAGTTAATACTGAAATTATCGGGCTATAGTGAAGGATTTTGTGGTTTAATGTGTCTTCTGTACTGTAAAATCAATAATTTTATGTGCGGGCTTTTTGCACGACGTTGCAACACCTCAAAGCCGGAGTGTCTCATTAAAACTTTTTAGAAATACAATATTTAATTGAGTATAATACAATCAGTACTTTTGGTTGGTGAACCTAGGCTTGCATGTGCAAATTAAGTAGCTATTGATAACTATAAGCAATAAAGGACAATGGAGTGAGTCAAAAAAATTTGGGATTATAATTGATGACACAGTGGATAGCTAAAGCTGCGAAAGGAAAAGGTTTTCGTATTTCTTAAACACTAGGTGGAATTGAGTCATTCAATTCTGCATAGTAGATTTATATGTATGTTGGAAACTCATGGTCAGCAGCAAAACGTATAAATTTTCTTCAAGTTTTGCGGATGAAAATCTGGACTTTCTACTTTCTTACGCAATCTTATCTCTCGTCATCCTGTGCATTGAAAATGCTTGATTGAAAAGGCTCCAGGTAAGTAAGTCTTTTAAAGTCTGTTTTGTGTGCTATTGTGTTTTTGAATTGTATGCATAAATGAAATGATATCTATAGTATTTTAAGTGATCAAACTTTTCACTGTCACGTTATTTCAGTTAATCATTATTTAATATTTTTTGAATTTAAACTACATCAAAATCTGGGAGTTCAGATTGCATACCATTAAGTTTCGGATGTTCAATTTTCATAGCCTAGGAAACTATGCTGTTCGAAGCCGAAATTGCGTACACTTTGTCTGATGGTCAGTATTGTGTAGTGTAAAAAATGTTTGTGCGGATGAGCGTCCTTTTTTTACACCGCTGCTAGGCTACTATGCTACCCAATTTCGTAATGTGACCTTGCTTGCGTTGTATAATTTTTCTGTGAATAAATAATTGCAAGGCATACTTTTAGAGTTAAATGTATGGTTTCCTCAATAGAAATAAAGAAATGTATATTAAACTAGGCTCCGAATTCTGAAATCTGAGTAGGATTTAGAACTACATACTATATTGAAACTTTAAAGCTGGCTTAATTTTGAATTTGAGCCCAATATAATTCATAATGAGCAGCGCTGCTAATTGGAAAATTTGACGGACAGATGATGGTTGAGTTATGAATGATATAATTCGCAGTTGCATGAGTAATTAGTGCAGTCTCTATTGCTATATGGTAGGTATTTTTGTGTAAGATTTCTCTATTAATTGATTAAGCAAAATATATGGATATTTAAATATATACCTCAAACTCTACATAATCCGAATAAACTACAAGGTGCTTTGACAGATTGCTTCAATTTTTCTTTGCACATTTTTTCAAATGAAACTAGTTGGTTACAAAAAATCCAAGTCTTTTCTTCTTTTGGATTGAAAATTCAGTGATGTTAGATACTTTACACCTATAGTATACAAATATTGTAGGTCAAAGCTCAAACCAAGGGCACCAATATAAAAGTAAGAACTATTAGAATAGAAAAAAAACGATCAATAACATAAAATTAAGTAGTCTGTAGTCTTAATAAAATTTGACTTGCTAAAATATACTTTTTATTTCCTCCAAAAAGGGACCCACGATTTGCAAAATAAGCTTTGTAAAACTAAACGGAACTAATGATGCTAAGCCTCATATTTAGGTTACAAGTTATTTTTTATTTATTTCGGCTATTTGTGTAGTGTGAATAGGAAACATTATTTTGTAGTATGGTTTTGGAAAACAAATTGACCTTAGTTTTTTATATATGAAGCCTAATATTCCAATATGGAAAAAAACTGTTACTACAATTGATTGTTATACATTGGTACAAACTACAAATTACTATTGCTTTACTAAGAAATGACATTAAAATTTTCTGTTCATAATCTTGGTTGGATTAGACAAAAGCTAAGCAAAAATTAGTGGTCACATATTGTATTTAATAAGTGCACTTACCATGAGAAAAAGAGGAAGTGCCTTTTTAAGGCTTCAGTTTACTTTGAAAGTAGTATCTTTGTGTAGTTGTAGTACGTTTTCACCGTAATAGTAAACTAAAAAAATGACAAAATCCTGTCAAAATTCTATTACTGTAATTGTAATAATAGATCTGAAGTTGTGTACTAATTCCCCAATTTTTCGCACACAAAATTGGATCACATTCACTCAAGAAACTGTTCCATGTACTACTCTGAGTTAATTGTCTTTGAAAACATCGATTGTATCCAGGTTTGAAACTTTGGTTCTCACACCCTCTGAATTCAGTATAATTGTAATCTCTGTTTTATAGCTAAACTGGCTGTGAAACATGGTCTTTTTTATTTCTACAGTTTGCTAAACTGGTAGTTACTCGCCATGGCCAAATCTTGTCCTTTTACTGCACTTCTCTCAGTACAATTGGAGACTACTTGGGTTGCTGAAACACACACAAAAATACATAGGGACAAAACTACAACTTGCTTTACTCAACTAACTTATAGGTACACTACTTTTTGTGGTGCTTACGTGATGAATGCTGCTACAATAAATACAAAGAAAATGCTGTAGTATAGTATGTAGTAGGGTAGCAGTAGTATGTAGTGTGTAGGCTAAAGCTATGGAATATTATTACTTCAAGTTGGTCCATTGGCTTATGGGCTTCGTTGTTACCACTTACTAACTACAACTAAATAACTAACTACTTTATTTTATTTAATAGCTCTAGCTTCAAAGTGTTGTGCCTTCAACCTTTTTTTTGTCATCTAAAACGCATCCAACCAAATGGGACTCATAGTGTTCGTACCAAACTGCTAGGTACACGTATAAATGCTCAAATACCATATTTACGGCAATCTGCCTCTTTATTCATCCAATGGAATATGCTCAGCTTTCCAACAAGGTGGTAGACTGTATTCTACCACTTTGGCTTTCCAAGTCCTCAAACAATACACTGTAATTCGTTGAATAAGCTCTTTCCATTTTCTGTACTACTACGGTTTGACAGGGAAAAACCTATCTAAAAAACTACAAATAATGTCCCTTTTGGGACAACAACTTAATCGTGTATAATATCATTTATACTTTTCTATTGAATTTTTACTTACTGACCTTTACCTATTATTGTACAATTGACTGTTTTTTTAATTTTCTTTTGGATCACTTTTATGCTATCTTTACACACTTATAACTATATTTTTTGTACCTATAAGCATTCCTGTTCATTTGAAAAACCCTAATGAGGGAAATGATACGTGAATAAATGAAAAAATGAATGAAAATAATTTAAATCAATTGGTCTGCATTTTTTTATTTTGCATGCTCCGACAGATTTTTTTCATGTCCTGGTCAAAATTTTTACATCAAAACTACTTAAATAACGACAGTAAAGTCAGGATACACAGAATAATTACTTTGACTTCTTAACTCTCAGTGAAGAATTCATTTGTATTTATTATACAATTGATTTTTTATTAATTCATATTTTTAAATGAACAAATCAATACTATTACCCTAATGCTTGTTTTCTCCGAATTATCATTGATGGGCAAGCCAAAAACTGTACAGTAAGTTTATGAAACAAACAAAAAGTATGTTTTCTGATAAAAATTGTTCAATTGAATATTATTATTTTTTTTAGAAATAATCGTAAAAGGCAAGCAAGATATTGGAAAGGACCATTCTGATGCTCCCTTATAAAAGGAGGGCAGAGAGCCAGTACACAAAATTTCAAAATATGTAAGATCAAAAATAGTAAACTAGATTCGCCATTAATTACCGTGTAAAAAAGATGCTTTTGTCCAACTGTCTTGGTGTCAAAAATTAAAATCTAAATTATTAATTTATAGTGAAATTAGCATGTAATAGTTAGTGCCATCAATTGTTAGCAAGTGGCTAGTCGGCGCGCATGCGCTGTAGTTTGATGGCATATCCAATTACTGGCTGTGGCTGTACCATGCTAAATTTTCGTTAGTCAAATTCCGGAAGTATTCCCTCCCGGTATGACAGTGGCCACCACGTTGTTCCAGTTTCAGCATGCTTTCGACTGCCAAGTGGCATAGGCCTCCAATGGTATTTTGTAGCATGCTGATCCTCAAAAAACGATCGATGGGATATTTACATGAAATGGAATGAGCACTTAGTTAGTGTGGGTTGAAAGAATCATTCCCAAACACGACCAGCAATTAATGTGAGGGCAATTGTTGCCATATTATACTCTATTAATGTTCATCCAATGTTGAATAGTGTGGTGTATGCGAAGAAGCAAGTATTCCCATAGTAGTATTTTATCGTTTGGTTAAAGTAGATATAGACAGTGGATACACAGATAAAGAAAAAGAGGTGTTATTTGCATTCATTATCATTTTGTTTATTCGAGTCCTCTGCTTTTTAGTAGGCTACTATTGGATAATTCAATTGTATGCTTATTTGTTGCAAACTCTATACTCAAATAAGCAGTTTACGCAGTCGGTAATATAGATTACAATGTAAGGATAGGCATGCATGCAGCATGCATTACATTTTCCCTTGTGGCCCTTGCGACAGTAGTACATTGTACAGCAATATACAATCTAATAGGATGAGAGACTAAAAACAACACTGATGAGCCGTTTGCATTAGAACGTCAGCCTAACATAGCATATTTATTGTACAACTATCGGAAAAACCATTGAAGTAGATATTACTGCGTTAACAACATGAGTGTACTTACTTACTTACTATACAATGGCTATTATTGGCCAATTTTATAATCTTTCATCTTACAAGTGGACCAAATAGTAGTAGTTTAAATCATTGTTTACACCTCGTAAACTGACTTAATGATAACCGTTTTATTTCGTCAAAAATGCTTAATGCAACAAGCATACGTTGAGTCGAGTCACATAAGCAGTGAGTGACTCACGTTTGATGGCACGAAAATGTCTCACTGTGCCCCTACCATGCCCTTGGCTGCACAATAGGAGCATTCTTTGAATCGTGCATAGTCGGTTGATTGTTTTACATTGCATGAAATAGCATAATGGAAAATTTTAATTATTGTAGCTATTCAAACATTAAATATTAGATTTGTAATTGTACTCTAGCTTCGCGGTCAACTGTAATGATGCTCCTCCCGTCCAATTTCATATACATATTATGGGTTCTGGTTATAGTATATGACCTTTGTTCATTAATTTTCACCTGGCAACTATAGTAACGGCTCATTATTAACACACGTTATTAGGGCCGTCAAGCAAACCAGTTTTCTTCTATCACTTCAGTTATTACATGCAGTTGATATTGTGATACAGTAGTGCTACTACATTTTGCACTGGATTTTGATTTCAAATTGTTTTTATGGTGTTTTGACTGCAAACGATTGTTTTTCGTTGTTATCATATCAAGTCTCACGTCTAATCATTGGCGCATGAATATATATCATGAATCAATTATCCACAGAAGATTTCAATGAGTGAAGACTACAGGTGGCAGGAACAGTAAAAAAGTAGAATTAAAATATTTTGTACTTTTAGTATTGCATGAAGCAGTCTATGGGATAAATCAGTGATAAAATCTGAATGTACGGCAATTTTTTCGGTAACCTAACCTTCAATGTAAAGATCAGAAATTTGCGATCTATGATTTTGAACGATCACACGTTACGTCAACAGCATAATTATAGTGATGTATATGTTACAGTCAAGCAATGCAATCTTCAGGCATAGAATCATAAACAGATACACAGTGAAGATAACCTTTTCATTTAATCAACATTTATTCAATTCATAAAATTAAATCTCACAAAGACACCAACGTATAAGCTACTATAATAAAATTTGATATTTTTGGCTATTTTTCGAGTTTCCTAAACAGTAAGACTCAACAATAACCACTTTATACTATATAACACTGCTTATATATCAGATGAGTGATTATCTTTAACCTTACTCCTAAATCCATGTACATATCACTTATAATTACGATTTACGATGAATTAAATGATACATCATTAAGTATCTGACTATTTAGTTACATGTACTTTCAGTTCATTCATTTCATTAAAAGATCACAACAATCTGCTTATAGTTAATATATAATCCATCATTTTTCATGTCTGAACACAAAAATGACAACAACAGTTCTGCCAGCCTTACTCCATTATATTGCATACATTTCATGGGCATGATGACGACAGCATTTTCCAGCAACGCTGTGCAACACAACTTTCTCTTTTCATCTGGCAGAATACAGTGAACGCAACTTGCTATTCTATTTCATGTTTTTTTTATAGCTAAAAGGCTGGTGCTCTGACCAAACGTTTAAAATAATCCTGATGGTCAAGAAATTATAATGGAATTCGAAACGCCTTTTGTTCATTTCATTACTTTCATACACTGTAAATACAAGAAGAGAATATACTGGATCTGAATTTTTTTAAAGTGAAAAAATAGATAGATGATTATATTTGTTCGTTATCCATTTTCCGACTGTAAGTTGTACAATAGCGTTTTTCACGAACAAGCATTGCCCTGTGCATTTACTACAACACAGCAACCCTGTCACAAAAGGCATAATGAAGGTTACAAATTTTCATTTTGGCCGAACTTCAAAACTTGCAAACAATTTACAAAGTCAAAACAAAAACATAAAAAGAGATACGATAGTACATTTACGTACACTTTAAAAGCAGCGCCTTGCGATACAATACTTTGAGCAAACAAAAACAATTACAATTAGCAGTAAATAATCTTACTCATCACTCTTCTTAGAACACTATGGCGTACTACAAAATTTTTTAAACATATTGGCTTGAAAAAAATACAACGTGACACGGGTTTTTACGAAAATTAAATAACAAAAAAAGTAAAAAGAGCAGTTAATAGCACGGGGATAAGAAAACTTTCATTCAATTAAAATTATGAAAAATATTTATGCAGGAAACACATTTATTATAGATTCGTTCAACATTATGATGAATATAGTGTAAATTTAAGCATCATCAATTTTTGAGTCCGGACTAGGTA
>Ga0210040_10007977_pt1 | contig 12670 bp, 10 predicted proteins | sample CryGeyCG12114_NA_FD_185462 | JGI IMG/M metagenome (GOLD analysis project Ga0210040, IMG submission 185462) | Groundwater microbial communities from aquifer - Crystal Geyser CG19_WC_8/21/14_NA (SPAdes) (version 2) | ecosystem: Environmental > Aquatic > Deep subsurface > Groundwater | place: USA... | reverse complement strand
TCCAGTTCGCGGTCTAGCAGGAAGCGCGGCAGGCGCAGCGTTAGATCCAGCGTTTTGGAATTCAGGGATTTAATCTCAACGGTTGCCGAGTAGCGGTCGGTTTCGCGGTGCGCGATACCGTAGCCGGTCATGGAGTGTAGCATGAGCAGGAGCCAAAAGAAAACGAAATAGGAATACGGACCAAAGGTACGCATTTGCCCTACTCAATAGTAACATCTTGACAATTAGATAATTAACCCACACCCCATCACTCTTACCGATGTACTAGGCTACGGGGGGCACCAGGTCTTTGCGCATCAGAAAATGCGGAATATTCCCGAACAGCACGTGCGAAGGGCCTACTACTTCGTAGCCTACGGTCTGGTAAAACGGTACGGCCGTGTCGCGGGCGTGCAGGATGCACGTGGTGTAGCCGCGCTGGCGGGCCTCGGCCTCCAGAAAGGCTACTACTTGCCGGCCCAGCCCCTGGCCCTGGTAGGCGGGGTGCACGGCCATAAAGCGAATCTGGCCTTGCGTGGGAGATGCCGGGTGGAGGCGCCCTACCGCCACCACCGCACCGGAAGGCGCGCGTAGCAGCGCGTGCAGGGTGGTAGGGGCCGCATCGTCGGGGGCGCGCTCCGAGCCGGGTGGCTGCTGCCAGGGGGCGCGCAGCACCTCGTAGCGCAGCTGGTAGTAGGCGGCAAACTCTTCGGGCGAATCAGGCGACGTAACAACCATACGGCAGCAACGAAGCCCGGCCGCCGAAGGTTTTCGTGGGGCATTGCTGACCCGGCATCACCACAAACTCCCTACCTTTGAAAAAGCCGGGCCGGTAACGGTCCGGCTTTCTTTTCCGACCCATTTCCCTCCATTCTCCTATCTAATCCGTATGGCTTCTTTCGATATTGTAAGTAAAGTAGATCCGCAAACGCTTGACAACGCCGTCAATGCCGCAAAAAAGGAATTGCAGACCCGCTACGACCTGCGCGATACCAAAGGGGGCATTGACCTCGACAAGAAGGCCAATGAGATTACCCTCAGCAGCGAAAACTCGATGCGCGTGCAAGCCCTGGAAGATATTCTGCTGACCCGCATGGTGAAGCAAGGCCTCGACGGCACCTGCCTCGACTACTCGGCGGAGGAACAGTCGGTGGGGGCAATGATAAAGAAGGTGCTCAAGGTGCGCGTAGGCCTTGACAAAGACGTTATTCGTCTGATTCAGAAGCACATAAAGGACAGCAAGGCAAAGGTAGACGTGCAGGTGCAAGGTGACCAGGTGCGCGTGACCAGCAAAAAAATTGACGATTTGCAGCAAGTCATGGCCCTACTCCGACAGGCCAAGCTGGAGGTGCCCCTGCAATTTGTGAACATGAAATAAGGGGTGAGTGGCTGGATGGTTAAATGGCTGGCTAGCCATTCAATAGTTCTATCAAATTCTATCGAAACGAGTAACCATCTGCCCTTTTAACCCGTCAACCATCTAACTATTTAACCATCGTGTTCAACTTCGCCGCCTTCGCCGAGCCGCATACCTGGGTAAGCCTTCTGACGCTGACCTTCATGGAAATCGTGCTGGGCATCGACAATATCATCTTTATCTCGATTGTGGTGAACCGCCTGCCGCGGGCAGAGCAGGGGCGCGGCCGCACCATCGGGTTGCTACTGGCCCTGTTATTTCGCGTTGGGCTGCTGCTGAGTATCTCGTGGATTGTGGGCCTGAAAACGCCTTTATTCTACCTCAACCTACCCTTCCTGGACGCCAACTTCGGCGTGGCGGGCCGCGATATTATTCTGCTGGCGGGGGGCTTGTTTTTGATTGCCAAGAGCACCACCGAGATTCATACCAAGCTGCAAGGGGAGGAAGAGGAAGCCCTGGCGGCGGGCAATACCACGTCCCTACCCAGGATTATTGCCCAGATCATTGTCATCGACATTGTGTTCTCCTTCGATTCCATCCTGACGGCGGTAGGGCTGGTTGATAATGTGCTGGTGATGATTCTGGCCGTGATTCTGGCCATGGGTGTGATGCTGGCTTTCTCGGGCTACGTGGCGGACTTCGTGAACGACAACCCGACCATCAAAGTCCTGGCGCTTTCCTTCCTCATCATGATTGGCGTTATGCTGGTGATGGAGGCCTTTCACAAGGAAATTGAGAAGGGCTACATCTATTTCGCCATGGCCTTCTCGCTGGTGGTAGAGATGCTGAACATGCGCCTGCGCAAGAAAACGGAGCCCGTGCACCTACGCGATTCGCAACTGGATTAATCCTCCCCGTATTCTCGCGTTTTATAAAGGCCGCCCTACTGTAACCTGATTGGTATAGTAGGGCGGCCTTTTTATGACATAACCTATTCAATTCATTAGTAGTAAAGCAATTAGCTTGAGTAATTACGTTAGCAGGCCTAGCTACTTTCGTAGCGAAAAAGAATTCCTGCTTTTTTGGGACGCTGCCAATCCAAAAACCGGCAGGAACCAGTGGGAAGTTTATCATCCATTTCTTCAATTCGTGTCGGAATATTCAATAAATTTAGCCATCCGGTACTGAGACCGGAGCTATTCTACCCTTACTTGATGAAAAAATTTTTACTTCTTCCCTTATTGGCTATTGCTGCTATTGCGCCCGCATTTGGGCAGCAGGTAGTAAAATACGCGGGAGCGGCCGTACCCGATACACTGTATGCCGACCCCAGAGTAGTACATACCAAAGTATTGCCGCCAGCTACTTTCTTAGCGCAGCTGCACCAGCAGCGCCCCGCCGCCAATCGGTGTACGATTACAGTTACGTACGAGGGTTTTACTCCCGAAGCCCAAGCCGCCTTTCAGTACGCCGTAGATATCTGGCAGTCCATTCTGATTTCGCCGGTACCGATTAACGTCACCGCTACCTGGACTAAATTAGGAGCCAATGTGCTAGGCTCAGCCGGGCCGAGTGGGCTGTATAACCTTTCTGGCTACGGCGAGCGAATTAGTAATTCCTTGTACCCTACGGCATTAGTAGAAAAGCTAGCTGGCGGTAATATCAATGGCACAACGGCCGACATTAATGCCAGTTTTAGCAGTGATGCGAATTGGTACTTAGGGACTGATGGCAATGTGCCCGCGGGGCAATATGACCTGGTGTCGGTGGTGTTGCACGAGTTGGGACACGGTCTGGGCTTTCTAACGGCCAAAGAATACAGCACCACGAGCAAAGTCGGCTCGCTTTCTAGGCCACCCAGCATCTACGCCGACTTTATGACGAACGGCGCCGGACTGCACGTAGCTGACACGCGCTTATTTGCCAATCCTTCGGTTGAACTAGGGGCTACCTTCGTGAGCAACGACCTGTACTTTGATGGGCCCCTGGAGCGCGCCGGTAACGGCGGCCAGCGGGCCCGCCTCTACGCGCCTATCGAATCCGAATATAGGGCGGGCTCCAGCGTATCGCACCTCGACGAAAACACCTACGGCCCCGGCGACCCCAACTCGCTGATGTCGCCAGCCTTTGCCTCCGCCGAAGCCATCCACAATCCCGGCCCCATCATGCTGGGCATGTTCAACGACATGGGCTGGTTCAACACGGCTGTGCGCCACACACCCTACCCCGACACAGAAACGCCTACCACCTTCCCCGTTACGGCTACTGTAGTGAGCGATGGCACCATCACGGCCGGCTCGGTGAAGCTTAACTACAGCTTCAATAACGGCAACCTGGTAACGCTGCCCATGACAGCCACTAGCGTTGCCAACCGGTACACAGCCACCATTCCTAATCCGGGTACCGGCGTGCGAGTGAGCTACTACATAGAGGCTATGGACAACGAGACGCAGCGCGTGTACACGGCCCCCGGCCGCGATCCGTTCGCTACTACCTCAAACCGTTACTCCTTCTTTGTAGGCCCCGATGTGGTGGCTCCTACCCTGGTGCACACGCCCCCGAGCTACTTGTTCCCCAACAACTTACCTTTCTCGGTAGTAGCCCAGGCCGCGGATAATATTGGCGTGGCTTCCGTTACGCTGGAATACAATGTAAACGGCACCGCCCGCCCATCCATTACGATGACGCGCACGCCGAACACCAACACCTACACCGGCGTGCTGAGCACCGCCAGCGGCGCCATTGTGGCCGGCGACGTAATTAATTACCGCCTCGTGGCCAGGGATGCATCCTCCAACGCCAACCAAACGACGCTACCCGCCACGGGCTACTTCGCAGTGCCCATTGTAGATGTAAGAGTGGCGCAAGACAGCTACCTAAATAATTTTGAGCGCGTTACGCCAATTGATTTCGTTGGCGATGGCTTCTCCATCACGACGCCCACCGGCTTTGCCAACGGCGCCATCCACTCAACGCACCCCTACGCCGACAACGTTGATTACTTCTACCGTTTGTTGGTGCCTATTCGGATAAAAGCCGACACGACGCTGGCGAAGATGCGGTTCAATGAAATCGTGCTCGTTGAGCCCGGCGAAACGGGCGCGGCTTTCCCCACAGCTGACTTCTATGACTACGTGGTAGTAGAAGGTAGCCTGGACGGCACCACCTGGTCGCCGGTAACCGATGGCTACGACGCGCGTGCGAATGCTAACTGGCTGGACCTTTATATTCGCGCGTCAGAAGGCGACAACTCCGCCGCGGTAGGCACGCCTTCCATTTACGCAACCCGCACCATCAACCTGCTGAAGAAGTACAACGCCGGTGACGTGGTGCAGTTCCGCTTCCGCTTGCACTCCGATGCGGGCGCTAATGGCTGGGGCTGGGCCATTGACAACCTGATTATTCAGGACAACACCGTGACGGCTACGGCCGGCGCCCTGCAAGCAGCCGGCGTGAGCGTATTCCCGAACCCCACGGCGGGCCAGTTTACCATACAGGCACGCTTTGATAAGCCCGTGCAGAATTTGCAGCTGGTCGTGCGCAATGCGATGGGCCAGGAAGTGCTACGCCAGGTAACTGCCTCAGCCAAGGGCCAGGTGGCCCTACCCGTCGACCTAACCCAGCTTGCCAACGGCTTCTACCTTGTAAACCTGACCGCCAACGGCGAGACGGTGTCGCGCAAGGTGCTGCTCAACCGCTAGTCGGTTCCTACTTACAATAAAGCGGCCGCCCCATCTGGAGCGGCCGCTTTTTTATGACCCAATGGGTAGTAGGGAATACCTTCTACCCCCTGTTTCCAAGTTTAGAAATAAAGTCCCACAGAACCACGCCGGCCGCCACGCTCACGTTCAGGGAGTGCTTCGTCCCAAACTGCGGAATTTCCACGGCAGCGTCGCACAGCGCCAGCACCTCATCTTCTACCCCAAACACCTCATTGCCCATCACCAGCGCGTAGGGCCGGTTCTGCTCCGGCTGAAACGTCGTTAGCGACTGGCTCCCGGTGGTTTGCTCCACGGCCACCACCACGTAGCCCGCCGCCTTCAGCTGCCCGATTACGTCGGTCGTGGTAGGCGCATACTCCCACGCCACCGACTCGGTGGAGCCCAGGGCCGTTTTGGTGATTTCGCGCTGGGGCGGGCGGCCCGTGATACCGCAGAGCCAGATTTTTTCGATGGCAAAGGCGTCGGCGGTGCGGAAGGCCGCCCCCACGTTGTGCAGGCTGCGCACGTTGTCGAGCACCAGGGCAAGGGGGAATTTTTGCGTATTTTTGAAGTCCGCCACCGTCAATCGGTTCAGCTCTTCCATGGAAAGTTTGCGCATCCCACAAAGGTAGGAACGGGCCGCCGCTTGTGGGTTGTTGCAAGTTTGCTGACAAGCGTGTCTTATTAGTAGAACCTCATTTATCCTCTCTGCTAGATAGCGCAGCATGTTCGACATGACGCTCTAGTAGCTTGATGGCTTGATTACCCGCCTGCGCCTCTCCCTATCCCTCCGTACTACGCACACCTGTGAAAACCAATACCGCCAAGCCGCCCAAAAAACCCGTTCCGATGCACGGCACGCTCGGCCCCGCCCCCGTGGCCGATACGCCGCTGATGAAGCAGTATTACCAGCTCAAGCAGCAGCATCCGGGTGCACTCATCCTGTTCCGGGTAGGCGACTTTTACGAAACCTTCGGCGACGATGCCGTGGCCGCCTCGCGCATTCTGGATATTGTGCTGACCAAGCGCGGCGCCGGCACGCCCTCCGAGGTGCCACTGGCAGGCTTTCCGCACCACTCGCTTGATACCTACTTGCCCAAACTGGTGCGCGCCGGTCAGCGCGTGGCCATCTGCGACCAGCTCGAAGACCCCAAGCAGGCCAAGGGCCTCGTGAAGCGCGGCATCACGGAGCTAGTGACGCCCGGCGTGTCGTTCAATGATACCGTACTGGACCGGCAGCGCAATAACTACCTGTGCGCCGTGCACTTCGGCAAGCAGGAAGCCGGAATTTCCTTCCTCGATATCAGCACCGGCGAATTCCTGGTGGCCCAGGGCGACCTGACCTACCTGGGCAAGCTGCTGCAAAACTTCGCGCCCGCCGAGGTGCTGTTCTGCAAGCGCAGCCGCGCCGATTTCGAAACGAACTTCGGCCCCGACTACTGCCACTATGCCCTCGACGAGTGGGTCTTTGGCTTCGACTACGCCCACGATTCGCTCACCCGCCACTTCAACACAACTTCGCTGAAGGGCTACGGCATTGATACCCTGCGCGAGGGCATTGTGGCGGCCGGTTGCATCCTGCACTACCTCGCCGAAACCAAGCACACTGATGTGCAACACATCGGCAGCATTGGGCGCCTGGAGGAAGACAAATACGTGTGGCTCGACCGCTTCACGGTGCGCAACCTGGAGCTGGTACACGCCCAGCACCCCGGCGGCGTCCCGCTGATTGACATCCTGGACCAGACCGTGACGCCCATGGGTGCCCGCCTCCTGCGCAAGTGGGTAGTGCTCCCACTGAAGGAGGTAGGCCAGATCCAGCGCCGGCAGGACACGGTGGCGGGCCTACTCGAAAACCCCGAGCTACTGGCCGAGCTGACCCAGCACCTGCGCCAGATCAACGACCTGGAGCGCCTGATTTCGAAGGTGGCCGTGCGCCGTATCAACCCGCGTGAGCTATTGCAGCTGGCTGCTGCCCTGGCCGCCATTGAGCCCATGCGGGCCCTGCTGGCCAATTCCGGCCTGCGCGCGTTGCAGAAGATGGCCGACCAGCTGCACGCCTGCATCGCGTTGCGCGAGGAAATTCAGGCCAAAATCAAGACCGACGCCCCGGTGCTGACCAACCAGGGCAATGTATTGAACGATGGCGTGGATCAGGAATTGGACAAGCTGCGCCGCATTGCCTTTTCGGGGAAGGACGAGCTGCTGAAAATCCAGCAGCGCGAGCAGCGCAATACGGGCATCAGCTCGCTCAAAGTGGCGTATAATAAGGTGTTTGGGTACTACCTTGAAGTTTCGAATGCCCACAAAAGCAAGGTCCCTACTACCTGGATTCGCAAGCAAACCCTGGTGAATGCCGAGCGCTACATTACAGAGGAGCTAAAGACGTACGAGGACACCATTCTGAACGCCGAAGACCGGCTATTTGGGCTGGAACAACAGATTTACAACGACCTCGTGCTGTCGGCCGCCGAGTATGTGGCCCAAATTCAGCAGAATGCCCGGGCCATTGGCGTCACCGACTGCCTGGCCTCGTTTGCGGTTACGGCCCGGCAATACCATTACGTGCAGCCAATGGTCAATGAGGAAGCCGTGCTGGACATCAAGCAGGGCCGTCACCCCGTCATTGAGCGCCAGTTGCCTCCCGGCGAGGCATATATTCCCAATGACATCTGCCTCGATCAGGAGGAGCAGCAGATTGTGGTGATTACGGGGCCGAACATGGCCGGCAAATCGGCCCTACTCCGCCAAACGGCTTTGATTGTGCTCTTGGCCCAGATCGGCTCCTTTGTGCCCGCCGAGGCCGCCACGATTGGCATCATCGATAAAATCTTCACGCGGGTAGGCGCTTCCGACAATCTGAGTAAGGGCGAAAGCACGTTCATGGTGGAGATGACTGAAACGGCCTCCATCCTCAACAACCTCTCCGACCGCAGCCTGGTATTGATGGACGAAATCGGGCGCGGCACCAGCACCTACGACGGTATCAGCATTGCCTGGGCCATTGTGGAGCACCTGCACAACACGCCCAAGGCCCGCGCCAAAACGCTGTTTGCCACGCATTACCACGAGTTGAATCAGCTAGCCGACCACTGCCCGCGAGTGCGCAACTACAACGTAGCCGTGAAGGAAGCCGACGGCCGCATCCTGTTCCTGCGCAAGTTGCAGGAGGGCGGCTCCGAGCATTCGTTTGGCATTCACGTGGCCCGTATGGCTGGCATGCCGACCGCCGTGGTACTACGCGCCAACGAAATCATGCACCACCTGGAGCAGGAACGCACCAACGCCGGCTCTGAGGGCCCTACTGCCTTCGACGACCTGCTGGCGGGTCTCGACGAGGAGCCTGCTGACCACAGCCAAGCACCAGTTGCTACCCGCCGCGGTCCCGTAGCGCAACCCACCGCAGCCGTGCACAATGCCCCGCGCCCTAGTCTGCAACTCAGCATGTTTGAGCCCGCCGACCCCGTGCTGGAGCGCCTGCGCGAACAACTCCAGCACCTCGACGTGAACACGCTCACTCCCATTGAGGCCTTGCTTAAGCTGAACGAATTGAAATTGACGCTGAACGGAAGCAAGTAGGGCCAATTGTTTGGCTACCAATTTCTTACTACTAGTCGTGCGAATTGGTCATCCTTTATTCATCGCATCTCCCATAATTAAGGATATAGCCAATTGATAAAAAAATGTAGCTGAGAATGAGGGAGAACCGCTTTTCAAGGGCTTCTCAGGCCACTTTTTTGCTACCCCGACTTGCCAACAAAAAAACTAGTTGTACCTTTGTCGCACCATTAGCCGCTACGGTGGCTGACTCAAGCGAGAGTAGCTCAGTTGGTAGAGCGCGACCTTGCCAAGGTCGAGGTCGCGAGTTCGAACCTCGTCTCCCGCTCCAAGAGGATGTTGCGTTAGCAACGTCCTCTTTTTGTTTTTGGCTACTCAAATTTGTACCCTTACCTTTGTCGAACTAGATAGCCGATATGCCGGAGTGGTGGAACTGGTAGACACGAGGGACTTAAAATCCCTTGCTTTCACGAGCGTACGGGTTCGATTCCCGTCTCTGGTACAACAACGAAAGGCCCTTCGCTACTTGCGAAGGGCCTTTCTGCTTTTATATTTAGTCGTATCAGAAATCAGCCGCTACCGTCTCATCATAGTTTTACCAGCGGCATAATTTCGCAACCTTCCAGCGGAATCTTGTGCCAGGGAGTCGTGTTTGGGATGATACTTTTGTAGAGAAGCTTCGTGCTTCTTTATTTCTTACCTTGAAAAACCTCATCCTATGGATACGCTCAAATTCAAAACCACCATCAACTGCGGCGGTTGCATTAAGGCCGTTACGCCTGCGCTTAACCAGCAAGTAGGGGCTGGCAACTGGCAAGTAGACACCGCTAACCCCGACAAAATTCTGACCGTCACAAATACAACCACCTCGCCCGCGCAGGTGGTACAGGCGGTGCAGGAAGCTGGTTTCGAGATTCAGCCCGTGGGCGCGTAAGGCGCTGAAGCTGCCTCACTGGCAAAACTGCAACAACGGCCCTACCTTTGCCGTTGCTCATTCAGACTGTGTACTTTTTCAATGTACCGACTCTCGCCCCTCATTCGACGCTGGACGGCGGCTACCTTTCTGGTAGCTTTCCTCGGTGTGTTTGCGGGGCAGTGTTTTTGCGCAGCCGGCGTTAGCTGCACTATGCCGGCGCCGGCGAGCGGAAAGGCTTTACCCGCATGCTGCCAGGCCGGCGCAAAATGTGGCTCAATGAGCAAGCACCAGCGGCCCGACCAAACACAGACGCCGGCCGATGGTTGCCAGTCGCACACCACGGCCTTCTTTGCGTCGTTGGCGGGGCCACCTGTGGTAGCGGCAGTCGTAGCACCGATGTTGTGGCTGAGTACGCCGCCGGTTTTTGATTTCTTGTTTGCCCGCTTCACCAGTTGGGAGCAGCGGCAAACCGTGGCCCTGGTGCCCCCACGGCACCTGAAGCCTAAGATTCCCGATTTGCGGGTATACATTCAGTCCCTAACGATTTAGTCGTTTTTTGACGCGCAAGGTCCGCGCTGGCGTAGCTATAGCTACGTTCCAGCGGGGCCTTGCGCGTTTTTGTGCGTCTGCACTTTTTTCGGTTAATCAGCTGACTGACAATCTCATCAAACCATTTTCTCTTTTTTCATCCTTCACTTTTTTTATCCATTATGTCCTTTCAATCTTTTTTCCTCGCGGTAGTAGGTACCGGCGCGCTTCTACTCGCTAGCTGCAGCAACGACCAGGCAACCACCGAAACCACCACGCCGGCTGCTACCCCGTCCATGGTTACCGCCCCCAGCGACACCACGGCCCTGCCTGCCTCCGGCGCCGTGTATACCTGCCCCATGCACCCCGAGGTGGTCAGCGACAAGCCCGGCGACTGCCCCAAGTGCGGCATGGCGCTGGAAAAGAAATCGTAGGTAGTCCCGGCAGGACGTCATTTCGACCAGCGGGAGAAATCTCGCGGGCTGATGAGCGATAGAAATTACTCACGAACGAGATTTCTCCCGCTGGTCGAAATGACGAGCTAAAACCATCCATCAACAACGACTAAAAACTATGGTCGATTGGCTTATCCGTTTTGCATTGCGCCAGCGGGCGCTGGTGCTGCTACTCGCCGCGGGCCTGTTTGGCTGGGGGGTGTATGCGCTTCAGCACACGCCCATTGATGCGATTCCTGACCTCTCTGAAAACCAGGTAATTGTGTTCACAGAGTGGAGTGGGCGCAGTCCGCAAGTGCTGGAGGACCAGGTGACCTACCCGCTGGTGTCGAACCTGCAGGGGATTCCGCGGGTGCGCAATATTCGGGCGTCGTCGATGTTCGGGATGAGCTTTGTGTATGTGCTGTTTGAGGATGACGTGGATCTGTACTGGGCCCGCTCGCGGGTGCTGGAGCGCCTCAACTATGCCCAGCGTTTGCTACCCCAGGGCGTGGTGCCTACCCTCGGCCCCGATGGCACCGGGGTAGGGCACGTGCTCTGGTACACCCTCGACGCCAAGAACATGGACCTGGGTGAGCAGCGCGCTTTGCAGGACTGGTACGTGAAGTTTGCCCTCCAAACGGTGCCCGGCGTGAGCGAAGTGGCCTCGTTCGGGGGCTTTCAGAAGCAGTACCAGATTATTCTCGACCCGACCAAGCTCAACTACTACGGCATTCCGCTACCCGACGTGCTGCGGGCCGTGCAGGCCAACAACAACGACGTGGGCGGCCGCAAGTTTGAGCTGGGCGACCGGGGCTACATCGTGCGTGGTCGGGGCTACATCGACAGTTTGCAGGATATTGAAAATATGCCCCTGGGCACCTACAAGTCGGTGCCGGTGCGCGTGCGCGACGTGGCTACCGTGCAAATGGGCGGCGACCTGCGCCTGGGCATCTTCGACGAGAACGGGGAGGGCGAGGCGGTAGGCGGCATTGTGGTGATGCGCTACGGCGAGAATGCCGATGCCGTGATTCGAGCCGTGAAAACCAAGATGCAGGAGGTAGAGAAGGGCCTGCCAGCGGGCGTCAAGTTCACCATTGCCTACGACCGCAGCACCCTGATTGAGCGGGCCATCCGCTCGGTGCAGGGCACGCTGGTAGAGGAAATGGTGACCGTGTCGCTGATTGTGCTGCTGTTTCTCTTCCACTGGCGCAGCGCCCTCATCATCCTGATTCAGATGCCGTTGTCGATTGGCATTGCCTTTATTCTGCTCGATGCTTTCCACGTGTCGTCCAATATTATGTCGCTCACCGGCATTGCCCTGGCCATTGGGGTGATTGTGGACGACGGCATTGTGGTAGTGGAAAACGCCTACCGCCAGCTGGCCGAAGCGCAGGGAGCAGAGATGTAGCGCGAAGCCTGCGCTTCGCGTTTTGTCCGCGCCTAATTAGTTCTAACGATACGCGAAGCATAGGCTTCGCGCTACAGCCTACTCCATGACTTCCGAAGAACGCAACGGCATTATTGAACGGGCCTGCCGACAGGTAGGGCCGGGCGTGTTCTACTCGTCCGTCATCATCATTGTGTCGTTTCTGCCGGTGTTCCTGCTCACGGGGCAGGAGGGCAAGCTGTTTGCGCCACTGGCCTGGACCAAAACGTTTATTCTGCTGGTCGATGCTTTTGTGGCCATCACGGTGGGGCCGGTGCTGATCAGCTTTTTCCTGAAAGGCAAGCTGCGGCCGGAGAGTAGCAACCCCGTGGGGCGCTTGTTGGAGCGGCTGTATACGCCTCTGCTGCGCCTGTGCCTGCGCTGGCGCAAAACTACGTTGGGCGTCAATGTGCTGGCCCTACTCATCAGCGTGCCCATGCTCCTGAGCCTGGGCACCGAGTTCATGCCGCCGCTTGATGAGGGCAGCATTTTGTTTATGCCCGTGACCCTACCCGACATATCAAACGCGGAGGTGAAGCGCGTGTTGCAGGTGCAGGACCGCATCATCAAGCAGGTGCCGGAGGTGGCGCACGTGCTGGGCAAGGCCGGTAGGGCCAACACGGCCACTGACAACTCGCCGCTGTCGATGATTGAAACCATCATCCTGCTCAAGCCCCGCGACCAGTGGCGGGCGGGCATGACCAAGGCCAAAATCGTGGATGAACTGAACCAGAAGCTCCAGATTCCGGGCGTGGTGAATGGCTGGAC
>Ga0210040_10007976_pt1 | contig 12671 bp, 5 predicted proteins | sample CryGeyCG12114_NA_FD_185462 | JGI IMG/M metagenome (GOLD analysis project Ga0210040, IMG submission 185462) | Groundwater microbial communities from aquifer - Crystal Geyser CG19_WC_8/21/14_NA (SPAdes) (version 2) | ecosystem: Environmental > Aquatic > Deep subsurface > Groundwater | place: USA... | reverse complement strand
GATGCTACCCATTCAAAGCGTGTCTGGACGCCACCCATTCAAAGCGTGCGTGGATGCTACCCATTCAAAGCGTGCATGGAGAATACCCATTCAAAGCGTGCATGGAGAATACCTATTCAAAGCGTGCATGGAGAATACCCATTCAAAGCGTGCATGGAGAATACCCATTCAAAGCGTGCGTGGGGCAGCATGAGAAAGGGGGCTCTCGTCCCCTGCCCTGAGCATCTTCAAGATGGCCGACGCTTTTTCACCTGCACACACCATGTTGTGTCTCGTATGTAGTGACGTGTATGTAATGTGGTGCCTCCAATGTAGTATTGTGCACAATTGCTAGTAATTTGCATGCAATATTGTGCTTTGCTGCAGCTGTGAATTACATATGTGAAATCAACAACATACTTAATGCATGTACACATAATTTTTCACCATTTTTAGGGTTTTTTAAGTTCGAAATAGTTTTCAATGCATTTTTGTACGTAGAAAATCACATTTTTTTATTTCAATTCAAAATCGTGTTTACATATTTAATATCCGAGTCGTAGAAAATTTAGTTTTTTCGGGTTTTTAACATTCGAAATCAATTTTAATGCATTGTTTTACCTGAAAAATCATGTCTTTTTTTTATTTCAACTCAATTTTGTCAGGGAGTTAGGATGCGAAGATAAGAGGATGACAGCCAACCTCGGGGAGAACCGAACCGATGGATGAACCCAATGGATGGACACGACGAATGGATCAATGGATGAACTATCAAACTACGCAGTAGTTATACAAAATAAAATAGTAGTATAGTAGTAGTATTATATTGCTGTGTGGTGTTCAAACCACACAGCCACACCGCACTCGATGTCTACAGCTGCATCTCAATATCACGTTCACACCGATAATACCAAATCGTAGAAAATTCAGTTTTTTCAGGTTTTTACATTCTAAATAATTTTTTTGCATTGTTTTACCTGGAAAATCATGTTTTTTTTAATTTTAACTCAATTTGATGTTTACATCCATCATACCCGAATCGTAGAAAATTCATTTTTTTCAGGTTTTCAACATTTGAAATCCTTTTTAATGATTTTTCTTCCCTGAGGAATCATGTTTTTTTTTATTTCAACTCAATATCACGGTCACACTCATAGTACTCGAATCGTAGAAATTCGTTTTTTTCAGGTTTTCAACATTTAAAATTGCTTTTAATGCATTGCTTTACCTGGAAAACCATGTCTCTTTTTTATTTCAACTCAATCTCATGTTTACACCCATAATACATGAATCAGAGAAAATTCGGTTTTTCGGATTTTTAACATTCGTGTTTTTTAGATTTTTCTTAACTCATGAAACTCCATTTTATTTTATTTTATCTAATATTAACTATCAATATTATCATCAAATGTTATTTTGACATTTAGTGACCCCTACCAGATGATAGAAGCCGAATTCTGAAAAAAAAGTTTGAATTCAGCATAAAAAATGTATATTTTATGACCTTTCAAATACATTTTATGCGAATGTCATTTTTTTTCATGTTGCCCGTGAGAGGCCCTGTGACCAATAAATTTATGCTTTTTTCAAAACCCTATAACTTCCCAAGATGAGGCATGAAACACTTGCAAACGACTTTTATATTCCTATCTATCTAATATTCCTTGGAGTTTGCTTATTCCAAGTTTTCAAGTCAGTCAGTCCAAGTTTTAGTTTGGAATTCGATAGCACATATTTCGAAATCTCATTTGAATATTTGTCGTTGCCCTATCTCCCCAATGTATTGCAATTTAAATTTTCCCTCTTCACAGAGTTGTTTTTCAAAAACTGAAATAGCTTTGATGTACGATAATTAATAACTTGCAAGCAGCACTTTTTATTTTATTATTGCTGTATTGCTGACTTTTCATTAATTTTTTTCCATAGTAACACTCTAGTGACAAGAAAATTTAGGCTTAGACAAATAAGGTAATAATAATAGTTTTTGACTCGTATTGGTATTCGAATTAATTGTTTGAAAGTTACCCAAAGTTTGCTTCGCCTAAATGCAGTGATGAATGTGAAATTCTTTCCCTGACATTAAGCTTCTTTTTCAGTTATTAGTAATTATTTAGTCATAATTCGCAGATTTTTGTGTTCTTCATAACAAAATGAACTAAAATAACTATAATAATTATTATTCTATTTTGCTTTTGAAGTATTCAATAGTTCAAATACTTTTCGAACGACTATCACGCCTTCGGTTTTCTTGTATTCGCGATCCTCACCACCAAAGAAAAAGGAGAGCAAGAAGTAAAGAAAAAGCGTAATTAGGGCATAAGAATTAGCTAGTTTTTATAGGCAGGCTAGACCCCAGTTTTTCTTGTTTCTAGCCACCAGTGTTGCAAGTAAGAATTTTTGTCTGAGCCCGAACAAAGAGGTTTATATGACTAAGTATGCCTCTTAGTGCATGCTCACCTCTAATAACAGCAAATGAAAAATCCAAATTTTTTGTCGTAGATAAATGCTTACCACGTCATTAAAATAGCGCATGGGACTATGTACAGGTAAAACAGTACAGTCAAAATAACCATGTTTACTTCTAGGACAATAACATAACAATCGCTGGAGTACAATAAGTGTTTCCGAATACAACTTTTGTTATCCCTTCACTAGCTACTTTTATTTTTAAAGGCCGAATGTACAAAGTTGGAGGATTCCGCATTTATTAATACCAACAAATTGATCCTCTACTCTTCCTAAAAGCTAATATGTATTTTCGACCTGTAGTTGGTAATGACCTGATCATGTCGCAATACAATTATCAGTCTAATTAACCCATTGCTAACGAAAATTTGGCTCAATTAACTCAGGATGCTTGGATTGTTTATGGAGTTATTGCGTCACTCATGGTTGTATTTACTCTCGGTGTCATCGTTTACTGTTATCGTAAAATTTCTAAGAAAAAATAATCACCGTGCTGACTGAATCGTTCTTTGACTTCTCTGAAATCTTTTACCCGTAATACAGGTTTTTTTCACAATCTGTCATTCTATTTTATAACAGGTCGTAATTTTTGCTCGCCGTTGTTTTTGCATGTCTTCGTTTCCACAATTGTTTTTATTTCTTTAATGCAAATTAAATAATAAAATTGAGTTTTTGACAACTTCTAAATCATATATTACAAATTATTTATTTACTTAATAGTTTCTATTAAATTACTTCACATTAAATTAATTTGACTATTTGTTATGAAACAGTGATTTTACTGTTTTATGCTACTCAAAATACTATTATGTGCGAATATAATCGATAGATTATTTCTGCGAGTTTTAAATGAATTACTATGAAGAACAATGAAGAACTATTTTTTTTAATTTCACCTTTGTCATTCATTTACTGTAATGTAATTATGTTATTCATTCAATTTGTATTCATCTTGTAAACACTATACTTGGAAAAGCATAGACTATTTCGTTTTAGTCTTATTGACGTTTAATACTATTACAGGTGGAAGTTTTTTATAAGACATGACGATAAGATTGCGCTGTACCTAAAAGCTGATTATAATTGCTCCACATGGTGAATCATCTGTGTGAATGTCCCTGATGAACTAACCTGGTCTACGACGACAAGTTTTCATAATCATTTTCGTCACAATGGAAGAAAAATCACAGAAAAACTAACATTTCACAACAATTAACAAATAATAACAATTCACAAAAATTAAAGAACCATTACTTAGTTTCATTTCATCGGACGCTTTTACTGCAATAGAAATTCCAATTCACGTGAATAAGAACAACCACTGTTGCATAAAAGATAATCATACCACACACGCATACCTAATTTGCTCGGCCGATGAAAATAGTGGTCCAATAATCCTTTCGCGTATAAATCTTCCATCGGAAGTTCAGAAACTGAGTTAAGAAACTTGATCTTTTCCCTTATTGGATCTCTATTGACAAAAATATCCACTATGGAATACGAATGTTTGAAATTTGCAAAAAAATGCTGAAGCTTCTTGGGCGCATATTTGAGATATATTTATACAAACAATTGCATGCTTATTAAAGCTTTCTAGAATACTTATATTTCTTTTTTTAGTTTCAGCGATTGCGGCTTTAAACAATTACTCCTATGGATACTCCTCCTTACCCACCCTATTCAGCAGTTCACAACATCTATGATCGAATTCGATCGCCTCATAAATGTCACAGGATTATTTTTAACTAGCTCAGTTTTTTTTCGTATGATAATCTTTCGGCTTCAGACTCAGAATTACTTTCAAAAGTCTACTTAAACTTACAGTTCCTTAAAAGTAACTCTTGATAATTCTACAGCTGTTTGATCGAATCATTGTACACAAATTTTGATCAAATTTCAATTCACAAAATTGACTTAAAGAACAAGACACTATGCCTACTGTCAACATTTTCTCGTTTTCCAACCAACAACGCAACAGTGAATTAATAAAATCTTGCATTTTAAACTAATTCGAAGGACCAAAAAAAACGTGCAAATGGAAAATCAGATTGCCAGCATTATTTCTGCCAAAGCGGAAAAATTATTCCAGCTGTTACGGGCCGTATTACTAATTTACCCTTTTTTTTAATTCAAATTTTAAGCCAGGCGGAGTCAAGTTCATGAACTATTTGGGCCCGCCTGAAGAATTCATTAAAACAATGTAGAGCATATTAGGTGTCACTTACAATTAGTAAGTGACAACCTCATTTTTTGTAAAGGCTAATTGTGGGTACGTACACACTTAAAGATGTATGCACGTATCTAACAATGAAACGCGTCCCTGTAGCACAAAACGAATAGGCAGAGGAGCGGAGAGGACACTTGTTACATACTTCTCATCCTCTCCACTGTTCACACCAGGAACCATCACTTTCGCTTTTGAGTTATTTTCCGAGCTCTCTTGACTGACCTTAGTCTCAATTCCTTAAAGTTGCGCTATTGCCATTTTCTACCGTCAATCAATACGTACAATATCAATATCATCAAACTGTTGTTTTTGCCTGTTTTTTGTGCTTGTATTGTGTTTGTTTTGTCAGAAATCAAACGCAGTCAAACACCACTCAACAGAAAAATGCAAGCCAAATTATGACTACTAACTGTTCTTTTTGTAAATCATAATTGCTTCAGCTTATGGCAAACGGGCGCTAGGCCCATATGTATCACTCCTGTCTTTTCCTAAGAGGTTTTGTGCCCCTCTCCCTTGCCATTTCGGGCACACGCTCGGGATGGAGTGAGACGGGCTCAATACCTGCCTCACAAAAAACTAAGAATGCAAGCTCAATGCTCGTGTTTGAATGCACATAATGGTTGGTGGGCCAAGGCTCAGCTTCCCTAGGTTCAATTAGGAAGGATCGTGGGCCACGGCCCATGATCGAATCGCATCCCATATCTTAGGGGTTTGTTTTGAACCATGATTACACAAAATCCTTCGCCTGGGCTCCGGTCCAGACGAAGGATTAATGCACATAAAAAAGCTAGCAATAAAAACCACCTATCCCTATGTTCAAGGTCGTGAAGAAATAAAAATCATGGAATTCACGGCACAGGAAGAAATCCAGATTCAACCACCTGTTTTAAGTCTTTCTTTCGCATAATTTACGTCTCAAAATCCCCTAGGACTTCCTGCCTTGGATGCTCAACCCAGTAAAACAACGAAATTGACTGCCAAAAATCAACCAGAAACGAAACTTTCTCGAATGAAGAAACTTTCCATCATGAGACTCATCACTGGATTGCCAAACAACGTCAAATAAAATTTTTGTGTGTTCAATTTTATTCCTCAATCTCATCCAATTCAATGTGATTTTGTATAATCATGAAATACAAACCAAGTTGTTAACCACTTACATAAAACATACATAACGCGTACATAAAATGAAATATAATACAATAATTACTTCCAAAAAATATTTAATATAATTATCTTGTAATCTTTTAATCAATAAATCAAAAAAACAGAATTCAATGTGCTACAATAACTACTTTGAATTTTTTGTACGCAAGTTTAAGGTATTTCTATGATAAAAATCATTATTACAGTAATAATATAATACAGTAGTTAATATAACAGTACGCCTAGAAACTTTTTTCTCATTATGAACATTGACATGTGCCTTCAAATTTTTATTGCACATGAAAGCTTTGCCACGGGCCTTATCTACTCATTCGCGAAGTGTGCTTGCAAAGTTCAGAGCGTGGTTAAATGGACTTTAAGATAGCACGACCAGCAAGAAATTTTTGACGTTCGGGGAATTTTTTAATTTTTTTCTTTCTCCTTGTTGAATTAACCGAAAGCTTAAAGCTAAAAACCGAAAAGATAGTTTCTGATAAAACAAATCTGTAAGACGCTTTATTTGAAGCATAACTAATGTCCTGCTAAATTCAAATTTTTTTTCGTTTGCTTGGTTACTTTCTTGATTGATAATATCACAACTTTCTCCTCCAAGGCACAGTTGATGATCACATAATCCTTTTTCTAAGATTTTCTGAAACAATCAAATCAAAATAATCAAAACCTAAAAGATAATATTTCATTTAACTACTCAACGGTACAACCATTAGTTTAAAACTCATTTAGCAAAAAAGAGTCTTTATGGCAAACTTGAAACGCCACAGCTCTGACAGCCCACTGATCGGAAGCACAGCACAACTTTATGAAGCCAGCAAGACATTATGGTATCAAAAGTGCTTACGTTCCAATGGTTTTTCTAACTTCAGTGTGAATCTGCAAAAATTTATAAAAATTAATTCATTTATTTTTTTATCTATAAAACTCTGATCATGTGAATATTGAAATCAAATTGGTATTTTTGTTGAAGCACGTTCCGAAATTAAATATGGAACTTACTTTATCTTCATGCATGCTTTACCAAAACTCGTAAGCCAACTTGCATGCTAATTTGTAAGTCGACTTGCATGCTAACGTACAAGTCAACTTGCATGCTAGCGTACAAGCTAACTTGCATTCCAATGTGTAAGCAAACCTGCAAGATAACCTGCATGCTAACAATACAACAATTTATACGGTTTGATTTGATTATGAAATGAAAACAGAGATCTATTAAGAAAATTGAAGATTTTTTGTTGAAATTTTTTTAGAGATACTACAGGAAATAACCAATTAACAAAGAATACCCAATTTCCAAACACCAGATCGTATACGGCTCGGAATGATCTATAAGATCCCAACGCAAATGGATATTTTTGCAATATTTGTCGAAAACAATTTTCTCAAGGAGATTGCTATAATCATATCGGTAGATTTCATGTTGTGGGGGTTCCGTCTTCTATTGCCCAGTGCAGGGATGCACGAATCCTGACACCGGATTGCGAACAAAAGAAAACTTTAAATTTGATTTGCGAAAACACATGGTCGTAGTGCACCCCACGGTCCGAAATCCAGAGTATCTGGCAAACAGAATGAATAAGGATTGAAGGCCATAGATCGCAGAGCATCCCGGAGAAGTGGCAAAAAAACAGATTCGAGGCGAAAAACAACAACAAATGTCGGACTCAGTTTTCAGTGATGGTGAAAAATATAATTCGTCACTTAAATCTTCTCATTATTCATTATCTTCTTATATTGTCGTTTTTTCAATGAGATAAATTTTAATTTTAGATTTTAATTACTTTCAGCTTCTTTCATTAACGTACGCATGAATTTTGAACATTAATTCATATGAAACAAGCTTCATAGTCAAGATAAAAAAACAAAAATTATAGTTTACGTAAACTAGTAGTATGCCTTAGTTCACACTTTCTTGCCTACCAAGCAAAGGCGGTTATGAAGAAGATTCAAACCAACTGACATTTAGATAGATGGTTCAAAAAAAATTTCAAAAAAGCGATGCTCATGCATGCATGTTAAGTTTAATGGAACCGTTGAACGAAAATTAACTTCTTTTTTCACTTTTCACTAGTGGGTGCAAAACAACAATCTTAGATAAAAAAAATAACAATCCAATTGAGAGTATGAAAACAAGCGTATTTTTTGCAGAAATAGGCGCTGGTTTTTTAAAGATTCTGATTCAATGTTTTAGAAGAAAAGGTTTTTGTTTTTGATAAATTTCTGTTACATATTAGGTACCATGCAAATAATTTTGTAAAAACAGTTACGTGGAGTAAGGCAACCTGAAGAGGACGACGTTGATTTTATACAGTTAATCTGTTATATCCCTCCAGCGAATAATTTAGCAGTTGTACTATACAACATATACTATACGCGTACTGGTGGAAGTAGACGTGTTCTATCTGGTACCCAGTTACCAAAATTTCATGCTTACTGTTTCATACGGTTTTAAATTTTCTTACCTTCATGAATTGGTGAAGGGAATATGACTTAATAAGTAGAAGCAACTATTTAATAATAAACCCTGCTATCAACTATTTCGAAAAATTCAGGTGTTTCAATGATTTGATTGATGCATTGTCAATAAAGTATTCGGTAATCAGCTTCCGTCTAGAGAAAAAAGGCAAATCTAGATCATGATTAACAGAAGTAGCATCAACGCAACTTAAAATAGATTTAACAAAAACAACCAATTGAAAGCAAGAGTCTATGAATAACAAATGCACACATTAAGAAGGATACAAAATAAACAAAAATTGGCTGTGTTATTTTTTCAAGCTACTATAAAATGAAAAATCAAGTCCTACTTTTACATAAAAACTCGAGTATACACATACTTTTGTGGATCATTCAAAAAACTAGCTGCTAGGGTAATATCAGCCTAATGCATACACACTGGCAAATAAAAGGAAACACGAAACAAGACTACGGGTATGATGATCACAATAATAATATAACCCAACAGCTATCGTGTAGGTATACCGTTCATTAGAAATCAACCGAGTATGTTTTTGTTGAATTGCAAGAAAGTGTGACTTAAACATGAGTGAATTTATTTTATCCGAAGCGCTTGACCAAAACCATTCGGAAGGTTCCTCAGAAGAAATTTCAATAACTAGCTCTCTACACCCCAGTCAACTCACAAAACCAGATCGTCATCTCCAGGCACAAAGAGAAGCTGAGTGGAATGATATATTTTTCGTCGCTGAAGCTAAAAAATTAGAACAAGAGTATGAAGCGAAGACAAAGTAACTGAAGGCACCGATTGTTTTGTGAAATGAAAATAGTCTCATTAAAATGCCTAATATTCATAATGACTTAATGCTTGCTTCTCAGCTTATTACCAATAAAGAAACCAAATATGTTGGCGAAAATGAGTTACGGTCATTTTTTATGCATTTTATTTAGAAAGATTGAATGATTCAAAGCAGCTTTTGGCATGTAAGCTACCTCCTCCTTTTTTTAGAATGAATTTTTTAGAAAGAAGGCGATCATTTGTCAAAATAATCATCACTAAATTGAGCTAGATTGGGGTAGTTCCAACCCGAACAATTGCTCCAGTAAAAAGCAGTCTGCCCAAATGTCTAGACTTGGTTTCTTGAGACTTGAATTTAGGGCTATTTACCAAGCAAGGAATGAGAAGCTTGAGCTTCTTCCAAGTGCATGAGTTTTGTAATGACTACTCACCATTTGCACGAAAACTTGTAGTACAAGGTATGAAAGGTAGACAAGTTGGACAAGGAATAATGTTAGACTTTGATGAAATCCCAGCATTCGTGAAAATGCTTCTTCAATGCCTAAAAGATTGTTCCAAAAACTTGGTGGCAATGAAAAACGCGTTTGAGCCATGTAACAGCCGTGAAGCAAATGCGAGAAAACAAGGACATCAAATCGTTGTCCTATCCATTTTAGTCGCAATTAATTTGTTTCTAAAACGGAAAATGTATTTGACTTTGACTGATTTCTGGAATGTGTATGTGTGGTTGTGTGTGTATGTGTGCGTCTTTGTGTAGTTTTCAGGGAAATAGTGCATAATGTTACTTCACTATTATTATCTAGTCTACTACTGTTTTGACACCTATATTTTTAATTCGATGGTTGTAAAAAATGGTTGTACCGTTGCTCTCTAAAAAGCGACCAAGGCAATCGTTTTACAGAGCGAACAGACAGGTGTGTTTTATGTATAATCTACTATTTAAATTATTTATTTAAATGCTTGTGTTTATAAAATTTTACAGTACGTATCTGATTTATGTCACTTCGCTGCCTATTCACATTCCCTACTGGAACGACATAGATGTTGATGCTACTCATGTGAGAAGTACATTTCTGACCTAACGTAATTACACACGTCTGCAATAATGTACAGATAGGATATGGTAAGGTTTCAGTGAGTAAATCATCTGATTTGCCACCATGGAGTTACTCCGCTATTCATAGAGGAGTTTTGTCCTCTTACTATTTCCTTATCAATGAAAAAGGCAAAAGCGTAGAGAATGCTTTTCGTATGATAGAAGTTGCAATTGTTAGATTATTATGGTATGCTGCAGGTAAATGACGTAGTACTAAAGTTCAAATTAAGATTAGAGTAACCTAAGAACGTGTCAATGATCAAATAGATGAAGATGTAGAAACAAAAGAAGTGTATTTATGTGGCATGTTCTTTTGAATAATGATGAAATTCAAAAAGTTATTTTTAGCAGCCTTGCAAATATAATTGATACTTTAAACACTTTTCAAGAAAATGGAAGCAACTAGTTCCTAAAAAGCGTAGATGAATTAGTAATTGGTGTCAATTTAGACTATTTCGTGGGGGAAAAAATTTTCAATTGCCAATAGCACTGAAATGCAGACATGGACTAATAAATCCACCCACACAATCAAACAAAATTTTCCGAAACTAAATTGCTGCATCTTACCTAAAATTTTACACTAAAAAAAAGGGAAACATTAAAAAATTATCACCAGTTTTTTAGAACAACAAACAAGAATGAAACTATAGTGAAAATAAGTATGTTGCTTGTGAAGGAACCAGCTTAAAAGATATTGCAACTTTAAAAAACGACTAGGAAAAACTTTGATTTTGAAGATTCCGAAAGTGAAAATCATGATACTTTTAACAAAATGGAGTCAGTAAGAACTGAAATCATACCATTTAGGGCAGCGGCGGCGCCAGGACCCTGGTAACGCCTGCTATAGCGGGCAAGATTTTAAGTTTACACTAGATAGAATGATATTTTTGCTGAAATTGCATGTTTTTGCTCCATTAGCGAGAGCAAATTTTGTCATTTAGCGGGCAGGCGAAAAAATCCTGGCGTCGCCACTGCTTCCCGGAAGTCACGGGGATATGCTGTCAAAACTCGAACCGAGCATGTGAATTGTTTTCTCACACTAATTTTTTAATATATTGCTTTTAATGTTTTTGAAACAGTTTTTCAAAAATATATTCTTAGAGCGGCAACGGAAAGTACTATTGCGATGCCTTTGAAATCCTTCCTAATAGGGTACCTTTGCACCTTGTTTTTTTCAAAAACTTCTTGATAGATATAGGATGCGTGGCTGTTTTTTTTTACAAATTCTAAATCCCCGTCAACGTATATGGTTAGATGATCTAAATGCATATGAAAATAAGCGTATGCATTGCTAAAACCATGCATTGTGATAGAACTTGTTTGGAGTCCACCATTTGACTTGCATTTAAACGATGCTTGTTTTCCATCATGAAGCCACATGCTATGTTAATCATTATGAGACTGCAAAATATGCTCCTTTAGGCGTACAACTATATCTAATGAAAGTGCACATGGAATGAAGTATGATGGAAAAATATTTATTAAATATTTGATATTTGACTTTGATAAGTGTGGGTTTCTATTTAAAATTTCTGTTTATTTCTCGGATTTCGTTGTCATTCTCCTGCAACTGGCTGAAGTTACTTGTGGATATAGATAAGATAGGAAGTTCATGTAACTTATCCTCATTACTGTATTCTGTGGTTGGAAATCGAGATAGACGGTCAGGAAATTGAAGTTTCTTTCCAGATATGTGAAATATTCCCTCTATTTCAAATTCTGCTAAAATGAGTGCCATCCTACACAATTTTGGACTAAGTTCTTGTTTTGTTGATCGTAGTAACCAACAAAGTGCATGATGGTCTGTAAAAATTTTCAGAGGGACTCCATGAATTAAATTTCGAAGTCTCGTTAAGCTCCAGCAAATAGTCGAAAAAGTCGCAGTGAGTGCCCTTGAGATAAAAGCTATGGGTCGTTCAATGCTTTTTACAATTTGGAATAGAGAAGCTCCTAATCCATAAGTTGAAGCATCTGTCTTTAAAATAGTTTCCCTCGTAGGTTCAAAGAGTGCCAATACTGGGGAGTTTGTCAATGCATGTTTTAAATTCATAAATGCAGTTTCTTGTTCTACTTTTCACTCGAATTTTTGGTCTTTATGAATTAGTTTTTGTACAGGAGCAGCTATCTTGCAATAATTTTTGATAAATTTTCTAAAATAGGAAAAAAGTCCTAATCTTTGTTGCACTTCTTTTTTTGTGGTAGGTTTTTGAAGTTTCTTCACTCCCTCCAATTGTTTAGGATCTGTAGTAACACCTTAAGAGTTTACGATGAATTCCAGAACTTTTATTTCCTTGTACAAAAAATTACATTTACTGGGTTTTAAAATTAAATTTTTTTGTTTGAGTCTTTCAAATACAGATTTTAATTTTTGTAAGTGCTCGTCAATGGTTGACGAGTAGATGACAATGTCGTCCACATAGGCCATACAAGTGTCATATCTGAGACCAGCTAGTACTACGTCGATCAGTCGGCAAAAGGCGGGAGGG
>Ga0210040_10007973_pt1 | contig 12676 bp, 10 predicted proteins | sample CryGeyCG12114_NA_FD_185462 | JGI IMG/M metagenome (GOLD analysis project Ga0210040, IMG submission 185462) | Groundwater microbial communities from aquifer - Crystal Geyser CG19_WC_8/21/14_NA (SPAdes) (version 2) | ecosystem: Environmental > Aquatic > Deep subsurface > Groundwater | place: USA... | reverse complement strand
TGCCATATTCTATCTCAGTTATTTTCTGATTGTTTTTGGGATACTATTTTGCATTCTTTGATTTCTGTGGGTTTTTTATACTTTATTGTTTCTTCCGCCTTCAGTTTTGCATTTTTTCAAGCAAAATATGTTCAGTGCGAAAGAATCGTTTAATAAAAAAGTTTATAAATAGAACCTTTTATTTCGACATGCGACATTCGACAAGTTTGTATGTGACTGACCTTTATTTCATCAAGTAATTTTGTTGCTAATGGCATTTAAATTGTGCATTCCTAAAAACTTGTTTGAATTCTAAATAGATTGATAAGTAACTAGTTCAAAAAATTAAATGAATATTTTTTCCAAACTATATAGGTGAGTAACATATTTGGAAGAAAATATTGCTTATAAAAACAATTTTTGTACACCAGCAAAAAAAAGGGAAAATTGCGAATGCTGAAGAATTTAATTTTTTGCAATTTTATAATGTTGCGGCATTTATGCGAGCGCCGATGGAATTGAGAAAAAGACATGTTCTTTTGGCACAATATTGCGCCTAAGCATCTAATAAAAAAAACTATAACTCCTGATGATGTCTTTAATGAATCGGTGAAGCTGCGCCAAACCGATTTTGACAAATGACACATCAAATGAAAGGGCTTGACGAGCTGAGTGAGTCAGCACATATAACTTCTATTGGGTGAAAAATAGTTTTAAGGGAAGTAATTAACGACTAAAGTTGACAATTAATATTGTGAAATATAGGGAAAACCATTGTAATTATCGGTAGCTATGGTAATAGTGAGCAATTTCTCTTATCCTCGTCTCCGTCTACGTATTCTACAAGGAATAAGGCTTCCCATGAACCGGATAAACCTAAGTTTAAAAAAACGGGGTACTTTTGTGGCTACGTTGTCTGTCTTTGTTGTCTTTCAGCTCCTTTAATTTATTATTGCTGTACGTTAAGTAAACAGTCCAAAAAAGTTTTTTTTTACATCAAAACGTGCAGAATTTTTCAGTGCACAAGGAAAACTATTGTTTTGGACTATTGGATTCTGGATTTGGCGAATTTTTTCGATTTCCTCTTCATAGTCATAAAGACTACTGTCCATTTCAGAATTAATGGCAGTTGCCCTGTGTTATTTGGCGACCCAGGTTAAATGGCCAAATACTCAAAATCGAACCGTAAATTCCAAAAATGCTATGCCAACTAAATTTTTATTTTATACTTTTCAGTTCATTTTTTTATCATTTAAAACTTAACTTTTTGTTAGCACCAAACAAACATTGCCATGTAACCTAGCGAGCAATTTTACTGCCTTTTTTTTGAAACGGACAGTAGCATTTTGTAGAAGAGAGAAATCTAGGAACATATTACCTGATATTCAGATAAGTCTAATTTCCCCTAATTTGCATACAAACCAACTTAATACGCTGCCTAGCAAGAAGTGGAAGCTTGGAAATATATGTAATATACAGATTCACTTGTAACACAGAAATGGGTAAACTAGAGACCAAGATCAAGGACATTAATAGTACCTTGAAAACCCGAAGCAAAAGCAGCACAGTATCCATCACAGAGGTGCTTGAACTTCTAATTTGTCTCAAAGAAGATAGGAACGAAGAACTGAACATACTCAAAAACGAAATGAGAGCTATGAAGGAAGAACAAGAACACGTGAAAGATATGCTAAATCAAAACCTACAGGATATGAAAATCAAACTGGATGAGCAATATGCAAAAACCAAATCAGCCCACAAAAAGTTACAGATGTATGAAAAAAAAGAAATGGCATGCAACATTATCATCAAAGGATGCGAAATCGGAACTGGAACCCATGCAGAAATCGTATCGGTAGGCAAAAAACTACTCTACGATAGACTGAAATTACCAAACATTAAACCCGAATCCGTCTACAAAATGAACACACGCAGCAAAGAGCCATGGATAATGATGAAATTAAAGAAGGAGAAGGACAAATTCGACATTCTAAAATCTACAAGTAAACTCAAAGGCTCAAACGTAAGGATTAGCCCATGGATGACTGCAGATGAACAAAAAATTCACAATCACTTACTGATGGAAAGACGGAAATTCATAACGCAAAATTGCACTGTTCGAATGAAGAACAACCAACAGATAACCGTTAAAAACCCGAACACGAACGAAGAAACAACATACTCATCTGATGGCCACAAACTGACAGAAATCCTACAAAGGGAAGAATCCCAACACTGACACGCCCGCCAGCCTCTCTCAATCAACAATCACTATAGTAATAAAACTTCGGCCAACAAAATAAAATACGTTAAATCTGCCCTCTTTTGGAACTGCCAAGGAATGGCAACATTTAGGGAAGACAAAATTAACAACTTATTAGAAAATCAACCGGATGTTTTCTGCTTTGCAGAGACATGGATAGAGTTACCGACTACTATTTTTGACAGATTATCTAAAATTTATCAATTATTTCAAATCAACGCCACAAAACATCACATTAAAGGGAGGGCCATAGGAGGAATGCTACTAGGTATTATGAAACCAATAGACAACGAAATTCTCCAACTCCATCCGAACTTTGCAGTCATCAAAACCAACACCTCTCCCACAACGAAAATCATCTTAATTTTTTGTTATATACCACACGAAGAAAATCCCATTGACTACATTAAAACCTTCCAAACTCACTTCTCACACATTCTCATAGTAGTGCTTGGTGATTTCAACTGCCGAATCGGTGAGATGGACTACGAAAATCACGTATTATCAGAAATCCTCCACAATCAAGACAAAATACATAACAAAAAAGGGGTGAAACTTCTCAAACGCCTACATACACTGGATCTTCACATTTTAAATGGGAGAACAAATGGTGACCTAAATGGAAAATACTCATACATATCAACACTCGGCAATAGCACAATCGATCTGGGATTTTGCAGCCACAACATACTGAACACCATAAACTCATTCAAAGTTCATAGCTGGATGGAAAGTGACCATTTCCCTATCTCCATCAAATTCGAAGACACACAACCATCAAAACCAAGCATGAAATTTGAAAAGCTAGTTTGGGACTCAAATAAGACACAAATCTCCGGACGCTTACTGGTAATTGAAATTGCCAAATCATCAGAAGCAAAAATGAACAATCTCAATAAATGTGTCTGGGAAGCCCCTAAAAAATGTGAATTAGTCAAAACTGTAGTCACATACCAAACTCCCAGACCCAAATCTTGTCCCTGGTTTGATGAAGAATGTAAAACTGCCAAGAAAACGATGAAAATTAGCCTTAAAAATCTTAGAAAACCCTGGAGAACTGCAAAAGAAAAAACCCAAGACGCGTGTGAATACATCTCTCTAAAAAAAATATATAAATCAACGAGGATGACTAAACGTATCCAACCCTTTGAAAAAATTCAACTAATAATACTGAATGCAAAAAACGGATCCGACTTTTGGGACGCAATGAGAATATACCGATCAAAAAAAGAGTTCTTGCAAAACTCTATCAGCAATCAAGACTGGAAAAAATACTTCTCTGACGTTTTCAAAAAAGAAGAATACACCGACTCTCCAGCCATACAACTACCTGAAGAAATCAAAGTCACAGAACTGGACTCTCCGTTTACATACATTGAGTTAAACAAAGCAATAAAAAATCTTGCAACCTCAAAGGCCCCTGGAAGTGATGGGATCCCCAATGAAATATGGAAGTCACTCACAGTGGAAGTTAAAAAAAAACTCCTTGACACTTTCAATACCTTGTTTGAGGACCATAATTTTGACAAGTCGTGGTCCGAAATTATCATCATGCCAATCTTTAAAAAAGGAAATAAAGAAGAACCTAAAAACTATCGCCCCATTTCGCTTCTCAACACGTCCCTCAAACTATTCACACAACTAATAGGAAACAGATTACTCACGTGGTGCGAAAAAAATAACAAGATATCGAAATACCAAGGAGGCTCCAGGAAAAAGAGGGGTTGTGTGGACCAAATTTTCATATTCAATTCTGTGATCCATAAACAAGTGCTGCAACACAATAGAAAATTATACTCGGTCTTCGTGGACTTAAGTGGCGCTTTTGAACCTGTAGATAGACAAATCCTTTGGTCCAAACTAAAAAAAAAGGTGTCAGTTCAAAAATAATAGAAACCATCAAGATGCTATATTAAAGTGTGACAGCAAAAGTGAAAACCGCCGCAGGAAATACCGATAATTTTGCAATCGAGAAATCAGTACTGCAAGGTGAAACATTATCGCCTCTACTTTTCAACCTATTTCTGGACGACATCACAGATTTATTGGACTCTTCAAAATGCCTTAGCATAAAAATGGAGGGAAACAAGCTTCACATTCTACTTTATGCTGCCGACCAAGTAATCTTTGCTTTTACACCACACGAACTGAAAAAGAAGATAAACATTGTAGCAAACTTCTTCAAGAAAAACAACCTAAAAATAAACTTGGGAAAAACAAAGGTCATCTTTAGGAAGAAGGGGAAAACCCCAAACTTAAATTTCAGCTGGGACGGTCAACCAATAGAAATAACTGACCAGTACACATACCTTGGAGTCCCTTTCTACGATGTCCCTTCCAAAAAAAAGCTAAGTGCACACTTTTACGAAAAAGGAAAACTTGCTAAAGCCAGCATTGAGGGTCTTATCTCCAAGGCAAAAATGCAATCGATAAGTCAAATTCAAAATCTTTTTAACCCCATGGTCCAATCTGTCGTGCTATATGGTTCTGCGGTGTGGGGGATAGGCAACAGCCACCAACTCCAAATATTACAAAATAAATTCTACAAGAAACAATTTCAACTTCCAAAGATGACTCCACAGTGGTTCTATAAGTTAGAGACAAATATATCCAGCACTCAAGTGGCCTTAACTAAACAAATTCTCTCTTTTTGGCTTAAGATTTTAGAAACCCACGTTTCCGAGCCACTGCGTTTCTGCTACGAAGCACTGAGAAAAAATGATGACCAAAAAACCAAAACCTGGACTTGTGAGCTCAGAAAGCTGCTAGACAACCTTGGTTTTGGAAAACTTTGGGAAAGCCAGGACTCTGCAAAAGTGCGCCACAATTTTAAATACATACTGGAGAAAGCCTAATCTATGGAACAATCCCTTCTGATCAAACAAATGAAATCTTCCAAACTGTTTGATCATTACAAGTGCTTAAAAACTCACGTCGGAATAGAAAAATATTTGAACTTGAACATACCATGGGCTGAAAAATTTTTTATTCTACAGCTTAGGCTAGGAGCTGATCATTTTACTTTTCAAAACAGAGTACTTCGTTTAAATAAGTTAGAAAATATCTATTACAAAGAAAAAGTTAAAAACTGTGAGACATGCAACAAATTGGAAACCGAAGACTTCTTCCACGTATGTGTTTGCTGTCCACATTATTCACATCTGAGGAAGAAATATTTATGGTGGCTAAACTCTGATCCAAGCTGGGACAAAAACAAACTACTGGCCACTTTATGTGCACCATACAACAAAATCAAGCTTAAACAACTGTATTTGTTTTGGAAAAGTGCAGTGAAACTTCGAAATTTCCTTCTTGATATTTAAACAAAAAATCATTCCTTAAATTATACCATATTTAAAGCAAACTTTTTGACTTACATACAATTATTTTTTTTTTATTTTTTTTTCCCTATTAAATTTTTAATACTAATTATACTTTTCATGAATGTAAAACATATTTGTAAATTGAGAGGCTGGCAAGTATACTCAATAAACTTACTTACTTAAAAAAACGGAATCAGTGAAACGGATCGAGGGTGGACGCTGAAGAGATTTTTGCTTCACACAACCCCTCGTTTGAAGGAATCTGGAGAGGCCCGTCGGAAATCGCCTTCGGCGATTACCGAACCCAAGGCCCTCCTAGCTCCCTTCTGCACTCGGACCTGTGCTCGAAAAGCCTCCCCCACTCCCCCCTCGGCCAGATTATAAATCTTCCTCAGGTATGAGTGGAGCTCATACATATCGGGCGGAGCCTTTTCGCGTCGCAGTTATCGTTTCTAATGAAATCTCAGGTCTCACATTTCGCGTGATTGTAGGCGCTGCGTGCCCACTGCGGCTAGTTCGCCTTCCTATTTTGCGGTCTCACTTCTCTTCGTAAACATAGCCAATCATACAGCATTATCTATAGCAACCATAAATCGTCAACGTCAATGCTATACGTTAATTAGCTCATTAATCGTTAATTTTTTTCTATCTTTAAACGTTGTTTGCACCCAATCAAAGTTATATATTCCGACTCAGCTTGTCAAGTCCTTTCATTTGATGTGTCGTTTGTCAAAATCAGTGAAGCTCTGCTAAAATCAACTTATACGTTTTTATACTACAATGAGCAGGCAGGGTATAACGTTTAACGTAGTTTATTAAACAATAATATGAACAGAGTTTGGACACGTCCTATTAGTACGACGACAAATTAGCAAGTGACAATTTTGACATCAACTGGCTGGACCTAATACTTACTATGCAAACAATCACGATATGCTTTGTGACTGTAGTAACAGTACTCATTATATAGACCGAAAGGGGGCTCGAATGTGCCAGTATATGTGTACCAGTGAAAGTGCCCCTTCTAAAAACGGATGGAATCTAAACTATGACAGATATTTCGGCGTGTTAATATATAACATGCGAATTGGGGTGAACAGCATTTATGAAAAGAGATGACAGAAAGGATTCGAAAAAAATTCGTTTCCTTACTTCATTTCTGTTCTCAAAATAAATGTATATTAGGTAGTTTGCGCTTTTACGAGTCAACTAACAAAACAAATCTGAGTCCTTTCTTGTTCACTTCAAGTTTCAACTGTTGAAAGTCAACGAATTTGGACTCGTATTTGTCTTGTCAATTGACTTGTAAAAGCGCAAACTACCTAAAGCATTCCATCAACCTCATCTGAAGCGGTTGTGATGTTGCCAGGATCCAGGGCTACATAAATGTCTGGTGGGTAGGTTTGAATGTGGGGGTAACGCTTGTAGGCATCTGCAAAGTCATGGAATGATGTCCATTTATTGGCTAGCATGTCATACATGACATCATCGCCTAAGACACGCTTTTCAGGTCTATCGAGATCTTTTGCTATTTGAAGGCGGATGTCGTAAAGCTTGAGAATGACGATAGTGCTCGTCTTCTCCTCGGCAAGGAGCAATCGTCGGTTGTTAAGCCGCACCTTATCAAAGCTGGCCATGGCAGAAGGGCGCTTCAGGAACTGGTATAAGCGTAAAAGAGATGGAAGGAAAACATCAGGTAGATTAATTTTGAGGTCAACTGCTCGAGTTAAGAGTTCGCGTTTGCTTTTATGATGAATATGGTAATGAGTACCTCGGATGGCATAACTCACGAGTTGCTTTAGGAGTGGCCCCACACGCCAATCAGAATGTTGCCCGGCCTTGTCGAGCGGGACGTCAAGAAGTTGGTGGACCATATCCGCGTAGCTGATGGAGTTTGATTGAGGTTTAGAAACGTGGTACACATTTTGCATATTGATTGTGGATTGGCAAAGATTTTAAAATCACGTTGTAAAAGTTGGACATCAATGAAGTCATGAACAATTTTCAGAATATTGGGGGATTCGAACACGAGCTTCAGATCATTTTTTATACGGGTGCATAACTTGAAGCCGCCTACGACAAAATTTTTGGAAGCAGAAGATAACTGTGTGACGCCTATCATCGAATAAAAGGAGTCATCATCTTCGCTCTTGGTATCGAAAGCAACCTGTGACTGCACTTTTAAATGGTCTAACATAGCCGTAAATTTTGCATCGTTATCAACGATGAAAAATTGAGTCGGATTTAGAACAATAAAGATAGTTTACCATGGAGTATTTAAGGGATCAAGAAAAAATTTCGTGAGCGTAAGTATGTATAACGTGAGGGAAAGTGTTTAAACTATTCAGGTGGTGATGATAATTTGAAAGGTCTAAATAGACGTCTTGTGGTCATTCGCGGCATCTCCTAAATTTTCTAATAGCCGCCTTTCTTAGTTCATGATAAGATGGCATGTTGACTGATAAAAACGGTAGGCAAATAGGTTCTACAAACAAAAAACTACAAACAAATGGATTTGTTATTCACACAGAAACACGAAACAAAAATTTAAACACAGGGTACACATGAAGAAATTCACATAATGCATGAATGGAACAAAACTAAAATGAAACAAAAAAAGGAAGCCTCTGATGCTACTTTAATCCACCTTCATAATTTCTATTGATTTGGCGACTACATCAACAACTAAATTGGACACCATCTCCTCTGCTACTCTCTGGATTACCATATCCTTTTCCTTACTTCCCCTTTCCTTGCAACCACTATCCTTGCTCTTATTCTTTTAATTACTTTTCTTTTTCTTGCTACCACTAACCTTATATTTCTGCACGTTCTTTTCCTTACTTTCCCTTTCCTTGCAACCACTATCCTTGCTCTTATTCTTTTAATTACTTTTCTTTTTCTTGCTACCACTAACCTTATATTTCTGCACGTTCTTACTATCTCTATCTTTTTTTTCCATCCTCTTCCTATCTTGCATTTTTCCTTTGTTTTTTAGCACTTTTTTGGCTCTTTGCCGAACAACTCTTCCATTCTCGCATTTCTTTCTTCTTAAGCCTTGGCCTGTGCACGTCTCATATCCTCTTTCACTCTCCTCTTTATCTCCTTCTGCTTCTACCGTTTCTTTTCTTTTTCCTTCTCGGCTGCCCTTTGTTTCTTTGCTGCTCTTTTTTTCTGTCATCACTCTCATCCTTCTCTTCTGGTTTTACCTCTTTCCGTGCCCTTGCTTCTATTCTTTCTTTCTTCTTCTTTCCTTCCTCTCGCGCAGCCAAGGGGAGCTAAGTCTGTAGCCTTCCGCTTCGGGATCTTGAAGCAGGCCGCGGAAGTAGACGGTGAGGGTTGAGTGAGAGCCGAGGGGAAGAGTTGGAACGAACTAGGGCAGCTCGGGCTAATACAGAATCGTCAAGTGGGGACAAGGATACGGAGCACTGTTTAGTGAGCTTCGTGTCGGGAATTGGAGCTGTTTCTTCTTAGTCAGAAGACTCAGAATAAGGGTCCAAAGGAGCGGAAGACTGTTGACCCAGCACAAGAACGCCAATGAACTGATTTGACGAGTCGTCAGAAAGAACCCCAACATCGATTGCGGTAAAAGTTTCTATTTGTTCCGCTTCGGGGGGTGGAATCCTTGGACGACCGACGATATGAGTTGTGAAGGAAGTGACACGTTGGGCAAATTGGGATATGTCCTTGCAACGGATCTGGCTGGTCTATGAGGAAATAATGTCATATAATGTAGTAGTTCCGGCTGGAATTCCCTGTACTAACTAACTATGTGATGATGTTTGACCATAATGCCGAAACAATCCCTATTTTCTAGTTAGCTAGTAGATGATCTTATATTTGTTTTAACCTAAGGTCATTACCGGTTCAGGTAGTTATTATGATCCAGTTAATTCCTCAAGTGTAGATTCCGAGTCTTTGCTCCGTGTCTCCGTCCCAGCTAGGTTGATTAAGAAGATGAAAAACAACAGCGAAAAAAAAAATTGTAGTTAGTTCCAGTATGCAAGATGAAAGTGGTAAACAACTTTACACACTTAAATAAATGTTGGACAACACCAAAAAAATAACAATTAATTAACAACTTATATTCTTCCTCTAATCTTTCTCAAACGCCACACAACGCTACCTACAAATTACCTTTTACCACATATCTCATATCGAATGACATTTGCATATTTTGTTCCTCAATGTCTTATGCTACTCTAGAGAAGTCACTACATACATTGTAGTTTAAAGTTAGTAAGTAAGTATGGGCTCCACATCCTCCTTCATGGTTAGTTTAAAAGGAGCTGGCTCCGCCGTCGGGTTCAGAAAAGTGTAATTAATTGGGACGCGTTTGGGATCCAGTGGATCCTCGCCCTCGTCTCTGGGCTCCACTGAGGCCTTCAGCTCCCCCTCTTCGTCATATCCAATGACTACATGGGAAGGGTCATAAGGGGTGGAAATGACGAATGGATCATTCAAGTCCTCCTTAAACAGGGCCGCAGACGTACATGTCACAGAAACCGGGCGTCTTGGTGAAAATCGGCAGAAATTCGTTCAAAAATTCTCTTAACTGCTGCCTTTTTTCCTCATTTAATTATTTGCAACCCTGTTAAAAATCAGGGCGTTCTGCGTACAATGGAGATTCGTCTTCTTGATCGATGTCGCTTTCATCACTAAAATCCGGGTTTTCATATTGTGCTAGCACGGCTGCTGGATACGCGTACTCATCAAATGGATCCTCAGGGTCTTCCACAAAACTAATTAAATCTTCCTTAATTTTAAATTCGCCGGATATATGTTTAAATTTTTCCTCCAAATTATTGTGAGTAGAATTTTCTATCCGGTTTTGGTCATTCCTCAATGGATCAATTATTTTCACTTCAGTGAGAGCAACTATATTGGAATTTTTGGAAACCAAAGGATAAATAAACTCTGGCTCTAAACGTTTAATCTATTCTCCGCATCCCACGTGAAAACCGATTATCGCTGGTGAGAGAAAGTCCCTCTCTAGTAAAATTGTGGTTATTGTCCCGGGAAGAATGTAGAATTTCTGCTTCCTGGACTGGTCACCGAATTTTATGGAAAGAGTTACTTCCTCAGAACAAATATAAAAACCGCGCAGAAAGTTAATCTTATTGTAACACTGTTTTGTTTGAATGTTCTTTTCCCGTATAGTATCTATAACTTCGTTCCCCAGGAACGAAAGTGGTGATCCGTTATCGAGAAATGTCGGAAAATTATTTCTCAAAATAGTGAGTAAATACGTTGTTTTTACATTAGCATCCAGTCCTTTGTCCAAAATGGTTGCTGCCACAGAATCGAGCTGAGTACCCGAGCCTCTACTTTGAAAACGGACTCGGGCTTCCGGAGTTTTCCCGGTTGGGCTGTTTAAAGGGACAATCACGGGCCCAATTGTCTGCGTCGTTGCAAACAAAGCAAAGCCTACTACTTGACGGAGTTGGACTTCGAGATCTCTGCGGTGGTGAAGTGGAGCCTGGGAGCGGTCTAGCATTGTTCCTGAGACCGAAGGACTGAGTTCTCGGGAGAATTCCTGCCGTGTCGCTTTGAGCAACAGGGCTGTCATTTGACGATTAAACGGAGGTTTTCGGAGTCCTAAAGGTGACTTCTTGCTTTATGGGCTGATGGTGATAGGTGAAAGGATTAAAAGACGCATACTGAAGCTTAGGCGGCGATGGCTGAGTAATCCCGTCCGTAATTTGAACAAGCCAAAGAAGGTTCTAAACTTCCGGTGACTGGAGGTGGTCGATAAGTTCGATAGCTTTTTAAAAGCTCCTGCGCATCATAAGCAGCTTGCTGCGAGTCAAAAAGACAGGCAATAGGCTTTCCTTGCAAAGCCTGACGATATTCAGGGTACATTTTACGCAAAATGCGGCGCAAAATATCGTGCTCGGTGACAAAGGGATCCCCCAGCCTATCATCAAAATCCCGCATCACACGGATATAGGAAGTTAGAGGCTCATTGGGTCCCTGGGTTCTTTTTTCTACATCACGCATCAAAATTTCGCTGTTTCTGTGGCTGTAATATCTGATTTATCACAATCGGCTACTGCAATCCCTTGGTCTTCAAAAGAAGGTATCATCAGAGTTGAACTCAATTCAATCTGTAAAAAAATTTTTAACGCTTTAAATTTTGTACAGTAAATTACAATGCATTTTTTATTCCTATTGCTTACATATATTTCTTCCATCAAAGACTTGGTAGCAGTTGCTTCACCACGGGATAACAATAAATATGGACATCTGTGTGAATTGATTGCGTGTTCAACCCAAGGATTATCAGTTTGTACCCATTTTTCCAACCCAACTCCACAATAAAAATATAGAACTCTGTCTCCACTTCCAACATAAAAAAACCCACACTTAGAAAGATCATTTGGCGATACTTGTGAATTGCTAGGCCACAAATCAAAGGTCTTTTTTTGAGAATCCAGCGAACAAAATTTAGGGTGAAGAATATTGCATCCTTTCGTAGAAACTATAAGATTCATTTTCATTTGATCCTCTAAACACTAAACAAGTGACCTCTTCTTTTGTTAGGAGTCCCAAAATGTAAATAGTTCACACTAGAAGGGTCTTCTATCACTGAGTCATCTTCGATCAAATCATCTTTACTTAAAGCATCCCAGTTACGTAATCCTTGACGAAATTGATCGACACGAAAGGCACTTCCAGTCGCAGTCTCATGAGTTGAAACGGGATTTTTTTAACATTTTCTAACTGAAGTCGAAGCGCAAGCAATCGGAATATTTATTTTTTGACAAACTGCCAGAAACCTGTTCATTCCTGGTGGAGCAAAGTGGTTTTTCAAATTTCGTGTATAATAATTCAGCAAATCGACAATATTACTGGTTGGTTCTGGCTTTCCAAAAAATTAAACCACACCCTTGTCATCCCAAGAAATTATATTTCTATAGTTTTTCAACATTTTCATCATTTTTGAAGGAGTTTCACGAACACTCGATGGAATGGAGCTTAATAAAAACGTATCGTTTTCAGATAATTCAAAATTTGTTGAAACAGGAGTCTTCGGAACATCTTTAGAACTTGATGTTTCTACAGGTATAGGCTTGGTAATAAGTTCATTCAAATTTTTTTCAATAGCACT
>Ga0210040_10007972_pt1 | contig 12676 bp, 17 predicted proteins | sample CryGeyCG12114_NA_FD_185462 | JGI IMG/M metagenome (GOLD analysis project Ga0210040, IMG submission 185462) | Groundwater microbial communities from aquifer - Crystal Geyser CG19_WC_8/21/14_NA (SPAdes) (version 2) | ecosystem: Environmental > Aquatic > Deep subsurface > Groundwater | place: USA... | reverse complement strand
GACCTGGCGGCGCGCCAGTCCTTCGGCTACATGCCGGAGGAGCGCGGCCTCTACCCGAAGATGCCGGTGCTGGCGCAGCTGGTCTTCCTCGGCCAGCTCTACGGCCTCCCCGAGGCGGCCGCCCGCGCGTCGGCGTCCGCGCTGCTCGAGCGCGTGGGCCTGGCCGACCGCGCCGGCGACCGCCTGGACTCCCTGTCGCTGGGCAACCAGCAGCGCGTGCAGGTGGCCGCGGCGCTCGTGCACGACCCCGTGCTGCTGCTGCTCGACGAGCCGTTCAGCGGCCTCGACCCGGTCGCGGTCGACGCCCTGGCCGGCCTGCTGCGCGAGCGCGCCGCCCGCGGCGTCCCGGTGCTCTTCTCCAGCCACCAGCTCGAGCTCGTCGAGCAGCTGTGCGACGACGTCGTGATCCTCGACCACGGCCGGGTGGTCGCCGCGGGCCGGGCGAGCGAGCTGCGGACGGCGTCCGCGCCCCGCCGCTACCGGGTCGTCGTCGAGCCGGACGCCGGGTTCCTGCGCGAGGTGCCCGGCCTGGTCGTGCTCGACGTCGACGGGCCGGCCGCGCTCGTCGAGCTGCCCGAGGACGGCGACGAGCAGGCGATCCTGCGCCGCGCCCTCGCCCACGGACCGGTGCGCGAGCTGCGCCCGGTCGTGCCCACCCTGGCCCAGATCTTCCGAGAGGTCGTCCGATGAGCACCCTCACCACCCCCTCCGCCACGGGGTCGCCGCAGGCGCCCTCCCCCGCCCGCCGCCCGGCCCTGACCACCGTGCCGGCGGCCCGCCTCGTCGCCGCCCGGGAGATCTGGGTGCGCCTGCGCGACCGAGCCTTCCTCGTCTCCACCGCGGTGACGCTCGTGATCATCGCCGCGTCGATCATCGTGCCGACGCTCTTCTTCGGCGGCGACGGGCCCGAGGAGTACCGCGTCGCCGCGGTCGGCCAGGCGGCTCCGGCGGCGCTCGACGACGCCGCGGCGGCCTCCGACGGCGCCCTGGAGGTGGAGGCGGTGGCCGCCGACGACGTGGCCGCGGCCCAGGACCTCGTCTCCACCGGCGAGGTGGACGCCGCCCTGGTGGCCGGGCCGGGCGGCTCGCTGGAGCTGGTCGGGAACGAGAGCACCCCCGACGACCTGGTGGACGCCCTCAACGCCGCGGTGTCCGTCGAGCGCGGCAGCGCCGTGCTCGACGAGCTGGGCGCCAGCCCGGAGCAGGTGCGCGCCCTGACCGAGGACCCGGTCACCACCCGCGTCCTCGACGACAGCGGCACCGAGCTCGTGGTGACGCTCGTGGCGCTCGTCTTCGCGTTCCTCTTCTTCTTCACCGTGTTCGGTTTCGGCTACCAGATCGCCCAGAGCGTCACCGAGGAGAAGCAGAGCCGGGTCGTCGAGCTGCTCGTGGCGGCCGTGCCGGTGCGGGCGCTGCTCATCGGCAAGGTGGCCGGCAACACGCTGCTCGCCGTGGGCCAGATCGTCCTCATCGTCGCCGTCGGGCTGCTGGGGCTGGCGGCCTCGGGGCAGGGCGACCTCATCGGCACCGTCGCCGGCGCCAGCGGCTGGTTCCTCGTCTTCTTCCTGCTGGGCTTCACGATGCTCAGCACCCTGTGGGCGGCGGCCGGGGCGCTGGCCGCCCGGATCGAGGACCTGCAGTCCACGACCCTGCCGCTGCAGATGCTCGTCATGGCGCCGTTCTTCGTCGCCGTCTACGTCACGGAGCCGGGCCGGTGGCTGACGCTGCTGTCCTACGTCCCGTTCACCGCACCCCTGTCGATGCCGCGGCGGCTGCTGCTGGGCGACGCCGCCTGGTGGGAGGCGCTGCTGGCCGCCGGGATCATCGCCGCGACGACCGCCGTGCTCGTGCTCGTCGCCTCGCGCCTGTACCGGGGCTCGCTCATGCGGACCGGTTCCAAGACCTCGATCAAGCAGGCCTGGCGGGCCTCGGTCGAGGACTGAGCGGGCCCTCGACCGTCGGTCAGGGCCGAGCGGCCGTGACCACGAGTTCCAGGGCGTCGACGCGCTCGGCGACGACCTCGCTGGCCGCCAGCGCTGCGGAGACCGCGGAGGTCAGGGCGCGCAGCCCCTCGGCGTCCAGCCCCGGCGCCACGGTGAGCGCCACGCGGAGCTCGGCCCGGCGCCCCGGCTCCCCCGCGGCCGCCACGACGCCCGGCACGCTCCCGGCGGCCTGCGCCACGGCGGCGAGCACCTGCGGGTCGTGCGGGGACGGCGTCCACGCCTGCCCCTGCGCCAGCGCCCACACGGCGGGGCGGGGCAGCACCACGGTGACCGGCCCGGCGGCGTCGAGCACGAGCAGCTGGTGGCCCTCCTCCACCGCCGACAGGGCGGCGCGGCGGGCGTCGACGGGCACCGGGCGGGCGGCGGGGTCCCAGCGACCCAGCGCCTCGACCGTGGTGAACAGCGGCAGGGCGCTGCGCCCGTCCGGCGAGCGCAGGGCGGGCAGCGCCATGTCGGCGCCCTCGTCGACCCCGCTCGCCTCGTCGACCTCCCCCGCCACCGCGACCACGGGCACGAACACCCGCGCGGTCAGCAGGGCGGCGAGCACCGGCGCCGGGTCGGCGCCGGCGCCCAGCGCCGCGGCCAGGCCGGCGTCCACCCGCCCGTCGTCACCGGCGAAGGGGCTCGGCGTCAGCGTGCGCCTGGCCCAGGGGGTGCCGGCGGAGTCCCCGGACGCGTCCCCGTGGCGGCTCTGCCCACCCGGCAGCCCGCTCACGGGCGGCCGGCGACGTCCAGCGCCTGCGGCAGCGTGAAGGCCCCCGCGTAGAGCGCCTTGCCGACGATGGCGCCCTCGACGCCGTCCGGCACGAGCGCGCGCAGCGCCTCGAGGTCGGCGAGCGACGAGACGCCGCCCGAGGCCACGACCGGGGCGTCGGTGGCCGCGCAGACCTGGGCTAGCAGCTCGGTGTTCGGGCCGCGCAGGGTGCCGTCCTTCGTCACGTCGGTGAGCACGTAGCGGGCGCAGCCGTCGCGGTCGAGGCGGGCGAGGACGTCCCACAGGTCGCCGCCCTCGCGCGTCCAGCCCCGAGCGGCGAGCGTGGTGCCCCGCACGTCGAGGCCGACGGCGATCCGGTCGCCGTGGCGGGCGATGGCGGACGCCGTCCAGGCCGGGTCCTCCAGCGCGGCGGTGCCCAGGTTGACGCGACGGCACCCGGTGGCCAGGGCCCGCTCGAGCGAGGCGTCGTCGCGGATGCCGCCGGAGAGCTCCACGGCGACGTCGAGGCGGCCGACGACCTGGGCCAGCAGCTCGGCGTTGGACCCGCGCCCGAAGGCGGCGTCGAGGTCGACCAGGTGCACCCACTCGGCGCCGTCGGACTGCCAGGCGAGCGCGGCGTCCAGGGGCGAGCCGTAGAAGGTCTCGCTGCCGGCCTCGCCCTGGACGAGGCGGACGGCCTGGCCGTCGGCGACGTCGACGGCGGGCAGCAGCTGGAGGCGGGGGTCGCTCATGGCGCCATCCTCCCAGCCGGGCTCAGGCGGCCTGCAGCACGCCGGAGACCAGGCACGTCAGGGCGAGCACGAGCACCGTGATGACCACGGGCCAGGGCCGGCGCGCGCTCCGCAGCGCCCACGCCGCCCCGAAGAGCACCCCGCTGAAGGCGAACAGCGCGACGACGGCCGCCAGCACCTGGGCCTCCGGCATCACCGGAGCGGTCCCGTCGCCATCAGAACAGGTACAGCGCGCCGGCGGCGGCGCAGCCCAGGCCGAGCAGGCCCACGACCGCGACCGCAGGCCACGGCCGGGACTGCTCGCGCAGCGACCACGCACCGCCGAGCAGCACGCCGCCGACCGCGAACAGCGCGACGACGGCGATCACGGGCGGGTCACCGGCGGGTCACAGCGAGCGGACCCAGTTGCGCAGCAGCGCCGCGCCGGCGTCGCCGGACTTCTCGGGGTGGAACTGCGTCGCGGAGAGCGGGCCGTTCTCGACAGCGGCCACGAAGGGCGCGCCGTGCTCGGCCCAGGTGACCAGGGGCGCGCGCCGGCGCAGGGTGCCGTCGGGGGCGACGTCGTCCTCCATCGCCCAGCGCTGCACGCCGTAGGAGTGGACGAAGTAGAATCGCTCGTCCTCCAGGCCCTCGAAGAGGGTGGAGCCGGTCGGCACGTCGACGGTGTTCCAGCCCATGTGCGGCACGATCGGGGCGGGCAGGCGCTCGACGGTGCCGGGCCACTCGGCGAGGCCCTCGGTGCGCCGGCCGTGCTCGACGCCGGTCTCGAACATCACCTGCATGCCCACGCAGATCCCCAGGACCGGGCGGCCGCCGGCGAGGCGGCGGCCCACGACCTCGTGCCCGCGCACCGCCTTGACGCCCTCGACGACCGACTCGAACGCGCCCACGCCCGGCACCACGAGGCCGTCGGCCTCCATCGCGCGCTCGCGGTCGGCGGTCAGCTCGACGTCGGCCCCGGCGCGCTCGAGGGCGCGGACGGCCGAGCGCACGTTGCCCGAGCCGTAGTCGAGCACCACCACCGAGGGAGCCATGGGTCCAGGGTACGGACCACGGCGACCTAGCGCGGGTGCGGCGCCGCGCGCACCCGCTCGGGCGCGGGGTCGGAGGAGAGCACGCTGAGCGCCACCAGGGCTGCTGGAGCCACGGCCACCGCGACCACCGCCCACGGCACCGGCAGCAGGGAGCCCGCGCTCGCCCCCAGCACGAGGACCGCGACCACGGCGACCGCGACGGCGGCCAGGCGGCGCACCGGCGCCGCGCCGAGCGGCGCGTGCAGCGCCCACACCAGCACGAGCACGACCGCGGTGGGCACGGCCACCGCCAGGCCGACGACGGCGTCCGGGGCCTCGACGGGGTGGGCGAGGGACTCCGCGGCCACCTCCAGCCCGGCGCCCACGGCCGCGAGCGCCGCGAAGAGGGCGTAGTGGCCGTAGCCCCAGAGGAAGGCCAGCTCGCGGTGACCGGCGAGGGCCGGGCCGATCGGCCGGCGGAAGTAGAGCCACCACAGGGAGAAGACGAGGGCGAGGGACCCGGCGCCGACGAGCACGGGGTCCGCGCCCCAGCCCTCGGCGATCGCGGGCTGCAGCGCGGTGGAGGCGGCCAGCACGCACTCGCCGAGGACGAGCAGGGTGAACAGGCCGTACCGCTCGGCGATGTGCCCCGCGTGCCAGGTCGTCACCCCGTGCCGCTCCGCCCACACCGGCACCGCGACGTCAGCGAGCGCGAGGACCACGAACGGCACCACCCGCACCTCCGGCGACACCGCCAGGAGCGCCACCCAGGCGACCTGCACGACGGCGGTGCCCAGGGCGTAGCGCAGCGCCACCGCGCGGTGCGCCGGGTCCTCCCGGGCGGCGCGCAGCCACTGGGCGACCATCGCGAGCCGCATGAGCACGTAGCCGGCGGTCACCGCCGCGAAGTCGCCGTCGTCGAACGCCGCCGGCACCCCCGCCGCGAGCACGAGGACGCCGGCCATCTGCAGCAGCGCCAGGAGCCGGTAGGGCACGTCGTCGGTGTCGTACGCCGAGGCGAACCAGGTGAAGTTCATCCAGGCCCACCAGATCGAGAAGAAGACCATCGCGTAGGAGCCGGCGCCGTGGGCGACGTGCCCGTCCGCGACGTCGTGGGCGAGGCTGGCGGCCAGCTGCGCCACGGCCACGACGAACGCGAGGTCGAACAGCAGCTCCAGCGGCGTCGCGGCGCGCTCGTGCTGGTCGACGTCGCGGCCGGTCATCGGGACTCGCCACCGGCGCTCGGCCTGGCCCGGAGTGCTCACGGCCGCATCGTGGCAGCCCGCGGGCGCTCCGTGCTGCGACCATGGCGAGGTGGATGCGCGCGCCCCGCTGACCGCCTGCCTCAACGGGGCGCGGCTGCCCCGCGAGCACCCCGCCCTGCCGGTCACCCCGGCCGACCTGGCCCGGGAGGCGGCCGCCGCGGTCGCCGCCGGCGCCGACGACCTCCACCTGCACGCCAAGGACGCCCAGGGCCGCGACGTCCTGGACGCCGGCCCGCTGGCCGCGGCGCTGGACGCCGTCCGCGCGGCCGTGCCCGGCGTGCGCGTCGGGGTGACCACCGGCGCCTGGGCTGCCTCCGAGCCGCGGGCGCGGGTCGCCGCCGTCCGGTCGTGGACGGCGCTGCCCGACGCCGCCTCGGTGAACTGGCACGAGCGGGGCGCGGACGTCGTGGCGGGCGCGCTGCTGGAGCGCGGCGTGGCCGTCGAGGCCGGGCTGTGGGACGAGGCCGCGGTGAGCACCTGGGCCGCCTCCCCGCACCGGGACCGCTGCGCGCGGGTGCTCGTGGAACTGCCCGGCGGCGTCGACCCGGAGCGGACGCGGGCCGAGGCCGACGCGCTGCTGGCCCGCGTCGCCGCCACGAGCCCCGCCACCGCTGCGCTGCCCGTGCAGCTGCACGGGGAGGCCACGAGCACCTGGACGCTGCTGCGGCACGCCGGGCGCCTCGGCCTCGGCGCGCGGATCGGGCTCGAGGACGTGCTGCACCTGCCCGACGGCACGCGGGCCGCCGACAACGGCGCGCTCGTGGCGGCCGCGGTGGAGTTGCTGCGCGAGGGCGCCTGACCTCAGCCCGTCGGGCGCCCGTCCCGGGGGCCGAACACCGCGAGCGCCAGCGCGTCGCTGTGCCGGGCGCCGAGGTACTCCTGCGCCCACTCCCGCGCCTGCGGGTAGGCCGACTCCGCCGCCACCCGCTCGACCGCCGCCTCGACGTCGACGACCGTGCGGCGCAGCGCCACGCCGCCGTCGCGCAGCAGCGCCCAGGCGCCGCCGGGCCGCCCGTAGGGCATCCCGATGCTGCCGGGGTTGACCACGAGCCGCCGGTCGACCAGGCGCACGAACGGCATGTGGGTGTGCCCGCACACCACGGTCGCGACCTCGGCGGGCAGGTCGGCGAAGACCTCGGCCCAGCGGTCCAGGCGGGTGTCGACGAGGACGACCTCCTCGTCGTCGCGCGGGGTGCCGTGGCAGAAGACGACCGGGCCGAACCCCTCGACGTCGACCACGACGGGGTGCGGCAGGCCGGCGAGCAGCGCCACCTGGTCCTCGCGCAGCTGGGCGGCGGCCCACGGCGTCACCGGGTCGGGGACGACGGCGTCCTCGCCGCGGGCGTGGGCGACCAGCTCGCGGTCGGCGTTGCCCCGCACGAGCACCGCCCGCTCCCCCAGCGCGACCAGGGCGTCGAGGACCTCGACGGGCTGCGGGCCCGCCGCGTGGTCGCCGCAGACGACGACGAGGTCCGCGGCGGCCACGTCCGGCTCGGCGAGCACCGCCTCGAGCACGGGCAGGACCCCGTGGACGTCGGAGATCACGGCGACGCTGCGCACGGGGCTCGTCACGGGCTCAGGCGAGGTCGGTGGCGAGCAGGCCGCCGACCCAGGCGTCGCGCCACTGCCCGCGCACCGCCAGGCGCCCGCGCAGGATCCCCTCGACCGTGAAGCCGCACGCCTCCGCCACGCGCCGCGACCCGGTGTTGCCGACCTCGGCCCTCCACTCCACCCGGTGTTCGCCGAGGTCGCGCAGCGCCCACTCGGCGACGAGCCTCGTCGCCGCCGTGGCGACTCCGCGCCCGCGGGCGCCGGGCGCGATCCAGTAGCCGATCTCGACGACGCCCGGGCCGGGGCGGTCGACGAAGCCGTGCGCGCCGAGGAGCTCCCCGGAGCCCGGGTCGACGATCGCGAAGGAGGCCAGGCCCTCCGCCCACCGCTCCGGGCTCGTGGCGGTGAAACCCGCGCCGTGCTCGGGCAGGTAGGGCACCGGCACCGTCGTCCAGCGCTGGATCGCGGGGTCCTGGCACGCGGCGGTGCAGGCCTCGGCGTCCTCCAGCCGCCAGGGGCGCAGCTGGACTCCGGGCGCGGACAGGGTCACGGGCTCGATCGGCTCAGGCACCCCGCGATCCTGCCAGGCGCGCGGTCAGCGGCGGCGGGCGCGGACCAGCGACCGGACGGCGCGCCACCGCGAGCGCCCGGCGCTGGACGTCGTCCCGGGGACGTCCGCCGGCGCCAGGCGGCCGAGCAGCAGCCGCTGGACGTCGTCGGGCCAGGTCGCCAGGAGCAGGCCGGCGCGGGGGTCCTCGCCGCGGGCGCCGCCGCGCCAACGCTGGGCCGCCACGGCGTCCTGCGTCGCGGTCAGCACGATGACGTCGGCGCCGCGCAGCAGCTTCGACAGGGCGCGGGCGCCCGCCTCCGCCTCGCCCGGCCCCGGCACGACGACCGCGCCGACGCCGGCGACCGGGACGACGTCCGCGGCCACCGAGACGAGCGCGCACAGGTCGGCGGCGCGCTCGGCGTCCGCCACCGGCACGACGAGCACGGCTCGGGCGGGAGCGCCGCCCAGCTCGCTCAGAGCGCGCCCTTGGTGCTCGGCACCCCGGACACCCGCGGGTCGGGGGCGACGGCGGCGCGCAGCGCCCGGGCGACGGCCTTGAACTGCGCCTCCACGACGTGGTGGGGGTCGCGGCCGGCCAGCACGCGCACGTGCAGGGCGACGTGCGCGTGCAGGGCGATGGACTCCAGCACGTGGCGGGTCAGGGAGCCGGCGTAGGGCACGCCGCCAGCACCGCCGCCGATGAGGACGTGCTCGGTGCCCTCGGGCTCGCCGGTGTGCACGCAGAAGGGGCGTCCGGAGACGTCGACGACGGCCTGGGCCAGCGCCTCGTCCAGCGGCACGAGCGCGTCGCCGAAGCGGGCGATCCCCCGCTTGTCCCCCAGCGCCTGGCGCAGCGCCTGGCCGAGGACGATCGCGACGTCCTCGACGGTGTGGTGCGCGTCGATGTGCACGTCACCGGTGGCGCGCACGGTGAGGTCGATGAGGGAGTGCTTGCCCAGCGCGGTGAGCATGTGGTCGTAGAAGCCGACCCCGGTGCTGATGTCGGTGGCGCCGGTGCCGTCGAGGTCGAGCTCGACGAGCACGCTCGACTCGCTCGTGGCGCGCTCGATGCGGGCGGTGCGGCTCATGATTGCTCCTCGTCCTGCGCTTCGTCCTGTGTCGCGTCGGTGACCTCTTCCGCCGCCAGCACCTCCGCGAGGGCGCCGAGGAACGCGGCGGTCTCCTCGCTCGTGCCGGCGGTGACCCGCAGATGCTGCCCGATCCCGACGTCGCGGACGAGCACGCCGCGCTCCAGCAGCCCCTCCCACACCCGCTGGGCGTCGTCCAGACCGCCGAAGAGCACGAAGTTGGCGTCGCTGGGCAGCGCGGTCAGGCCCAGGCCCGGCATCGCCGCGACGATCCGGTCGCGCTGGGCCTTGACCTCCTCGACCGTCGCGAGCAGGACGTCGGCGTGGCCCAGGGCCGCGCGAGCGGCCGCCTGGGTCAGCGCGGAGAGGTGGTAGGGCAGGCGCACCAGGTGCAGGGCGTCGACGAGCGCGGCGTCCGCCGCGAGGTACCCGAGCCGGGCTCCGGCCAGGGCGAACGCCTTGCTCATCGTGCGGGTGACGACCAGGCGCGGGCGCCCGGGCAGCAGGCTGAGGGCGGACGGCGTCCCGGGGCGCGCGAACTCGGCGTACGCCTCGTCGACGATGACGATCCCCGAGGTGGCCTCGTAGGCGGCCTCGACGACGTCGAGCGGCAGCGCGGTGCCGGTCGGGTTGTTCGGGGAGGTGAGGAAGACGACGTCGGGGGCTACCTCGCGCACCTGCTCACCGACCTGCCACGGGTCCAGCCCGAAGTCCGGCCCGCGGCGGCCGTCGACCCACGCCGTGCCGGTGGTGGCCGTGATGATCGGGTGCATCGAGTACGAGGGCGTGAAACCCAGGGCCGTGCGGCCCGGGCCGCCGAACGCCTGCAGCAGCTGCTGGAGCACCTCGTTGGAGCCGTTCGCGGCCCACAGCTGCTCGGTGCGCAGCCCGTGGCCGAGGTGGTGGGCCAGCGACGTGCGCAGGGCGAGCGCCTCGCGGTCCGGGTAGCGGTTGAGCTGCTCGGCCTCGGCCCGCACCGCCTCGACGATCGCCTCGACCACCACGGCGGGCACCGGGTGGCTGTTCTCGTTGGTGTTCAGCCGGACCGCCACCTCCAGCTGCGGCGCGCCGTAGGGGGTGCGCCCGCGCAGGTCATCGCGCAGGGGCAGGTCGTCCAGCGTCGTGGCCGGGGTGGGGTCGCTCACCCGCCGCAGTCTAGGAAGGGCCAGGATGGCCGGGTCCCGTCGCCGCCCCCCACCTGCAGGAGCCCGCCGTGCCGCACGTCGTCGCGACCTACGCCTACACCCCCGACACCGCCGCCCGCGACGCCGTGCGCCCTGCGCACCGCGAGTACCTCGCGTCGCTGGACGCGCTGCTGCTCTCCGGGCCCACCGACGCCGGCGGCGCGGTGCTGGTCTTCGAGGCGGACTCCCCCGCGGTGGTCGAGGGCCTGCTCGACGCCGACCCGTTCGTCACCCACGGCGGCATCGTCGCCGAGCGCGCGGTGGTCGCCTGGGACGTCGTCCTGGGCCGCTGGGCGGACCGCACCTGAGCCGCTTCGAGCCCCTGGCCGACACCCGCCCGGACGACGCGCCGTGGCCGGCGATGACCTGGCCGCCGCAGGCCGGCACCGAGCTGCGCGGGTCGACCGTGCACCTGCGCCCCGCCGTCCCGGCCGACGACGCCGCCGCGGTCCTCGCGGCGCTCGACGACGACCGGGTCTGGGAGCACGTGGGCGGGCGCCCGGCCGACGCCGGGGGCTGGGAGGCGCGGCTGCGCGGCCGCTTCGCCGAGGGCCTGCCGTGGCTGGTGACCCTCGTCGAGGAGGTCGGCGGGCTCCCGGCCGGCACGGTCGTGGGGGTCACCTGCTACCTCGACGTCAGCGCGGTGGACGCCCGGCTGGAGGTCGGCTCGACCTCCTACGCCCCGGCGGTGTGGGCCACGCGGGTCAACCCCGAGGCGAAGCTGCTCCTGCTGTCCCTGGCCTTCGACACCCTCGGCGCGGGCCGGGTGCAGCTGAAGACCGACGTGCGCAACGCCCGCTCCCAGCGGGCGATCGGCCGGCTCGGCGCCCGCAGCGAGGGTCTGCTGCGCCGCTACCAGCGCCGGAGCGACGGCACCGTGCGCGACACCGCCCTGTTCTCGATCACCGCCGAGGACTGGCCGGGCGTGCGCGCGGGGCTGGAGCAGCGCCTGCTCCGCTGACGAGGGTCCTGGCCCCCTTGCCATCGGGGCGGAAGCGCGCAGACTGGGACGCACCGGCCCCTCTCGCCCGAGGTGAGCACCATGGCTGTCTCCGACGTCCTGCCCGCCGCTCCCGCGCCCGACCTGCTGCCCCTGCTCGCCCGGGGCCGGCACCGGAGCCCGCGCAGCGGGGCCTGCTTCATGGAGATGGCCTCCTACCTGGCCGGTGAGCGGTGGAGCGACCACCCGGCCTGCACCCACCCGGTGCTGGCCGCGCTCGCCCGCAACGTCAACGACCGCACGACCGACGCCGGCCGCCCGCGCCTGGCCCCGCTGATCCCCCGGGTGATCGGGCTGGTCAGCGACGACCCGCGGCTCGAGGCGCGCCTGGCCCTGCGGTGCGCGGTCACGGCCCTGCCGCTCGTGGGCGAGGACCGCGAGCGGGTGATGGCCGTGGCCGTCCTCAGCAGCCAGGGGCGCCTGGCGGAGCTCGGCTCCCCCGCCGACGGCGAGCTGGCCTCGTCGGCGGCTGCGGCGCTCGACCGGTCGCCGCAGGCGCTCGCGTGGGCGCGCCGCTTCACCGCCGAGCTGGCCGCGCCCGCGCGCCGCGCCCAGCGCCGGGTCCACCAGCGCGGCGCCGAGCACGTCGCCGCCTCGGCAGCGGTGGGGATCGGCGTGGCCTGCCTGCCCGACGCCCAGCGCGACGCCGCCCTGCACGACCTGCTCGCCACGGCGATCGCCGACGCCGAGGCCTGGACCGGGCGGTGTCCGGACGCCGGCGTCGGCACGGCTGCCTGGGAGGACGCCTGCCGCCTCACCGGCGCCGGGCATCGCTGACCTCGCAGCCGGTGCGCCGTAGCGTCCCGCCATGACCACAGGCCTCCCGCCCGCCGAGCCCGACACCAAGGACTGGACCTGGGTGCTCCAGCGCCCCTGCCCGGACTGCGGGCTGGACGCCGGCGCCCTGCCCCCGCAGGAGGTGGCCGGGCGCGTGCGGGACGTCGCCCGCGCCTGGCGCGCGGTGCTGGCCCGCGACGGCGTCCGCGCCCGCCCGGCGCCGCGCACCTGGTCGCCGCTGGAGTACGGCGCGCACGTGCGCGACGTCCTGCGCACGGCCGACGTGCGCCTCACCTCGCTGCTGGAGCAGGACGACCCGGTCTTCGCCGACTGGGACCAGGACGCCACCGCGCTCGCCGACCGCTACGGCGAGCAGGACCCCGACGCGGTGGCCGAGCAGCTGGACGCCGCGGCGCAGGTCGTGGCCCGGCGCCTGGACGGCGCCCGGGGTGGGGCGTGGCAGCGGCCCGGCCGGCGCAGCAACGGCTCCGTCTTCACGGTCGCGACGCTCGCGCAGTACGTGCTGCACGACGTGGTGCACCACCTGCACGACGTCGCCGGCTGATCGCGCTGCCCGAGGGGCCGGCCGGGGCGGTCATCGGTGGCGATCACCGTGCGTCGATCGTAGAGTCACGTCCCGGTCCAGAGGCGCGGCCGCAGGTACCCTGACGAAGGTCCACCGGTGAACGCTCTTCCCGACACGTCCCCAGCACCGACGCCGCCGGTCCAGCGGCTCCAGCTCGCTCCCCCGGCGCCCTCGTGGGCGTCGCCGCGCGCGCTGCGCGCCCTGGGCGACCTC
>Ga0210040_10007971_pt1 | contig 12676 bp, 11 predicted proteins | sample CryGeyCG12114_NA_FD_185462 | JGI IMG/M metagenome (GOLD analysis project Ga0210040, IMG submission 185462) | Groundwater microbial communities from aquifer - Crystal Geyser CG19_WC_8/21/14_NA (SPAdes) (version 2) | ecosystem: Environmental > Aquatic > Deep subsurface > Groundwater | place: USA... | reverse complement strand
CCGCGCCGGCCGCCAGCACCCCGCCGAGCACGATGCCGGCCACCGCCACCCCGGTCAGCTCGACCAGCAGGGAGCGCAGGTGCGCCGCCCGGGTGAGCCCCAGCCGGCGGGCCATCACGTACCCCGAGACCCGGGTGCGGGAGCGTGCCTCCAGGTAGAGCAGCAGCCCGCCGATCGCGATCACGCCGACGAAGACGGCGAGTGCGGACAGGTACCCGAAGGTCCAGGTGATGCCCAGGAAGTTGGCGGTCTGCTGGACGTCGGCCGGGCGGAGTTCCCGGCTGTAGGTGCCGCCGGCATCGGACAGGGCGGCGATGGCCGGGCCGAGCTCACCGTTGGTCCAGATCTCGGCGACCCGGCCGGCACCGGCGGCCCGGTCGATCTGCGGCAGCCGGTCGACGGCGACGAGCACCACCGGGTCGGCGGTGCGCCGGCCGGGGAGCACCCGGGCCACCTCCACCACCTCGGCGCCCACTGCCGCGCTGCCGAGCCGCAGGTCCGGGTCGCCGGTGCCGAGGCCGGCGGCGACGACGGGCAGCCGGCCGCCGACCTCGGGGCCCTGCAGGGCGGCCATCAGCTCCGCCAGCGAGGAGTCGGCGAACGAGTCGTCCCAGAAGGCCGTGCCGGCGAAGTCGTCGGGGTCGACGGCGAGCACCTGGACGTCAGTGCGCCCGAGGCTGTCGCCCTCGCCGTCGGTGGCCGCCGCGCTGCCGTCGTAGCGCTCGACCAAGGTGCCGAGCTCGTCGATCGTGGCGGTGGGATCGAACCGGGACACCGACATGACGGCCTGCCCCGCGCCGATCTGCACGCCCACCTTGGCGTCCAGCGTCGTCTGCGAGCTGGCCGTGAGCGTGGCCGTGTACCCGAGGACGGCGACCGGCAGCGTCACCGCGACCAGCAGCGTGCCGGTGGCCAGCCGGGCTGCGGCAAGCCGGTTGACGGCCAGGAAGACAGCGGGGGAGCGGCGCCCGGCCCAGCGACGCAGCCGGGGCAGCAGTGCGGTGACCAGCCGGCCGAGCAGTACGGCCGCGCCGGCGACCGCGAGCAGCGGGAAGGCCACGAGCAGGCCGTTGACCTGCGCGACGTTGCCCTCGCTGACCACGGCGTCGCGGCTCTGCAGCAGCACCCAGCACCACCCGGCGGCCACCAGCAGGGCCAGCTCCCACGGCACCCGCGACGGCCAACGCGGTGCCGCGCCGAGCGGGCGCTCCGCGGTGCCCCGAGCGCGCAGTCCGGCCACTGCCGACGCCGCGCCCAGCCCGACGACGAACGCGGCGACCCCGGCCCAGATCGCGGCGGTGGTGGCCGACGGGTCGAGGTCGTCGGCCGGTCCGAGGCCCGCGATCAGCAGCCGGGACGCCGCCCAGCCCAGTGCTGCGCCGGCCAACGCCGGCAGCCCGAGCTCCAGCGCCGCCTTGCCGGCCAGCGGCACCGGTCCGACCCCGCGGGCGGCGAGCAACCGCACCTCGGTGACCCGCCGGTCGGCCCAGAAGCTGCCGGCGGAGGCGACCAGCACCAGCGCGAGCAGCGCGCCGGCGACGGCGACCGGCACCACCGGCCCGCGCAGGCCTGCCTGGATCAGCTCGGCCCGTTCGACCGCGGTGAGCAGCCGGTCGTCCTCCGCCTCCGGCGGGTAGGAGTCGGACACCGCGCCGAGCTGGTAGGCCCGTTGCTGGGCGCGAGCCTGCTCCGAGATCAGCCTGCGGGCGTCGGACACCGAGAGGTCGCCTGCCTCCACCGGCACCTGGGCGAGCTGGCTCACCTGCCCGTAGCCGGCGGCCAGCCGGTAGAACGTCGCCTCGTCGGGCACCAGCGCGAGGGCCGGTGGCGGGGTGTTCGCGTTCGTGTCGTTGGCGTACAGGACGCGGTAGTCGCACCACCAGGTGCCCGGGTCGACGGCATACAGCGCCGTGTAGCGGCCGACGACGGTCACCGGGCTCCCGGCGACGGTGACCTCGTCGCCGAGCGCGATGCCCGCGCCGGCGGCGTAGTCGTCGGGCAGCCAGATGCCGTCGCCGTCCTGCCGGGCGACCACCTCGACGTGGTCCAGCACGCCGGGACGGGAGAACAGGCTCACCGGGATCGAGGCCGGTTCCCCGCCGGCGGCGCGGAGCAGGCCGCCCACCGGACCGGGGCTGCGGCCCCACAGCAGCGCGGTCGCCAGCACCGGGGCGCTGGCCTCGCCCTGCTCGGCCCAGCCGTCGGCCAGCGCGCCCTGCCGGGCCGCGTCCGCGGGGCCGTACCCGGTCGGGGCGCCGTTCTGGTCCAGCTGGGAGGTGCCGAAGCCGGTCTGCGGCCAGCCTGCCTCGGCGCACTGCGGTGCGAGCTGTTGCTGCAGGGCGGCGGAGCGGGCGGAGGAGAGGAACAGCGGCGCGGAGGCGACCGCGCAGGCCAGGATCGCCGAGGTCACCAGCACGGCGATCACCGCGGCCGGCTGGCGCAGGCCCAGGAGCGGTGCCCGGGTCCAGGGCGCGAGCCGCCACAGCGGTGTCCGGGTCATGCCGGGGGCCCGTCGGTGAGGTGGCCGTCACGCATGGACAGCACCCGGTCGGCGCGGCCCCAGGCGATCTCGTCGTGCGTGGCGATCAGCACCGCGGAGCCCTCCCGGGCGGCCTCGGTGACGGCGTCCAGCAGCCGGTCGGCGTGGCCGCGGTCCTGGTGGGCGGTGGGCTCGTCGGCCAGCAGCACCGCCGGGCGCAGCAGCAGCGCCCGGGCCACGGCCACCCGCTGCTGCTCGCCGAGAGACGCCTGGTGGGGGTAGCGGTCGGCCAGGTGGTCGAGGCCGAAGTCGGTGAGCAGGGTGCGGGCGCGCGGCTCCTCCGCGGCGACGGTGCCGCGCAGCCGGGCGGGCAGCAGCACGTTGTCGGCCAGGCTGAGGTCGGCCACGAGTCCGAGCGCCTGCGGCACCAGTGCCAGGTCGCGCCAGCCGAGCCCGACCGGCGGGCGGTCGGCCAGCGGGCCCAGGTAGTCCAGCCGGCCCTCGTCGGCGGTCTCCCAGCCGCACAGCAGCGCGAGCAGGGTGCTCTTGCCCGAGCCGGACGGGCCGACGAGCGCCACGAACTCCCCGGCGTCCACCCGCAGGTCGACCCCGGCCAGCGCCGTCACGGTCTCCGCACCGCGGGAGAACCGCTTCACCAGCCCGGTCGCGGCGAACCCGCCGGCCGGCTGCACCCGCTCCGTCATGCGACCAGCCGGCCGTGGTCCAGCCGGACGAAGCCGTCGGCGATGGCCATCACCCGCGGGTCGTGCGAGGAGATGACGAAGCCGACCCCCGCCGCGGCGAGGTCCTCCATCGCCACCAGCACCCGCTCGGCGGCTGCGGTGTCCAGCTCGGCCGTCGGCTCGTCGGCGACCACGAGGGCCGGGTTGCCCACGACGCCGCAGGCCACCGCCAGCCGCTGCTGCTCACCACCGGAGAGCTGGGCCGGGTGGTGGTCGGCGCGCTCCCGGAGGCCGAGGCGGCCCAGCAGGTCCAGGGCGTCGTCCTCGGTGGCGGGGGCGCCGCGCAGCGCGGCGGCCAGCCGGATCTGGGCGACCGCGTCCAGGTAGGGCAGCAGGTTCTCGCCCGGCCGCTGGAACAGGTAGGCGACCTGGCGCTGGCGCAGCGAGCGGCGGGCCCGGGCGCGCAGCCGGTCGACCCGCTGCCCGGCGATGAACACCTGGCCGGCGTCGGGGGAGTCGATGCAGGCCAGCAGCCGCAGCAGGGAGGACTTGCCCGAGCCGGAGGGGCCGACCACCACGGTGACCTGGGCGCGGGGGATGGCCACGGTCACGTCGTCCAGAGCGGTGACCGACTCCGTCGCCGTCCGGTAGGTCTTGACGACGCTCCGGCACACGGCGGCCGGGGACGTGTCGGCACCGGTCGCGAACACGGGGTCGTCGAGCGGGTCCGACTCCAGGTGGAAGCCCTCCGGAGCGGTCATCGGCCGAGAGCTTAGGGGGTCGGTGTGCCCAGTCCCCGGAGGTCCACGTCTCCGGTCAGGTAGCGCTGCACGGTGGGGCCGACCGCCGCGACCAGGTCGTCGGCGGAAGCCGAGGCGAGCGGTTCGACCCGCAGCACGTACCGCGCCATCACCACGCCGAGCAGCTGCGAGGCGACCAGCGCACCGCGGGCCTCGGCCTCGGCCGGCGGCAGGCCGAGCGTGCCGACGACCCGGCGCAGCACCTGCGCCACCAGGAACTCCCGCAGCAGCCGGGCGGTCCACTCGTTGCTGACCGCCGAGCGGACCAGTGCCAGCCCGGCGGCGCGGCCCGGGCCGTCCCAGACGTGCAGCAGCAGCCGTACGACGCGGGCGCCGAGGTCCGCCGTCCCGCCCGCGAGCAGCTCGGGCAGCAGCTCCTCCGGATCGGCCGGTGCCTCGATCGCGGCGAGGAAGAGCTTGTCCTTGCTGCCGAAGTAGTGGTGCACCAGCGCAGGGTCGACGCCGGCGGCGGTGGCGATCACCCGGATCGAGGCGCCGTCGAACCCGCGCTCGGCGAAGGCGGTGCGCGCCGCGGCGAGCACCGCCTCCCGGGTTGCGGGGTTGCCGGGGCGCCGTCCGGGCGGGCGGGAGCGGCGTGCGGGCTGGCTCAGCTGGTCCTCCTCCGCAGGGTGGCCGCCGCCAGCCCGAGGGCGAGCAGCGCAGCGCCGGCGACCACGCCGACGTCCACCCACATGGTGCCGGTCGCCGCCGTCGAGGCGCCCACCTCCTGGAGGGCGTCCACGGCGTAGCTGAGCGGCAGGACGTCGCTGACGGCCTGCAGCCAGCCGGCCAGCTGCTCGCGGGGCACCAGCAGCCCGCAGAGGAAGAACTGCGGCAGCACGACCACCGGCATGAACTGCACGGCCTGGAACTCGCTGCGGGCGAAGGCGCTGGCCAGCAGGCCGAGCGCGACGCCGAGCACCGCGTCGACCACGGCGATCAGGACGACGAGCGCCAGCGGGCCGGCGACGTCCAGGTCGTACAGCGTGGTGGCGATCGTGACGGTGACCAGGGCCTGTACCGCCGCGGCCAGCCCGAACGCCAGGCCGTAGCCGAGCAGCAGGTCCAGCCGGGACAGCGGCGTGGTGAGCAGCCGCTCGAGGGTGCCCGACGTCCGCTCCCGGAGCATGGCGATGCTGGTCACCAGGAACATCACCACGAACGGGAAGACCCCGAGCATCGTCAGCCCGATCCGGTCGAAGGTCTCCGGCTCGCCGGGCGGGGTCGGCACGTCGGCCCAGAGCAGGTAGAGCAGCCCGAGCAGTGCGGCGGGCAGCACCAACAGCATCGCCACCGTCCGGTGGTCGTGCCGCAGCTGGCGCAGCACCCGGCCGGCGGTGGCCCCGGTGAGCCGGGGGCTGGGCGCGGCCGGCGGTCGGGACGTCGTGGCGGTGGTCATGCCGACACTTCCTCGGTGGCGCGGACCAGGGAGAGGAACGCCTCCTCCAGGTCGCCGGTGCCGGTGCGGGCGCGCAGCTCGGCGGGGGTGGAGTCGCTGAGCAGCCGCCCGTTCCGCAGCAGCAGCAGCCGGTCGCAGCGGCCGGCCTCGTCCATCACGTGGCTGGAGACGACGAGCGTCGTCCCGGCTGCCGCCAGGGCGTGGAAGTGGTCCCACAGTTCGACCCGCAACACCGGGTCCAGCCCCACGGTCGGCTCGTCGAGCACCAGCAGCTCGGGTTCGGCGACCAGGGCGCAGGCCAGCGAGGCCCGGCCCCGCTGGCCACCGGAGAGGTCGCCCACGAGCTGGCCGGCGGCCGCGCGCAGGCCGACGTCGGCGATCGCGGCGTCGGCCGCGGCACCGCCCCGGCCGCAGAGCGCGGCGAAGTAGCGGGCGTTCTCCCGGACGGTGAGGTCGGCGTAGACGCTGGGTGCCTGGGTGACGTACCCGACCCGGGGGCGCAGTTCGGCTGAGCCGGCGGGCCGGCCGAGCACGGTGACGGTGCCCGAGACCACCCGCTGCACGCCCACCACGGCACGCATCAGGGTGCTCTTCCCGCTCCCGCTGGGCCCGAGCAGACCGGTGACCCGGCCCGGGGGCGCCGAGCAGCTCACCTCGTGGAGGACCCGGCGGGCACCACGGTGCACGACCAGGTCGGTGACGGCGACAGCGGCGGTCATGCCGGCCTCCAGACAACTCAACGGCTGATGAACTCAACGCTAGATGAGTTCGCCGCGCACGACAAGCCCCGCTTCGCTGGGCGGGCCGGTCAGCTGCGGCGGAGCTCGGTGAGCAGCCGGCGGCGGTCGTGCTCGTCGGTCGAGGACTCGCACCCAGCACCAGCCCGGCGGCCAGGCAGGCCGCGCGGAAGACGGGGTCGTCGGCATGGCGGGACGGAACGCCGAGCAGCTCGGCGAAGAACGGGAAGACGGCGCCGACGGCGATGCCCAGCGTCGCCATCCCGGCGGCCAGCCGGGTGAACGCCGGCCAGCGGGCAGGGGCGTTCCCTCGACCCGTCGTCCGGCGCAGTGCCATGCGATCAGGTCGGCAGTCGAGGGCGCCGGCTCGACCGTGCCGGCGCCGGCCCTCCTCGGAGGGGGACCGCTCCTCAGTCAGGGGCGGAGCGCTCCTGCCGCCGGCGGCGTACGGCGTCGAGCGCGGCGATGAGCACGAGCGGGACGATGGCCCACGCGGCCAGCACCCACAAGGCCCTGGCGACGCCGTCGTCGGCGAAGTAGGTGGCCCCGCGCAGTGCTCGCACCGCCACCCCCGGCGGCAGGATGCCTGCGAGCGGCTCCATCCACGGCGGGAGGTACTGCGCCGGCAGGTTGCCGGTGCTGCTGGCGTTGCCCAGGATGACCAGGCCCAGCGAGGTGACGAAGGTGCCGGCCGAGCCGATCGCCCGCAGCACCAGTGCGGCCGGTGCCGCCACCGCCAGCGCGAGCAGCCCGACGAGCAGCGCCACGATGCCGAACCCGGCCGGGACGGCGGCGAACAGCACGTCGGCGGCCCAGGCCACCAGCAGCCCGGAGATGGTCGCGAACAGCAGGATGCTGAGCACCCGCCAGCGCAGCGGGAGCTGCGGTGCCGCCGAGTAGGACGTGATGCCGAACAGGAACCCGCCCAGCACCACGCCGAAGGCGCCGTAGAAGATGCCCAGCCCGCGGGTGTCACCGGGGGCCAGCGGCTGGAGGTCCTCGACCTGCAGTTGCTGGCCGGCCTGCTCGGCGATCGGGGTGAGGGCCCCGGTGAGGGTGGCGGTCACCCCCTGCCCGTGCGCCCCGGCGACCAGCAGTCGGGGCTGCGGACCACCCAGCAGCAGCGCGCCGTAGACGTCGGCGTGCCGGACGGCGTCCCGGGCGGCGGCCTCGTCGGCCAGCGGCCGGACGGCGAGGTGCCCTGGCGCGGCCTGCTCGAGCGCGGCCGTCACCGACTGCACCTGCCGGCTGCTGCCCACCACGGCGACCGGCAGGTCGTGCGGCCGCGACGCGTGGAAGGCGTCGAGGAAGACGATCACGAAGGCCAGCCCGATGAGGGTGGCGACCAGCGCCGGCATCGCCACGCCGCGGGCGAGAGCGGCCGCGCTCGACCCCCCGGAGCGCTCGGTCTCGACGCCGGACCGGGCCGGTCCGGGTGGGGGGCTGAAGCCTCCGGGCACGTGCGCTCGCTCTCTCGGGGTCGGTGGGGCGGACGTCAGCGTGCGGCGGCCAGCACCCGGCCGAGCGCGTCCCCGGACCGCCAGGCGCTCTCGACCCGCGACGGTGCGGACCAGCCGTCGCCGCACAGCGCGATCCCGTCGCCGAGGGCGAAGGGCGCCTCCCGGGGTGTGGTCGGCTTGGCGAAGCTCCAGCGGTGGACGTGGCTCCACCGAGGTTCCTCGACGATGCCCAGCAACGTCCGCACGGCGGCGGTGACCGCGGGGGCGGCCCGATCGGGCTCGGTGAGGTGCTCGGCGGCGAACCCCGGCGTGGTGTGCGCGACCAGCACCGGTGCGCCGTCCCCGCGCCGGTCGCCGTCGTCGGCGATCCAGTCCAGCACCGCGGAGTCGTGCACGAACACCCCGTGCAGGTCGGCCGGCCACCGGCGGTCGGCGAAGCCGAGCGCGACGGCGAGGGTGGGCTGCCAGCTTCCGGTGTCCAGGACGCCGGCGATCCCGGCGCCGGGGTCGAGCAGCCGGGCCGCCTGCGGGTCGGGCATGGCTACGACGACGGCTGCGGTCGGCTCGCCGTCGACCGACGGTGCACCGTCCGTGCCGACGGTCGTGACGGCCCGCTCCAGCTGCACGTCCAGCCCGGCGGCCAGGTCGGCGACCAGGCCGCGGAGCCCGCCGGGGGTGCCGTAGCGGAGCGGCCCGGACGTCGTCCGCTCGATGCCGCTCGCACCGGCGACGGCGAAGGTCTCGGTCCACGGGCGGGCCAGGCCGCGGTCGACCCAGTCGGCGACGACGGGCGCGAACGGGGAGTCGTGGCCGACGGTCAGGTACGAGGCGCCCAGGTCGACCGGCCGCCCGTGCAGGGTGCGCCCGCCCATCCGGCCACCGAGCCGGCGGCCCCGGTCGAGCACCCGCACCTCGGCGCCCCGGTCGGCCAGGGCGCGGGCGCAGGCGATGCCGGAGATGCCCCCGCCGACGACGACCGTGGTGCCCGGGATGCTCACGCCCCGATCCTGCGGGCCACGACGGGATCGTGCGCGGCGAGTCCCGCGCTGGGACGGCGGCGGGGATGATCGTCGCCGTGTCCGTCCCTCCCGTGCTGATCACCGACCCGGCCGACGAACGGGTGGCGGACTTCCGCGACCTGGTCGCCGGTGACCGCAAGCCGGGCACCGAACGCGGCACCGGCCCGGTGATCGTGGAGGGCGTGCCGGCCGTCCAGCGCCTGCTCGCCTCGCCCTACCCGGTGCGCACCGTCTTCGGCATCCCCGGCCGGGTCGCCGACCTCCAGCTCCCGGACGACGTGGCCGCCTACGAGGCCGACCGGTGGGTGCTCTCCGAGGTGATCGGCTTCCGGCTGACCCGCGGGGTGCTCGCCTCGGCCGACCGGCTCCCGCCGGCCGACCTGGACCAGCTGCTCGCCGGCCCCGATCCCGCTGCACCACGCCGGCTGGCCGTGCTGGAGGGGCTGAACGACCACGAGAACATCGGCTCCATCGCGCGCTCGGCGATGGCCCTGGGCGTGGACGGGCTGCTGCTGAGCCCGACCTGCGCCGACCCGCTCTACCGGCGCTGCGTGCGGGTGTCCATGGGGCATGTGCTGTCCCTGCCGATCGCGGTGCTGGGCGACTGGCCGGCCGACCTGGACCGGCTGCACGAGGCCGGCTACCTCACCGTCGCGCTGACCCCGGCACCGGACGCGGTCGACCTGGCCGAGATCGACGTGCGCGCCTCCCCGCGGACCGCGGTGCTGCTGGGTGCCGAGGGGCCGGGCCTCACCCCGCAGGCCCAGGCGGCCGTCCGGGTGCGGGCGCGGATCCCGATGCGCACCGGGGTCGACTCGCTGGGGGTGGCCGCCGCCGCGGCGATCACCTTCGCCACGTTGCGCTGAACCGACCGTCCGGGTGCTGGCGGTGCGGGGTTGCGGCCCCTACCGTTCCGCCATGACGTTCTGGATCGTGGCCGGGGTCCTGCTGCTGGCGCTGCTCGCCGGCATGGCACTGATGGACCGCCGGGCGAAGGCCCGTGGCGCGCGGGTGCCCACCGACATCGGCGCCGGGGTGCAGAACGCCGCCGTGCACGGCAACGTCGACGCCTACCGCGGGGCCGACGCCCAGGGGAACCGGACCGGGCAGGGCCTCGGCGGTAGCTGAGGCGCTGCTGAACGCCCTTTCCGTACGGCCCCCCTGCAGGCCCGCCGCGAGCTCGCGAGCGGTGGCCCCTGCAGGGGGTCCTTTCTCAGCTGCGCAGCGAGAGCTTGGCGAGCTCCGCGCGGGCCTGCTCGGCGAACTGCGGCGCGCACATGACGTCGTAGCGGCTCGCCACCACCTTGCTGGTGCTGGTGAAGTCCCGCTGGCCTCGGGTGGCCGAGTAGCCCACCGCGCCGAAGACCGCGCCGAACACCAGCCCGATCAGCAGGCCGGAGAGCACCGAGCCGAACCAGTCGCTGCCGTCGGCGGCGAAGATGCCCAGCAGCAGCCCCACGAAGAGCCCGAACCAGGCACCGCTCGCCGCGCCGGCGCCTATCGCGCGGCCCCAGCTGAGCCGGCCGGTGACCCGCTCGATCATCCGCAGGTCGCTGCCGATGATCGTCACGTTCTGGACCGGGAACTTCTCGTCGGAGAGGAAGTCCACCGCCCGCTGGGCCTGCTGGTAGTCCTCGAAGGACCCGACCTGCACGCCGCCGAGCGGCATGGACACAGAAGCTGACATCGTCGATCTCCGTTCCGAGCCGGCCTGCTGGTGGCGGCCGGACGATCCGGCTGCCACTCGTGCCCATCAGGACGACGACCGGCTCACCACCCGAAACGATCTTCGGGGACACCCTGTTCCTCGGTCAGACCAGGCTGTCGGCCCAGGCGCGGTGCAGGTCGGCGAACCGGCCGGTGCCGCCGACCAGCTCTACGGGGGTGCCGTCCTCGACGACCCGGCCGGCCTCCATCACCAGCACCCGGTCGGCGAACTCCACCGTGGACAGCCGGTGGGCGATGATCAGCGCCGTCCGGTCGGCCAGCAGCGTCTGCAGGGCCCGCTGCACCAGCACCTCGGAGGGCACGTCGAGGGAGCTGGTCGCCTCGTCGAGCACCAGCACCGCCGGGTCGGCCAGGAACGCCCGGGCGAAGCTGACCAGCTGGCGCTGCCCGGCCGAGAGCCGGCCGCCGCGCTTGGCGACCTGGGTGTCGTAGCCCTCGGGCAGCGCCCGGATGAAGCCGTCGGCGCCGATGGCGCGGGCCGCTCCCTCCACCTGGGCTCGAGTGGCGTCGGGCTTGCCGAAGCCGATGTTGTCCGCGATCGAGCCGGTGAACAGGAAGCTCTCCTGGGTCACCATCACCACCGCCCGGCGTAGGCCGGCGTCGGCGAGCTGGTCCAGCGGGACGCCGTCCAGCCGTACCTGGCCCTCGAGCGGGTCGTAGAACCGCGCGGCGAGCCGGGCCAGCGTCGACTTGCCCGCCCCGGTGGCACCGACCAGTGCGACCGTCTGCCCGGCGGGGATGGTCAGGTCGAGGCCAGGCAGCACGGTCGCCGCGCCGTAACCGAACCGGACCCCGTCGAAGACCACCTCGCCGGCGGGGTCGACCAGCGGCTGGGGGTCGGCCGGCTCGCGCACGGTCGAGCGCTCCTCGAGCACCCCGGACAGCTTCTCCAGTGCCGCGCTGGCCGACTGGTAGCTGTTGTAGAACATCGCGATGTCCTGCAGCGGGTCGAAGAAGCGGCGCAGGTAGAGCAGGAAGGACACCAGGACGCCGACCGCCAGGTCACCGTCCATCACCCGCAGCGCGCCGTAGCCGAGCACCGCGACGGTGACCAGGTTGCCGATCATCGTCACCGCGGGCACGAACACCGCGATCAGCCAGAACGCGCGGTGCTGGGCCTGCCGGTTGGCCTCGTTCAGCTCGGTGTGCAGCTCGTCGTTGCGCGGCTCGCGGCGGAAGGCCTGCACGGCACGGACGCCGCCGAAGGTCTCGGTGAACTGCACGATCAGCGCGGAGATGGTCTGTCGGGTGCGCCGGTAGGCGACGGTGGAGTTGCGCTGGAACCAGCGGCCGACGAGGAACAGCGCGGGGAAGCCGAGCAGCGCGACCAGGCCGAGCGGCAGGTCCAGGACGATCAGCACGACCCCGATGGACAGCACGCTGAACAGGGCGGTGAGCAGCCCGTCGAGCCCCTCGTCGAAGAGCTCGGAGAGCGCCTCCACGTCACTGGTCAGCCGGCTGATCGTCTTGCCCGAGGTGTAGCGCTCGTGGAAGGACAGCGGCAGCGCCTGGACGTGGCCGAACACCCGGCGGCGCAGCGTCAGCAGCACCGCCTGCCCGACCCGCCCCGAGCCGATCAGGAAGACGTACCGCAGTGCGGCGTCGGCGACCGCGGCCCCGACCATCGCCGCGGTGGTCCAGACCAGCGGCCACGGATCACCGTCCAGCAGCGCCGGGACGGCGACGTCGATGCCCACGCCGATGAGCAGCGGGCCGGCCAGCCAGGCCGCGTTCTGCATGACGAGCACGGCCAGCAGCACCCACAGCGCCCGGCGGTGGGGCCGCACCAGCTCACCCAGCAGCCGGCGGGACCGGCCGCGCAGGAAGGAGCTGGCCGAGGCGCTGAGGTCGTCGGCGTCCTCGCCGGCCACGCCCCGCCAGTCGGCGTGCGCGTCGGCCGGCGCGCCGGAGTCGGTGGTGACGGCCGCGCCGGTGCCCGGGGTGGTCATCGGGAGCCCACCTCGCTCAGGCCGGAGCCGTCCAGGCCGGAGCCGTCCAGGCCGGAGCCGTCCAGGTCGGCGGCGGTCAGGTGGGAGTCGCCCGCGCGGGAGCCCGCCGGACCGGCGTCGGTGCGCCCGGCCAGCTCCGACTCCGAGGAGAGCAGCGCCCGGTAGGCGGGTACCTCGGCGAGCAGGTCGGTGTGCCGCCCGAAGGCGGTGATCCGGCCGTCCTCCAGCAGCGCGACCCGATCGGCCAGCAGCACCGTGGAGGCACGGTGGGCGACCACCAGGGCAGTCGTCGCTGCCAGCACCTCGCGCAGCGCCCGCTCGACCAGCGCCTCGGTGTGCACGTCGAGCGCCGACAGCGGGTCGTCGAGCACCAGCACCGACGGGCGGCCGAGCACGGCGCGCGCCAGGGCCAGCCGCTGCCG
>Ga0210040_10007970_pt1 | contig 12677 bp, 11 predicted proteins | sample CryGeyCG12114_NA_FD_185462 | JGI IMG/M metagenome (GOLD analysis project Ga0210040, IMG submission 185462) | Groundwater microbial communities from aquifer - Crystal Geyser CG19_WC_8/21/14_NA (SPAdes) (version 2) | ecosystem: Environmental > Aquatic > Deep subsurface > Groundwater | place: USA... | reverse complement strand
TGCGACTGGTTGGCGGTGCGGGCCAGGTCGCTCATCCGGCGGCTGCGGTCGGGGGCCTCGGACAGCATCGCCAGCACGACGTAGGCGGCGTGGGTGAGCCCGGCGTCGCGCTGCAGCTGGGCGTCCAACGTCCGGGGCAGCAGCTCGGTGACCGCCAGCCAGGCGCGCCAGGTGCGCTGCTGCTGCTCGTCGAGCCACTCCTGCTCCGCCACGGCCGCGACCGTACCGGCGGCCGCGGAGGTGGCCGTACTCCCCCGGCGCGGGTGGCCGACGTGGACGACGCACCCGGGACGGCGCATCATTGGCAGTCGCCGGGACCGAGTGCCAGCCCCGGCCCCGCACACCGACGAGGAGCCCGTACCGCCGTGCCCACCTACCAGTACGTCTGCACCAACCCCGAGGGCAAGCACGAGTTCGAGGTCGTGCAGTCGTTCACCGACGCCGCGGTGAGCACCTGCCCGGAGTGCGGCGCGCCGGTGCGCAAGGTCTACGGCTCGGTCGGTGTCGTGTTCAAGGGCTCCGGCTTCTACCGCACCGACAGCCGCAAGGCGGAGAGCTCCACCACGCCGGCGGCGGCCAAGGAGTCCGGCGGCGGCAAGGAGTCCGGCGGCAGCAAGGAGTCCGGGGGCAGCAAGGGCTCCGGGTCCGGCGCCGGCAAGGACTCCGCCGGCAAGAGCTCGACGCCCAGCAGCTCCACGACGTCGTCGTCCACCTCGTCGGGTTCCAGCGGCGGCGGCAGCACCGCCGGCTGACCGAGCACGGACGGCGGCCGCGCGCCGGCCGCTGTCCACACCCGGCGGCGCCGTGCACAGCCCGGCGCCGGACCGGCCGCTGACCGGCACCGCCGTCGAGCATGGTGGTGTGCCCCGCTTCCGCCGCCCCCGTTCACCGGTCCACCTGCTCCGGCAGGTGGCAGCTGCCGGGCTGGCGTGCCTGGCGTTGCTGCTCGCCCTGCGCCCTGCCCCGGCCGGGGGCGGCGCCCCGGCCGCCCCGAGCACCGTGCCGGTCGTCGTCGCCGGCACCGACCTCACCGCCGGCACGGTGCTGACCACCGAGCTGCTCGGCACCGCGCTGCTGCCCGCGGACGTCGCTCCCGCCGGAACCGCCGCCGACCCCGACGCGCTGACCGGTCAGGTGCTCGCGTCGCCGGTCCGGGCCGGCGAACCGCTCACCGACGTCCGGCTGGTCGGGCCGGGTCTGTGGTCGCAGGTACCCGACGGCCAGGTCGCGGCGCCGGTGCGGCTGGCCGACCTGGCGGTGTCCACCCTGCTGCGGGCCGGTGACCGGGTCGACGTGCTGGCCGCGACCGGCGGCGGGATCGGTGCAGCGATCGACGGCGGCTCGCCCGCGGTCGACGTGGTGGCCGAGGACGCACTGGTGCTGACCGCCCCGGTGACCGACACCGCGCAGGACGCCGGTGCGGCGGGATCCGGGCTGCTCGTGCTGGCCGTCGACCCGGCCACCGCGCGGGTGCTCGCGGCTGCCGGAACCGCCGGCAGCCTCACCGTTACCCTCGGCCGACCGTGAGCAGGGGGCCGCGCCGCGCTGCCCCAGGAACCGAGGGACGCAACGTTGATCAAGGGCTTCAAGGACTTCCTGCTCCGCGGCAACGTCGTCGACCTGGCCGTGGCCGTGGTCATCGGTGCCGCGTTCAGCAACCTGGTCAACGCCTTCAAGGACTCGTTCCTGACCCCGCTGATCAACCTGGTGGGGGGCGGCGGCCAGTTCGGTGGTCAGTTCAGGGTCGACGGCCAGCCGTTCACCTGGGGCGCCTTCCTCAGCCAGGTGGTCTCGTTCGTGATCACGGCCGCGGTCATCTACTTCATCGTCGTCTACCCGGTGCGCCGGTTGATCGAGCGGCGCACCCGCGGCGAGGAGCCCGGCCCGGCCGGCCCGAACGAGGTCGAGCTGCTGGTCGAGATCCGGGATCTGCTGCGCGCCCAGCAGGGGCTGCCGCCGCAGTCCAGCGACGAGGGCGGCCGGCACGCGCACAGCGGCGAGTTCCCCCGGCCGGTCTGAGGAAGCCGCCGGTACCGTGCTGGAACGGCCCCCTTGCAGGGACCGGCCGTGAGCCTGCGAACGGTGGGGGGCCCTTTTTCAGTCGCTGCCCCAGTGCGGCGGGCGGTCCTCCAGCCAGCGGCGGTCCTCGTCGTCGGGGTCGGTCGACCGCTCGCCCCAACCGACGTCGCTGTCGTCGGGCGCCCGCTCCGGGCGGGCGGTGGCCGGCGGAACGCCGTCCTGCGGTCGCCGGTCCGCGGCGGGCTGCTCGGGTTCTGGCACGCCGTCTCCTGACACGCCGTCGACCCTAGGCGCCGCCGGCGACCACCGTGGCGGATGTGACCGCTAGCATCCCCGCCGGCAACGGAGCCGACGACCGGAGGCGGCATGTCCTGGAACGTGCTGCAGGAGCTCGGCGCCCGGTCCCCCCGGGCCCCCGAGTTCGGTCGGGACGCCCTGGTGGTCTGCGACAACCTGGTGCGGATCTACCAGACCGGGTCGATCGAGGTGCAGGCGCTGCAGGGGCTGGACCTGCTGGTCGACGCCGGTGAGATGGTCGCGATCGTCGGCGCCTCCGGCTCGGGCAAGTCCACCCTGCTCTCGGTGCTCTCCGGCGTCGACGCCCCCACGGCCGGGCGGGTACGGGTGGGGCCGTGGGACCTGCTGGCGATGTCCGACCGCGACCGGGTGGGCTACCGGCGCAGCGTGGTCGGGTTCATCTGGCAGCAGACCGCACGGAACCTGGTGCCGTACCTGACCGCGACCCAGAACGTCGCGCTCCCCCAGTCCCTGGCCGGAGCGCCCCGGCGCAGCCGACGCGCCCGGTCCGCCGAGCTGCTCGACCTGGTCGGCGTCGGGCACTGCGCACACCGGCGGCCGCGGGAGATGTCCGGCGGCGAGCAGCAGCGCGTCGCGATCGCCGTGGCCCTGGCCAACAGCCCGCAGCTGGTGCTGGCCGACGAACCGACCGGTGAGCTGGACACCACGACGTCCCAGGAGGTGTTCGACGCGCTGCGCGGCGCGAACCGCGAGCTCGGGACGACGGTCGTGGTGGTCACCCACGACCCGACCGTCTCCGGCCAGGTCGAGCGCACCGTGGCGATCCGGGACGGGCGCACCTCCAGCGAGGTGCTGCGGCGCACCGGGACGGAAGTCGACGGCGACCCGGCGGTCATCGCCGAGGAGTACGCGGTGATGGACCGGGCCGGGCGGGTGCAGGTGCCGGCCGAGTTCCGCCGGGCGCTCGCGCTGACCCACCGGGTCCGGCTGGCCCTGGAGGCCGACCACGTCACCCTGCACCCGGACACGCCGCACCCGGACAGCCCGCACCCGGACAGCCCGCACCGATGACCGCACCGGAGCCGATGGTCGTCGTCCGGGGTGTCGACCGGACCTACGGCAGCGGGCCCGCCGCCGTGCACGCGCTGCGGGACGTCTCCTTCTCCGTCGCCCCCGGCGAGCTGGTCGCCCTGGTGGGCCGGTCGGGATCGGGCAAGACGACGCTGCTCAACGTGGTCGGCGGGCTGGACCGCCCGGATGCCGGCACCGTGCACGTGGCCGGCACCGAGGTCACCGCGCTCGACGAGCCGGGCCTGGTGCGGCTGCGCCGGGACGTCGTCGGCTACGTGTTCCAGACGTTCGGGCTGGTCCCGGTGCTGTCCGCGGCGGAGAACGTGGGCGTCCCGCTGCGGCTGCGCGGTCTGCCCGTCGCCGACCGGGAGCACCGCGTCAGGCTGCTGCTGGAGCTGGTCGGGCTGGCCGGGCACGCCGGGCAGCGGCCGGGCGAGATGTCCGGTGGCCAGCAGCAGCGGGTGGCCATCGCCCGGGCGCTGGCCGGCTCACCGCGGCTGCTCATCGCCGACGAGCCGACCGGTCAGCTGGACAGCGAGACCGGACTGGCGGTGATGGCGCTGATCCGGGCCGTGGTGGAGGCCGAGGGGATGACGGCGGTCGTCTCCACCCACGACCCGGTGATGATGGCGTTGGCCGACCGGACGATCCGGGTCGCCGACGGCCGGTCGGCCGGGGCCTGAGCCGGCGGTGATGTTGTTCTTCCTGGCCCGCCGCGCGCGCACCCAGGCCGGGCTGCTGACCGCGGTGCTGGCGGTGCTGCTCCTCGGCGCGACGCTGCTGGGCACCTGCGCGCTGCTGCTGACCACCGGCCAGGACCGCGCCCAGCACGCCGCGCTGCAGCGCACGCCGGCCGAGCGGCTGAGCGCGGAGGTGCGGCTCACCGACCTCGGCGACGACCCGGCCGGCGCCACCGACGCCGCCGCGGCCGTGCTGCGCGACGCGCTCGCCCCGCTGCCGACCAGCACGTCCACCTGGGCCACCTCCCCGGTGCGCGACCTGCCCGCCGACCCGGCCGGCACCCGGCGGCTGGGCTACCTGGCCGACATCGACGACCTCGGTACCCAGGCAGAGCTCACCGGTGGGCGGTGGCCGACCGGGTCCACCGGTCGCACCCCGCGGGAGGCCGTGGTCCCGGCGACCACCGCCTCCCGGCTCGGCCTGGCGCTCGGCGACCAGCTCACCCTGGGACCGGACCTGGAGCCCACCGACCCCGGCGACACCGCCCCGGTGACCGTGGTCGTCGTCGGCACCTTCACCCCGCGATCGGGCCCCACGGGCAGCTGGTCGCGCGACCTGCTGGGCGGCACCGGGTTCACCCCGCAGTACGACTACGGGGTCTTCTCCCGCATCCAGCTGCCCGCGTACGGGCCCTTCGTGCTCGCCCCGGGGTCGCTGCTCGGCGCCGGCGGCGGCGTCGACCGGGTGAGCCTGGTGGCCGCCCCGGACGTCACCGGTGCCTCGCCCGCGGACCTCACCGACGTCCGTGCCGGGATCGCCGCTGCCCGCCCGGCCCTGCGCGAGGCCCTCGCCGGCAGCGACACCGCCTCCCGCTTCGACGCGCGGCTGCCCGGCACGCTGGACACGATCGCCACCCAGCAGGCGGTCACCGGCTCCGGCGTCCTGGTGGTCGCGCTGGTCGGGCTGGCGCTGGCCGGCAGCGCGCTGGGCCTGGCCGCGCGGTTGTCCGCCGGACGCCGGGCCGGAGAGCTGGCCCTGCTCACCGCCCGGGGCGCCCGACGCGGCCGGCTCGTCGCCCAGGCCGTGCTGGAGGCCACCCTGCTGGCCCTGCTCGCCGGTGCCGCCGCGGTGCCGCTGTCGCTGCTGCTGTTCGACGCGCTGGTGCGCCTGCCCCGGCTGGCCGACGCCGGCCTGTCCGGCGCAGCAGCGGTGAACCCGCCGCTGGTGCTGACCGTGGCCGCCGGCGTCCTGGTGTTCTCCGCCGTGCTGGTCCTCCCGGCTCTCCGGCCGGATCCCGCGCCGGGCCGGGCGAGCACCCGCGGCGCGGTGGTCCGCTCCGGCGCCGACCTGCTGCTGCTGGCCCTGGCCGTGCTCGGCTGGCTGCAGCTGCACGGGCGGCCGGGAACCGCCGCGACCGGCGCCGACCCGCTGCTGACCACCGCACCGGTGCTGTTCCTGCTGGCCGGCGCCGTGCTGGCGCTGCGCGCCCTACCGCTGCTCGCCCGAGTCGCCGAGCGCGTCGCCCGCCGGTCCCGCCGGTTGGTGGTGCCGCTCGCCGCCTGGGAGGTCGCCCGCCGGCCGCAGGCCACCGGAGTGGCGTTCCTGCTGGTGCTGGCCACCGCGGCAGCCACCTTCGGGCTGGCCTTCACCAGCACCTGGCGCAGCTCGCAGGCCGATCAGGCCGACGCCCTCGCGGGAACGGCGTTGTCGGTCGCCGCACCCGGGGCCGCACCGCTGACCCAGGGCGCGGCCGTCGTCGCGGCGACCGGTGGCACGGTCTCCCCGGTCGCCGTCCAGCCGGTGTCGTTGGGCAGCGTCGTGCGCACCGGGGACGGCGGCAGCATCTCGCTGCTCGCCGTGGACACCGCCCAGGCGGCCACCCTGCTGCGCGGCCGCACGCCCGCGGGCACCAGCTGGGCCGGCCTGACCGCCGACCTCGCACCGGCCGGCGGAGCCGGGGACGGGCTGCGGCTGGCCGGGCCGGCGGACCTGACCGTCACCGGCCGCAGCGACCGCGGCGTGCTCACCGTGCGGCCGACCCTGCTGGTGACCGACGCGGTGGGCGCCCAGGTCCCGCTGACCGCGACCCCGGTGCCGCTGGACGGTCAGCCGCACGGGCTGACCCTGGCGACCGACGACGGGACGGCCGCGGCGTTGACCCGTGGGCTGACCGTCGTCGGCGCCGCGTTCACCCTGGAGCTGGTCGACCCCGACGGCATCGACGCGGAGTCCGCAGCGCAGGCGGCGGTCACCCTCACCCTGACGGTCCCCGGCGCCGCGGTGGTGGGTCGGCCGGGCTGGTCGGCCGGCGAGCCGGCCGGCGACGTCCAGGTGCTGACCGGCACCTCCGCCGGCGTGACCGCCGGGCCGGACGGCGCGGTGCTCAGCGTCGGTGCGGACCTCACGCTCGGCCGGCTGCTGCTGGCCGACGGGCAGCTGGTCACCACCGCCGCCCCGGCGCCGGCGGTGCTGCCGGTGCTGGTCTCCGCCGACCTCGCCGAGGCGGCCGGCGCCGAGCCCGGCGACCTCCTCGCGGTGACCGTGGGGACGACGCCGGTGCGTGCGGAGGTGACCGGCGTGGTGCCCCACGTCCCCTCGCTGCCCGCCGCTCCCGGCCTGCTCGCCGACTACCCGACCCTGGCCGCAGCGCTCACCGCGGCCGGGCGCACCCGGCCGCTGACCACCGGCTGGTGGGTCGCCGACCCGGCCGACCCGGCCGGCGCGGTCAGCCGGCTGGCCGCCGCCGGGCTGCCCGGCGCGGTCACCGCCGAGGCCCTGACCGGGGAACTGCGCGACGGCCCGCTGCGGGTCGGTCTCCTGGCGACGGTGGCCCTGCTGGTGGGCGGCGCCGGCGCGCTCGCCCTGGCCGGGACCGCGCTGCACGTGGTCGCGGCGCTGCAGGAGCGGTCGGTCGAGGTCGCCCGGCTGCAGGGCCTGGGCGTCTCCCGGCGGGCGCTGGCCGGCTCCCTGCTGCTGGAGCACGCCACGGTCACGGCGGTGGCCGTGGCGCTCGGCGGCGCGGTGGGCGCGCTCGCGGCCTGGCTGCTCGCCCCGCTGATGACGGTCTCCGCGGACGGCGGCCGGCCGGTGCCCGACCCGCTGCCCCGGTGGCCCTGGCCGACCGAGGGGCTGCTGCTGGGCGGCGTGCTGCTGGGCTGCGCAGCCGTGGCCGTGCCGGTCGCCGCCGCGCTGGGCCGCCGGGCCGTCGCCACCCACCTGCGGCTGGGCGGCTCGTGACGATCCCGACCCGGGCGCGCCGGCTGGTGGCCGCCGGACCGGTGCCGGCCCTGGTGCGGGGTCGCGCCCGCACCGACCGGTGGCCGCTGCTGGTCGCCGTGGCGGTCGTCGCGCTGACCGCGTTCCTCACCGTCGTCACGCCGCGGCTGGCCGACCGGACCGCGGACCAGGCCGTGCACGACGCCGTCGCCCGGGCCGGGCCGGCCGCGGACACCACGATCACCGTGCCGTTCGAGGACCTCGACCGCACGGAGCCGTTCACCGACCCCGCCGGGGAAACGACCCGGGTCCTGCCGGAGCTCACCGGGGCCCTGCCGCCCGAGCTGGGCCCGGTGGTGGCGGACCCGGTCGCGGCCGTGCTCACCCGGGCACTGCCGCTGACGCTGCCGCCGGCGAGCCGGCTGCCGGTCACCCAGGTGCGGCTGGCGTGGCTCTGGCGGAACGGCGGCCCGGAGGTCAGCTGGGTCGCCGGGAGCGCGCCGGGAGCGACCGCCGCGGACGGGACGGCGGTGCAGGTCGCGCTGTCGGAGGACGTGGCGGCCGCCCTCGCGGTGCGGGCCGGGGACCACCTCACCGCCCAGGGCAGCGCCGGTCCGACCGACCTCACCGTCACCGGGGTGTTCCGCGCTGCGGACCCCGGCGACCGGACGTGGGCGGGCGAACCGCGGCTGCTGCGGCCGCGCACCACCGGCACCGGCCCGGCCGCCCGGGCCGACGTCGCCGCACTGCTGTCCGACGCGTCGCTGCCGGCCGCCCGCAGCACCGTCGACGTCGACGAGGTGACCCGCACCGTCAGCTTCGCCGCCACCCCGGACCGCCTCGACGCCGCGGGCATCGACCCGGTCGTGGCCGCGCTCACCCGGCTGCGGACCGCACCGCCCGTCGTCCCCGGCGTGCACGGCGTCCGCGTCGACAGCCGGCTGGGCACCGTCCTGCTCGACACCCAGGACCAGGTGCGGGCGGCGCAGGCCCAGGCGCCCGTCCTGCTCACCGGGGTCGTGGCCGCCGCCGCGCTGGTCCTGCTGCTGAGCGGGCAGCTGCTGGCCGAGCGCCGGCGGCCCGTGCTGGCCACCGTGCGCGCCCGCGGCGCCTCCCTGCCGGCAACGGCCGCCGAGCTGCTGCTGGAGTCCGCGGTGGTGGCGGCGTCCGGTGCCGGCCTGGCGGTGCTGCTCGCCCAGCTGGTGGTGCCCGGCCCCGTCCCGGTGCCCCAGCTGGCCGCCGTCGTCGCGGTCGCCGTGCTGGCCGGACCGTCGCTCGGCGTCGTCGCCGCGGCGCGGGCGACCGGCGGCCGTCGGGTGCCGGCCGACCGCCGCCGGCGCCGCGCGCTGCGCCGGGACCGGCAGCTGCGCCGGGTCGCCGTCGAGGTCGCGGTGGTGGTGCTGGCGGCCGGCGCCTTCGCCGCGCTGCGGGTGCGCGGGGTGCTCGCCTCCGCCGACCGGCCGGGCGGGGACCTGCTGCTGTCCGCCGCGCCGACGCTCGGGCTGCTGGCCGGCGGGCTGCTGCTCCTCCGGCTGCTGCCCCCGCTGGTGCGCCTGGCGCTGGGCCGGACCACCCGGTCGCGGCACGCCGTCCCGCTGCTCGCCGCGGCGCGGGGCGCCGGCGCCGCGACGTCCACGACGCCCGTCCTCGCCCTGACCCTGGTGACCGGCCTGGTCACGCTCTCGGTCACCCTGGGGGCCACGGTGCGGGCCGGTCAGGTCGACGGGTCCTGGGCCGCGGTGGGCTCCGACGCCACCGTCACCGCCGAACCGACCGCGGGGCTGGCCGGCGTGGCCGACCGGCTCGCCGCGCAACCGGGCGTGGACCTTGCGGTGCCCGGCCGGGTCGAGCCCGGTGTGCAGCTCTTCGCCGCCACCGGCGGTAGCCGGGCCACGGTGCTGGTCGTCGACCCCCGGGCCTTCGCCGAGCTGCTGGACCGCACCCCGCTGCCCGACGCACCCGACCTCGACCGGCTGGCCGCACCCGGTGGACCGGCCACCCCGGCCCTGGTCAGCGCCGACCTGCCGGTCCGGGCCAACGCCGGGACGGCGCTGCTGTGGAACGACCAGCGGGTGCCCTTCCAGGCGGTCGGCCGGGTGCCCGCGCTGGCCCCGGGCAGCGGCACGACCGTGCTGCTCCCCGCCGGGTCGCTCCCGCCCGAGGTCACCGACCTCGGGCTCCCCGACACGCTCTGGATCGTCGGGGACGGCGCGGCGCAGGCCGTAACCGGCAGCCCCGAGCTGGCCGGCACCGGCACCGTGCTGCGGGCCGATCGGCTGGCCGCCGAGCGCGCCGCCCCGCTGACCGCCGGCCTGACCCGGCTGATGACCGCGTCCGCCCTCACGCTGGGGGTGCTCGGGGTGCTGGTCGTCCTGCTGGGCGCGCAGGTCGGCGCGCCCGAGCGCGGGCGGAGCCTGGCCACGGTGCGGACGCTGGGGCTCACCGGCCGGCAGGCGCGGGCCGTCACCAGCGCCGAGCTGCTGCCACCGGTGCTGCTCGCCGGCGTCGTCGGTGCCGGGCTGGGCGTGCTCACCGCCGCGCTGCTCACCGCCCCGCTGGAGCTGCAGCGGATCACCGGGCAGACCCAGCAGCCACCGGTCGTCGTCCCCTGGTGGCTGCCGGCCGCCGTGCTGCCCCTGGTGCTGGCCGTGGGCGCCGTCGTCGCGCTGGAGTCCTCGCTGCGCCGCCGGGAGCGGCTCGGGGAGGTGCTCCGGGTGGGCGGTCAGGCCAGCGGCTGACCCAGCCCGTCGAGCACCTCGGCACCGGGCAGCGCGGCGAGCACGGAGCCGGGGACGGCGAGCTTGCTGCCGCGGGTACCCGAGCCGATCACCAGCCACTCGCTGGCCGCGACCGCCGCATCCACCAGCACCGGCCAGGACGCCGGCAGCCCCACCGGGGTGATCCCGCCGTAGGCCATGCCGGACTCGCTGACGGCGACGTCCTGCGGGGCGAAGGAGGCCTTGCGGGCGCCGAGGTGCCGCCGGACCAGCCCGTTCACATCGGCGCGGGTGGTGGCCAGCACGAGGCAGGCGGCCAGCGCGGTCTCCCCCGCCCGGCGCGCGGCGACCACCACGCAGTTCGCCGAGGCCGCCGCCGGTACCCCGTAGACGTCGGTGAAGGCGGCGGTGTCCGCGGCGTCGTCGGCGATCGCCGCCACCCAGGCCGGGCCGGTCAACCCGGGGACGGCGGCGGCCACCGGGGCGCCGAGCAGGTCGAGGTGGTCGGATGCCGGCAGCCAGGTCAGCGTGCCGAGCCGCGGTGCGGTCATGCCCTGATCGTGCGGCACGGGCGCCGCTGCCCGCGAGCGGGGTGCGTGGCGTGGTCGGCGGTCCGGCTCCAGGAGAGGATGGCGCCATGATCGGTCAGCTGCACTCCGTGGTCATCGACGCCCCCGACCCGCACGCCCTGGCGACCTTCTACGCGGGGCTGCTCGGCATGGAGGTCAAGGGGGAACCAGGCGACGACTGGGTGGTCGCCACCGGCGCCGGCTACCGGCTCGCCTTCCAGGAGGCGCCGGACCTGCAGCCCCCGGACTGGCCGGACCCCGACCACCCGCAGCAGTTCCACCTGGACATCCGGGTCGCCGACGTGGACGTCGCCGAGCCGCAGGTGCTCGCGCTGGGCGCCCGCCGGCTGCCCGGTGCGGGCGGTGACTTCCGGGTCTACGCCGACCCGGTCGGGCACCCGTTCTGCCTGGTCTGGGACGCGCCGCTGCCCGGCGCGTGATCGACCGGGTGGCCCGCGGCACGGCGGCCGCGGTCGCCGTGGCCCGCGCGCACGGGCTGCCCGTCGCCGAGCCGGCGGTGCTGTCGGACGGGGTGAACCTCGTCGTCCTCCTGCGTCCGGCGCCGGTGGTCGCCCGGGTGGCCACGCTGACGCCGCTGCTGCGCCCGGACGCCGCCCGGGCGCCCCGGCGGGACCTGGCCCTGGCCACCGCCCGGGCCGCGGCGGGAGCTCCCGTGCTGACCCCGTCGGACCTGCTGCCGCCGGGCCCGCACGAGCACGACGGGCTGACCCTGTCGTTCTGGCGGTACGTCGAGGTGCTGCCCGACCGGCCGACGCCGGCCGTCGCCGGGACGACGCTGGCGCAGCTGCACGCGGTGCTGGCCCGCGTCGACCCGGGCTGGGACGGCGACCCGCTGGACACCCCGCTGGGCGACCTGGCCGAGTTCGGTCGTCGGGGCGTCGAGCTGGGTGCGGACCCGCAGCTGGTGGCCCGGACGGCGGAGCTCGTCGACCGGTTGCGGCCCCGGCTCACCGGCCCCGCGCAGCTGCTGCACGGCGACGCGCACCCGGGCAACCTGCTGCGGACGCCGTCCGGCTGGGTGTGGGCGGACCTGGAGGACACCTGCCGGGGTCCGGTGGGCTGGGACCTGGCCTGCCTGCGCCGCACCGGCCGGCTGGACGGGCGGGCTGCGCTGGACGCGGTGCCGGGCTCCCCCTCCGACGCCGAGCTCGCCCCGTTCGGCTGGCTGCGCGCACTGCACGCGGCGTCCTGGTGGTTCGTGCACGCGGTCCGGGTACCGGCCGACCTGCCCGCCGCCCGGGCGCAGCTGGCGACCGCGGTGGCCGAGGTCAGGGCAGGGCTGAGCCGGGCAGCGCCGCCGGGTCGAGGGTGATCCGGAACAGCGCCCGCGGGTCCTGCAGGGTGGCCGGGGGCCGGGCCGCCGACCGGGGCACGACCGCCTCGAACCGGGCCGGCCGGCGGTGCGGCAGCAGCTCGCGGCCGGCGAAGGAGTAGCCGCCGGTGACCCGGCCGAGCAGCAGCCCGGCACCGCCCTCGATCGGCAGCCCGACCAGGTCGCCGGGCGCCAGCTCGTCCAGCAGCGCCGACAGCTGGCGCAGGTCCTTGGCGGGACGGCGGCCGGACAGCTCCTTGGCCAGCCGGACCAGTTCGGCGGCCGACAGCCCGGTGGCGTCCACGTCGATGCCGGACTGGGTGCCCAGGCCGATGATCCCGCTGGCCAGCGCGGCGCCCAGCTGGTCGTGCGCGCGGGGGCGGACCACCCAGACCGGCACGCCCTCGGGCGCCGGCGCGGGCGGGACGTCGTCCGGGCCGGGCCACTTGTAGGGCAGGTCGTCGGGGTCGCCGGGGAACCGGGAGCGGTAGAACGCCGGGTCCTTGGCCAGCAGGTTCGACCGGTGGGATGCCAGCAGCTCCTCGTCGCCCACCCAGCTGGGCAGCAGTCCGGCGGCAGCGGCCTCGGCCTGGGTCATCCGCGCGGCGTCCGGGGCGAACTCGGCGATCAGCGCCTCGGTGCTGTCGGCGAAGCCACGCTCCCGCCAGACCCGCACCATCGCCAGCGCGTAGACGACCAGCCCGGCGGTGTGCCCGCGCCACATGGTGACCACGGGGTGGTTGGCCCAGCCGTAGTCGGGCAGCTCGAGGGCGCGCAGCACCTGCAGGCACTCCACCCGCTGCTTGCCGAGCC
>Ga0210040_10007969_pt1 | contig 12678 bp, 6 predicted proteins | sample CryGeyCG12114_NA_FD_185462 | JGI IMG/M metagenome (GOLD analysis project Ga0210040, IMG submission 185462) | Groundwater microbial communities from aquifer - Crystal Geyser CG19_WC_8/21/14_NA (SPAdes) (version 2) | ecosystem: Environmental > Aquatic > Deep subsurface > Groundwater | place: USA... | reverse complement strand
CCGTTCCAAACAGAGTTTACTAACACAAATTTCATCTTGCGTTTTCAGGTGATTTTAGCTTTAACATGTGCAGCATAGGGCGCTCCCGTTGGTAATTACCTGACTCAGCCTTCGGCTTCGTAACAACAAATGTAACAAACCGAGTCAACCTCGAGTATTATTTGAATGCATCTGAAGCTAAAAATTTACAAGATCGGAAGTGTTCTTAAACAAACTAGCCTGCCTTGAAATCGTATTGAGTCTTGGCAAATTTTCAAAATGCACGATGGCAGTGTACTCACCGTTTTACCGTGGGATGGCGTGGTGAACAAGTTTTGTTTGTCAACAGCATAAAAGTGCCATCGGGGATGGATTTTTTTTTGGGGTTATTTGCTTTGTGGTGCAGCTGGTGATCACTGCTCAGTTCACTTATTCGGTTTTCTTTCAAAGTTATCAAAAAGAGCACCCAGTTTTTGAACAATGCATTAAGACAATTAAGAATGAAGTAAGCGGGTCAACTTATCAGTTAGAACAAACTCACAAACAATACTTGCAAAAAAATAAATACATTTTGGAAGAAATCGAGGCAAATAGGTATAAAGATAACATTTTATTAGAAATGAACACATCCTTTAAAATGTAATTAAAATTGCCAATATACTTCCCTTATCTTAACAGTATGCCGAATCTGCCTTAAGTACATAAATGACGCGAGAGCGGAAAAATAACAATGTGCCAAAAGATGGCGTGGCCAACAATTTTGCTTTGTCCCGAGTAAAGTCAATTGACTGACACAGCAGGTTTGAATCGTAATATAATAATGAATCGAATCGCGGTATCAGTACATTGATTATAACATTAAACAATTAAGTACAAATGTGATGAAAAAGTACGTAATACTCGTAGCTAGCAGTTCATTTGAAAAATCTCCAACAGTAAAAAAATAGTTCGCGTCTTCATCTCCTCAATTTCCAGAAGTCGTCAAAAAAGCAAGATCATTTTCGATTCGGTAAGTACATTATTAGTATGTAAGGCACGTATAAAAGCAGAGGGAATCCATATCCATTGAAAGCTTAATTAAAGGCGCGATATTCTCCATTCCCCATCTACAAAAATGGAGCTGGACGGCAGTAGAACCAGACTTGAAAAAATCCAGCAATGTTAGCATCTGTGTCAAAAACAAATTAAAATCCAAATAATTACAAACCGAATTTATCAACAATCGTTTCAAATTTCTAACACAATTTTAAATCAACTAACTAACTGCTTACACTGACTGAGCTCAATACTTCAAGATAATATAGATCGCATGAATAATCCCCGGTATGAATCCTAGAATTGTGAGTGCAATATTAATGAGCAAATCCGCCCCACATCCCTTCTCAGCGAAAACACCCAAAGGGGGAAAAATAACTGCTAGAATAAATTTGCAAATATCCGTGCATGTCAAAGCCATGTTTCTTTATGACTGCTAAAACAACTTGACTTAAAACTCAATTAGTTGGGGATCAAAACTTCTTGCCTATTTGAATACTAACAACAACTTATCAACACTGTTCCCAAATCACGACTGCCTTAATAAAACTTCAAAAAAATACATATATACATGTACAGCGTGTTGTTACTTAAGTAAATACGCAGATTATGAGAGAGAAGCCAAACAATCCCGTACCTATCAGCGTTAACTCATCCAGAACCGGCTCTAGATAACCATTAACGCTGTACAAATTTATATGAGCGACGCACTAATACTACATTTCAGTACAAAAGTTTTAGACTATTGTGTCAACGTAAAATCTTACTTGAAGTTCAATATTAATATCTGATGGAAATATGTTGTCAGGTAATTGGATTAGTAAGCTTTGGGATTTAGCAAGCAGATGATATTTATGTTTTGAATATAACAATTATAAGATGCAGCTTTAGGACTCAACCGGGTTGTAACCACAACATGCAGCCATGTGATATAAAAATTAGATCAAGTTTAGAGCATAAATTTAGAATGTAGCATATGGATGCAACCAAGGTTTGGAATGGGATATGTAACAACGACATGTATCATTAACTGATTTGTCAGTTTGGGTTTAAAAATAAGATGAAACTATGGGATGTAACAATGAAATGAAGTTCTACAATTTAGCTTTGAATAGGCCCCTAAAATATCATCAAATTGTGAATTTATATAAATTTTGCTAGTTCATGTAAAAGGATGGTAAATGCGGCGTACAGCGCGGCATTTTTGCTAGCAACTAGTTAAATAACTAGAGCAAAAACGTCATACACAATAAGACTGCCGGATGGTGGAACTATATTATTGACTTTGTCATACTAATCTCGCACGATAATGATATGAGTCACATGCCTGACTACGTGAGAGGGCTTTGAGTAGTTAGTTAAGTGATGCTTATGATAGTGTTTGTAACAATGCAAAATAAACGCTCATTATAATTCACTGCAGCGCAGAGTCATTGTAATGCTAGTACTAGTACTACTATACAATCGCTTATATTGTGTGAATCTGAAATCAGTCCAATATTATAATGCATGTGCGCCGGCGGTAACACTCATATTTCTTCGTACTATGAGTTCACTGTAAAATGTAATTTACAACTCAATGGCCAATCAACTTCCGGGGACACAACAATGCATTTTGATTTTTGTAATGGGAAAGAGAAGAATAACATTTTAAGATTTTAAGCTTCACTTAAGTGTAAGCAAAGAGAGATAAACTTTAATGAAAATGATGACGGCACGAAATACGTCAACATTCATTACTCACTCGTATATAATTCATTTTTAAGTAAGTACCAGCTAGGGTAAAACTGCTTTTGTTTCGTTTTTATGGTTTGTCAAATCAAATGATACATTCTACGAACTTGAATCATTCTGTTGACGCAGTGACTGAATGAGTAATTTATTACTGCCTTGAAAACAGAAAAGATAAACGAAGGCTCTGAGTTGTCAACCGCGTATCAATTTCCTTGTTACAACAAAAGAAGTAAACCTTTTTTTCCCAATTTTATTTATATAATGTCCATCGGACCAAATAATATTGACAAAATCTGCTGCTTCACATGATAAAATTCTTTATCAAATGGGACTAATTTGATATACTGTATTTTCTTGCTCAATGTGGGCGTATGGGAGACTGCATTTTGCTTGCAACAGAAATGCATTTATTACCTACCATAAGACCATGACTTTACATGCCCAAAAACTCATACAACAAATACTGTCTACCCATAATTATCTGTGTACAAAAGGTCAAATCGTAGGGAATTAATTTCTACATCAAAATTGAATCATGATGGGAAACTAGAGGAAAGCAGAAAACGCACCACGAAATGAATCGTGGCACTGGCGAAACTAATGTATACCCCAAACTCCAGTATGGCTACTATGGCACACACACGCAAAAAAGATTCACCTTCTGAAAGGGAATGTTGAAAATTTCAAGGATAGAGGTGTTACATGCTCTCAAGGCTTTTTCAGCTATTACGTGTTCTGTTTACATGCAGGCAACCCACAATAATAGTGATTATATGAATATCAAGTCATTCTTAAAGGGTTTAGGCATAACATTCTTATGCTCCTATTTGTCCCATTCGTATGAAGCTACTAGCATGGAAATTAAAGTCAAGAACATGCTAATCTGCATAAGAAACAGTTTCCATATTGCGCTTAACTTCTGCTACTATTATCATTAGCACTTGGTTCCTAATTCATGCTCTTTGTAAACAAGAACTGACTGAGATTCGACATTTGTTTCACAACCAACAACTCCCCCTTTTCTTTATCTGCAGGATGAGTATTGGTTTCTAAATTTAGTAATTTTTACAACTTTCTAGCATCCAGTCTTTGCAGTATACTTAAACTAGGCAAATAAGCCCAGCCTACGGAGTTTGGACAATATAAACTGGCAGTATCAGCCAAAATGGCCAAAATAAACATAAACAGATGTAGTTTCCGGTGTATTCCTAAAATTTTGCTTTTGACAGCAGACCAGACATGTTGCACATCTCTTACATACTTTAGCTTATATAATTTCCGCAATTCAATGCATACATTTTGTTTAACTTAATTTTAACTAACTATAACTAACAAAGTAAATGTATATGTTGAAGACTGCCAATAATGATGATTCTACTAACAGCTATATCATACCAAATGCAGTAATAAATATTAGAAATCTACGGATTCCTCTTGTACTCACGTTCAAATAAACTAAAGCTAAGAAGGCCAAATTATTTCAAATACCACAAAAAGTCGGTCTTTACTTACATGCTAGTATTTGAGGATTATATACAGCGCGTGAATGATTCCAGGGATGTAACCCAGGAGTGTGAGAATAATATTGATGCATAATTCCTGTCCACAGCCCTTCTCAGCCAGGACTCCAATTGGTGGCAGGATAACAGCCAAGATGATCTTGCAAATGTCACTTGCTGTGAACGGCATCTTTAAAACTTCGTATTGCACACTGGGAACTACTTAAACCAATGAAATTAAGAAGAAAACAAAAGTCTACTACTCTTCACTTGTGCAAACTAAATCTGACTATGGCTGTGCTTGGACAGAATCTTTTCGTTCCCCTTCACTTTTTTTGACGAAATCTGTATTTTTAGTCGTGATGCCACTAACATACGGCAGTACTACAACAGACAGTGGAAAATCTTCCAATAAAACTATGTAGGTACATACATACATTTGGTAAAGCTAGTTAGTTGGAGTTAGTTGGTTAGTTGCGAACATACAACACACGTTTGTTATGTTGTTGTAAAGCCAAAACATAGCAGCGTGTTTTAAGTTTAACAAAGGTAATATACATTCCTTTGATGCCTGAAGTCTACAGTAGTATTATTTGCATCCTCCGTGAGATTTTTATAACATGCAGGCAGGATATGCGTTCATGAAGGAGCAAAAAATCAAGGGAGTTGATAATGTACAAACGAGAGTATGAAAGGGAAATGTGAATATGTGTGCCTGTTGTATTGTAGTCTACAATGGAAGAAAACCCAATTTTTCATTATAGATATGATGTCATCATCGTCAGTTAGTCAGTTTGGCAAATCTTTTGTTTATGTCATTGAGATGATTAGTTCATATTTTTTGCTATAGCTAGTTCATTCGTTAGTTAGTTTGTTAGAGTTAGTGTAGCATTATGATTTGAATATACAATGATGAAACAATGGAATATTTTAGTCAAACTTTGGTTCGTCGTACCTAGTTGCTGCCAGTATCAGTATTATACTGTGGCTAATATGGGTGGCTCACTGGATAAATGTTGGATACCCTTAGGGGTGTAAATGCATGTAGTAGTTTGTAGAGTATTCAACAATCCGTACATAAAAAAGATAATAGTAGGAGTAAGAGTAGAGTTTTTTTTGCTTAACTATGATATTCCTTTTGCATTGGTGGATTCAATGGGCTAAGGCACGGGACGGCACAGTTTTCATACATGGTAATACTAATATTGTGCTCAAGTGTTTTGTAATTTTGTATATGCTATTATGCGATACAAAATACAGGTGTGATTTAGTACTATCACTATAAGAATATTTATCATGAGATTATGAGATGGTATTTTTTCTGGTTAACATGATTATATGGGTAACTTTATTATTTTCAATAATATTTGGTATTATTTTGAGATATGTTACTACAAAAGATGAGATTTTGAATGATCCGTGTATACTAACATAGCACAACGAAAATTAAAGCCAATGTTGTATATCATCAGTTTCTTACTCTTATTATACTTTAAGTTTCATATCATAGTTATCGCAGTCTCACATTGATATGGTGGAGGTTCGAACAGCAGCAGTAAGCACAGGATTTGGATCCGGTTCTTCTGTAATAATGGAAACTTTGACCCATTGACTTTCCTTGGAAGACTTTCTAACGGCTTCCACAACTGCTTGAAGGTACAAACCTTCTTCAAATGCTGCACCTAACATTCCTACTGTGCTTTCTTTTTTCCATTCGATCCCTTTGGGATTGGTAAATGCGTCTTTTAGAGATCCCAGTAGTTTCAAAAGGCCTGCACTCCAAATTTTCAAATAACATGATTTTTTTCAAGATTGGGATGATCAAATTTTATAAATAGTAGCAATTGTATTTGTTTTACCAGCTAAGTAGATGGGAGGCAGCAATGGAAAAGAATGGATATACAAATTCTTATCATTTTTACACGATAAAGATAACTCATCATCTTCTCCGTCCTCATACAATATGACCTCTTGGTCCTTCATTGAGCAATCTCCATTGCTCAGATCTGCACCAGTAAGCACCCCTTTGATTCTTGTTCCTTCTGCTTTGAGATAACCCTTTTTCCCTGAGAGTAATATTTCTTGAGAAAAGTATCCCTTCTGCATATGGTTACTGAGGGTAATGGACACTTCCATATCAGCTGCATAACATAATATACAGTAAAATCAGCTTAAGCATGTTATTTGGTCATGCAAAATCAAATATACGAATTTACTAACAATTCTCCATCTGCATTTGGACAGCAACAAAATCTGGACTAGTGATTCGCCTGGTTCCATTGATTGTAGAAGTACTTGGAGTAATAGTTCTAGTAACGCCGTGAACTCGGCTGGCTTTTTGACCCGTTAAGTAAGACACTAGATCGATAATGTGGGTTCCAAATGCAAATAATATGCCACCACCTACACGAAGTGTGAATAATACAAATTCAGATGCACCTAGAATTAGCATAGCACGGATGATTCCGTCATAAAACAACACGCTACTTTAGTTTTTTCTCACCCATGATATCATCACAGAGCCAGTTAAAACTAGAACCTAAAATGGGACCCATTTCTATGCGACAAAGACACAATTTTGGCACCCCTACATATTTTTCCACGTTCTGCCTCATTTGGATAAATCTATATGGAAGACATAGACATAAAATACGTTAAAATCTTGCTATATTCGCTCATATGCATAATGAATTGCAAACTTCCATATTCAAAATTATACTCACGCTGGATGGAATCTTAAAGGATGATTTAACACCCCAATCAAGGATGGATAATACTGCGCCGCTAAAACCATTTTGAGTGTTTCACACTGTGACAAACCGGCCGGCCGGTCACACAATACATGTTTCCCGATGCCCAGTGCTTTGACTGCAATCTGAGAATGAAGATTGGGGGGACAAAGGATGAGAACCAACTCTACATCTTTTTTCAATAAAACGTCATCTACTTTGTTCGTCCAGAATGGAATAGACAGTTCCTTTGCTGTGGTTTGTGCTTCTGCAAATAATTAAGATACTCGATCAGCTGATGGCAAACAATATAGCTATTTGTTTGTCTGTATTAAAAATGAAAAACAAACCTTGCAATGTTAGACTCCATAATGCTTCTACACGAAATCCTTTCTTTTGAAGAAATGGGACAATAAGTTTAACCACAGGACCCGTTCCAAATATTCCGATTCCTGGTAAAGCCATTGGATTTTTTTTCTTTCTTTGATCAAAGTCAAAAGGGAAAGTCACCCGCCACAACTTTTCTCGCTTTTTCAGTCTCACTGGTTTTATGCATGTATTTATGTTTTCGTTTGCGTTCGCAGTTTACTGTCTCACTGTTTTTTTACACCCGTCAACTATTTACTTACACAAATACACACAGTTTAGTGTAAACTATCTGCTGTCAGTCGTCAGTCATCTCAATATTTTGAGGGATTCTAATTAGGTATCGTGACTGATCGGTTTTGAACATAATTTCGTCATTAATGGTGTTATTGTTTTGACAGTTTCACCGATAAAATATTGTTTTGGAATTGGGAACTTTCAAGATAACAATATGTTAGGTAACTTGACAGGTTCAAAGTTTGTTACTTTTCTCAGATGCATGGACATTGGTGAACTGGAACTGCCTCAAGGCTAGATAGTTTTTGTTAGCAAAGGAGTGGATAAAGTGTTGCTTCGACCAATATGTAGTCTTTAGTTAGTCACATCTACTGCTATACTGATGCAAGGAGATGCTTTCCAAAGCTACTATTGCTACTTCTAGCGGTGTCGAAGTTAAATCTGCAGATAATACTTTCAAATAGGGCTCAAATAATGACTACAGTGACGGTAGTATATTTTATTTTAGAATAATAGCAAGTATATCACAGAAAATAAACTCTAAATAAATATAAACGACGTATAGTAACGATATAAAATCCTGGCAGTCAAGTTCTTTGATGTCATAAGGTTTTTGTATAGTTTGAAATGTAAAAATACTATAAATTCGAATGAAATTTTAAGCAAGTCCCTCGGGTTTGGTAGTTTGGTCCCAAACGACTAGTCTTCTTTGTAAGGTGATGGCGCAACAAGCGTTATGCATTGTATGAATCTTGTTAGTTTCACTAAAAGAGGGAAGATTCAAAATCATCATTTCATTATGGCGGATAAGTAGTGCTTAGCTTAATAATTGCCTTAAAACACTTTAGTAATATGCGTATAATAGTTTATACCCATGAACGGTAGCTGCATCTTTTTGTACACGAATGGGTAGTAAACTAAAATGCCAATGAAAGAGAACCCCAAGATGTAAAAGTATTCTAGTTCGGGTTCATCAATTAATGGTGCAAGGACAAGGAAAATTGACATGATGATCGCCAGTATAGGAATGATGAGTGGAACCTGAGTTGTGAAATTACCAATAGTAATTAGTCCTCAATTAGCAAAATAATTGAACTTGCGTAAATGGTTTCAAAACAATTACTTTAAATGGTCTTTTCACATCAGGTTTTGTTTTCCGTAAGATCAGAACACAGACCAAAGCGAGTCCATAGATGATCCATGATGCAAAGCTGAAGAATCCAATGAGATCATTTATATTGCTTACAAAAATCATAGGAACAGCTAATGCAACCTGAAAAATTACCGAACTAATAAAATCAGATAGCCCTCTTCAGTTTAAGCAATTATTGAGAACATACATTTGCAATAATTGCAATAGCTGGAGTAAGTTTGTGTGCATGTACATATGACATGACATCCACCATGTGCCCATCTCGTCCAGCAACATAAGAAATTCTGCACGAATTTCGAAATTATTTTAAACCCATCATCATTCGAAAGCCAAAAATACAAAACACATTTTAAATCACTAACCTTCCAGCAGTAAACATGGAGCCATTCATTGAGCCAATTGTAGATAATGCAACTAAAAGAGGAACAACCCACTTCATTGGTCCCAAAATAGAATTACCAACATCCTAATTCATTGTACATTAAATATGCAATTAAATTCGAGTAGGACATTAGTAACTATTCTTTCTTACTTAAGCATTGTTCATTTGTAATCTCACAATGTATGTCCGAAATGTGTTCGCGAGCAATTTTCTTGAAAACAGACTTGAAGTTTTCTTAATACCTTCTAATATATGCCTACAAAATATTGTAATCCGATGCTGCGGACGTTTAGCTTCACAATAACAAAACTCGTTAAAAAAAATTTTACTAGGAGTTAAATGGGAGAAAAAAAGTAGTGAGCGTCTCTGAAGCCGTGTCTTCACTGAATTTTCACGTGTTATTTTCCGTATGAAAAATCGAAAAATGGACTTCGATTTTGGGCCCAATTTTTCAAAATTCTTTGTTTGACTGTTACTGACAAACGAATGAGCATCGGATGGGAATATTTCTGGTGCACTAGAGGGTCTAAGGAGGGCTTAGAAAGTGTTTTCAAGAAAATTGCTTATACGAACATACTTCGGACTTAATTGTCAGTCAGAAATTAACTTACCACAGCTACAGCAGTGGATGATGCTAATTCCTCCTTGCTTAAAACGGTCAGGTACGATACATTTGTAAGCAGGTACAGAGCTGTAACAAGGGGGATCCCAATGCAGATAGACAGTGGGAGATTTCTGCTTGGGTTTTTTAATTCCTCAGTGACGAAGTTTAAATCTGCGATAATTATATCATTGAAATCCATCAGCTTTTATAGCAGGATTTTGGTCTAAAAGCTTCACTCCAGACCACACCAAAATCTTGGAGCTCCGCTAAAGTTAATATATAAATGGAGCCCCACTCCGCTCCGCTCAAGTCCATGCAAACTCCTCTCCGCTCCGGTGCATGGAAAAATGTTGTATTCCCACAACACTTTCCTATCAATTTATACGGCTTTGCTTCGCTCCGCTCCAGTATTCTAAAAAAATGTTGGAGCTCCGTTCCAGTGTCATAAAAATTCTTAAAGCTCCACTCCATGTTCTAAATATACTAAAAAATTTTGGAGCTCCGCTCTTTCTGCTCCAGTTTTTTAAAAATTCTTAAAGCTCCGCTTCGTTTCCTTTTTATAAAATATTTTTGAAGCTCAGCTGCACTCCGCTCCAGTTTTCAAAAAAAGCTCAGCTTAACCGGCTTCGATTAAATCGGCTAAACCCTGTCGCAAAGAGTATTCAAATCAGGCTTGCAGACTACCAATTTATACATATCTGTGAGAAAGTACCAAAGCACTGTAATAGTAACTCCAAACGGGCTAGCGTAAAATTCTGCCATAATATGCAGAATCCAACTATTCAAATCAAAGAAACACGGAAACACCTATCAAACGGATAGGTATGCTATCACCTGTCATGATAAGGACTCTTAGTTAAATTTTTATCAGGTTATTTTTATTTTGCCACAATAGTTTCGACCGAAATTGCCCCGAGCATACATGGATAAAAATTGAGAATTTTTAACCACTAGACCAGCAGCGCTGACTAATCAAAATACTTACTGTTCCATCCATCGTAAGCCTAGAAAACAAAAAATATACCTGTAAAAAGAGTATAATATGTCTTTGAAATCATTAAGAGTAAAATTTATTTTCATTTACCCACAATCCTGAGTAAAATGAAGTGGCGATTACTCCCACTCCAGCATCACTTTTATCAAATCCCCCACTCAAAGCTCCAAATTCTCCTCGCACCATGTTGTACACACCAATTCCAATCATAATACTGATAGCTGTTATTTTGGATGCGGTGAATACTATTTGCACTTTGGTGGCAACTCGAGCACTTAAGATGTTGATAATTGCAATAGTAACTAAAAAATCATTAATAAAATATATCACGCATTTTTGGGGGACATTTCATGAAACTTTTGTTTCCAAAATTAACTTAAATTCGAAATGAAATGTCGTTGTTAAAGTCTACGGCATCATTTTTGCTGAAACAAAGAAACAGCTGATACAAAAATTGTGAGCATGTTCTTGTAATGCGCAAGCGCAGCTTCTTTGTTTCAGGCAAAGTATTTATGTAGAATATAGAACCCAATTTATTTTATAGTTTGCAGAATAAAGATTAAAAAAATAAAAATTCGGACTGAAAAACTTTTTCTTGTTTGCAAAGCAAGCCTTTTAAAAAATTCAAACAAACTAATCTCTCTGTTCTGTCATCTATATGTCAATATGTAGCAGGCAACATGAATACAATTTTTTACAAGTATAAATTACCGGCCATCAGACAAGCAAGAATCTTTTGTGCATACTCGTAGTCATCTGTATTCTCAAAAGTATCACAATACCCTGTTGCATCCAAAATGGGCCGCAAAGTGTACCTGGCAAAGCTCAAACTCCCAATAGAAAGTGATGAGGGTTTAAGTAGCAGGACTGTCATCTACAACGCACAAGCAGTTTTTGAGAAAAAAATGTTACACTTTTTTTCCACTCACTTTTTACCGTCTACATTTGCCAAAAATTCTTACCCATGCAAAAAGAAAACCAGGAAGCTCCCCGAAAAATTTATTCATTGGAGCAAAAGTTTCCTGGTAATAGGCATGCTCTCCACCACTTTTGGGAACAACTGTGCCCAACTCGCAGTAAGTTAATGCCGCTATGCATACAAAAAATCAATGTCAGCAATTATTGGCTAGCAAAATTATTCCTATACTACATGCCCACCCTATTCGTATACCTAACGTAGCCAAAAATCCACAGGCAACCCAAACAATCAAACTGATGGCCACAGAATCCGTCTTATTTAGCAGCTCATTCGGTGTGATGAAAATTCCTGACCCAATCATTGTCCTTGAGGTTGAGAATAGTAATCATATTTCACAATACTACTTTTCACCGGTCATTCTTCCAAATCATTGTTTAGAAAATTAAGAGATACTAACCCAACAATTAGAGAAACTCCCCCCAACAAAGTGATCTCCCTTTTCATCCGAACTGTTCCATCGCTTTGAAGAGGGATTTTATCTATGGAACCCATCCTGACTCCCGTTTTCAAACCATCCCCGACCCTCACTTCACCTAGAATACGAAAATCGATACTCAAATTCTAGACTCCCGGGCTTCTGCTTTTATTTCTCAACCGCACGCAGAAAATTCAGGTCACCTACTTACCTGAATCTCCTTGAAATCCTGAGTTCTCCATTTTACTCAATCAACAAGTTATTTAGTAACCAGCTAACTAACTGCTGAATTGCAGAACCATTCAATCCTAAATCCAAAGTCTTATTTTCCTGATACTAATTCTGTAGACTGCATTCTAAATTTAAACAGTTACTCAATAGCTTTTAACATTACAAGCATACAAGCACATGCGAAAACAACTTTCCGGTTCAATTAATACAAGGTAAAAAAATCCTTTTTGTTTATTGATTTTACTAACAGTTTTTCACCATCGCTGTAATTTTAATATTCACTTCACTCACAAAACACTATTCACTTTCCAGGAGATGTCTACCTCTATCAGACTTGAACT
>Ga0210040_10007968_pt1 | contig 12678 bp, 9 predicted proteins | sample CryGeyCG12114_NA_FD_185462 | JGI IMG/M metagenome (GOLD analysis project Ga0210040, IMG submission 185462) | Groundwater microbial communities from aquifer - Crystal Geyser CG19_WC_8/21/14_NA (SPAdes) (version 2) | ecosystem: Environmental > Aquatic > Deep subsurface > Groundwater | place: USA... | reverse complement strand
AAGTTTTTATTATCCCAACCGCAACCACGGCGTTTCCGGCGGGCCAACGCTGCTGCACCGTTTTACCATGATGACCGATTTTTTAGAACGAAAACTAATTCATCCGGAAGCGCAAAGTAATCAGTAGAAAGCATTAACCGATATAATAAAAAGCCCGCTTACTTAAGCGGGTTTTTTTGTTACATCAAGTCTAAATAATGTAGATAGTAGAAAAATGAAAATGTGTTCAGGTACTGTAGCAAGTTATTTGAGCTGGTAAATCATGGTTATAAATGCAAATAGCTGATTTTGGGTTGGACTAATTACATTTTTAATTTGAGGAAAATAAATTTAGTTCTATATTGAAGCAAGTAAGCTGCTTCAGTTAATGAAAAGAGCAATTATAAACCATAATTAGTAGCAATTAAATGAGTTTGATTCGCCTTAAAAAAAGAAAGGTGGCTTAAACGAGTTATTTTTGAAAAAGGATGTTGATTTTTAAAATAAATTTGTTTTATATTTGTTTAGTACTAAAAGCCTCAATATAATATACAAGTCGGTTTCTTATTGATCGCTTTCTACTAATTAAATTTTAAACTATTTATTAATCTTACCTTAATACATGTTAGATATTATTAATTTCATTGCCGTTTCGGTAGCTTTTAATTTACTTTTTTTCTTATATGCATCTACCAAGATGAAAAATAAGTTGCAACCATTAAAGACGACGCTTTTTGCTTTTGTTTTTAATGTGCCTTTAAGCATTATTCTGGCTACGGTTTATACCCTTATGCTTATTTATGCGGTTACCATTGGCGCCAATGAAGATTGGATTTGGGAATACATGGAAGGCGATCCGGCAAATGAATAATTTTTATATTGCTCTAAGCGGCCGGTTTAGAGAAAATAGTAATTAATAAATTTATATCTGTTGCTAAATATAAAGATCAGCACTTAGCTACTATGGTTCTGTTAAGCAAATTATATAGTAGTTATTTTAAAACAAGGTCATTTGTTTGCCGGCTTTCGTACAGAATAAATGATAATTGTAAGGTGGCATGCTGCGGCCCGGCATATATTTAGCTTTACTTACCCGAAACAAAGTAGCAATTGCTTCGGCAAATTTACCTTCTCCCGACATTCTCCGTCCAAATACACTATCATTTAGGTTGCCGCCGTGGCAAGATTTAATTTGCTTTAACACTTTACCGGCCCGGTCCGGGAAATTCTTGTGAATCCAGTCTTCAAAAATACCACCAATGGCACCGTTCAATCGCACAATATTGTAGGCGGCAGAAGATGCACCTTGATCGGCTACTTGTTTTAAAATCTCCGGTATTTCGTGGTCATTCAGGCCCGGTATAACAGGTGCTACCATTACGTTTACCGGAATATCAGCCTCAGCCAATTGTTTTACCACGTGAAGCCGTTTTGCTGCTGTAGCAGTGCGGGGCTCCAGTTTTTGGCGTAGTTGCTCGTTCAGAGTCGTAATGGAAATATTTACGTGCATCAGATTTAATTTGCTGAGTGCTTGCAGCAAATCAATATCCCGCAGGATTAAGGCATTTTTTGTAATTAAACTAACCGGGTGCCGGTATTGCAGCAACACCTGGAGCAAACGACGGGTTATTTGTAGCTTTCGTTCGATGGGTTGGTAGCAATCGGTGTTGCCGGCGAGCATAATAGTCCGCACTTCCCAATTGGGGTTTTCTAATTGTTTGGCGAGTACTTCCGGGGCATTTTCTTTTATAATAATTTTTCGCTCAAAATCTAATCCGGCTCCGTAGCCCCAATATTGGTGCGTGTTGCGCGCATAACAATAAATACAACCGTGTTCGCAACCTTGGTACGGGTTCATGGAATAGGAGAGACCTAAATCGGGACTATCAACCGGATTTACAATTTTTTTAGGAAATTCCGTGAAGTATTCAGTTTTAGAATCCTGCAGAAAAGGTTCATCTAGTCCTTCCACGTGTTCCGCTACATACGCCTTTTTTAAGTACGGATTAGCCGGATTAAATTGCGCCCCGCGTCCTTTTAAGTACTTTTCTTCTGCTTCCATAAATCTAAAGTACGAAACCAAAAATTAAAGAACTAATCAAGGGCTAAATATTTTAGTATTAAATTAGTATTATCTAAATTTAAACTAAATAAGTTAGATAATATAAACTAAAAAAGGCAGCAAAGTTTGCTGCCTTTTTTAGTTTATAGAGTTTTAAAAGAGATTAAATAAATAATATATGCCTATTTACTACAAACTCGGGGCAAACGCTACCCGAATGCATTGATCATCTTTTTGCTTAAACATCTTGTAGCCTTCCGGACCTTGTGCCAGCGACCATTTATGAGTTAACAGATAAGCAGGATCTACATCACCAGCTTGTACGTGTTCGAGTAAGCGCGGAATATACGATTGGGCATGCATCTGTCCCATTTTAAACGTAAGCGCTTTGTTCATGGCCGCACCCATCGGAAATTTATCCATTAAACCGCCATAAACTCCCACAATAGAAATAGTACCACCTTTCCGGCAAGCCACTATGGCTTGCCGCAGCACTGCCGAACGATCTGATTGCAGGTATAAGTATTGTTTCGTGCGGTCGTAAACATCTTCTAAGCCGGTACTATCGGCTTCCATGCCCACGGCATCAATGCAACGATCGGGGCCCCGGCCGCCGGTCATTTCGCGTAAACTTTCCAGGATATCTACTTCTTCGTAGTTTAATACTTCAGCTTTGCCTATTGTTTTTGCCATGGCTAATCGTTCGGGTATCCGGTCGATGGCAATAACCCGTTCTGCTCCTTTTAGCCAGGCGCTCCGGATGGCCATTTGGCCTACCCCGCCACATCCCCAAATTACCACGATGTCGCCGGGAGCGATATCGGCCATGTCGGCGGCCATGTATCCGGTCGGAAAAGCATCGGAGCAAAAAAGTGCGGATTTATCCGAAATCCCTTCGGGAATTTTAAACATGCCACTATCCGCGTAAGGTACTCTGATATATTCGGCGTGGCTACCGGCATAGCCGCCAAAAGCTTGCGAATACCCAAATATACCGGCACCAGCATAACCATAGGTTTTTTCTAGTAAGGCCGGGTGCGTGTTGGAGTTATCGCATAACGACCAGGAACCATGATCGCAATAATAACAGCCGCCGCAACCTATCACGGAGCTCACCACCACCCGGTCACCTTTTTGTAATTTCTTTACTTCCGGACCAATTTCTACTACTTCGCCCATAAATTCGTGGCCAATAATATCACCTTCGCGCATAGCAGGTACGTACCCATCGAGGAGGTGCAAATCAGAGCCACACACCGAGGAAAGCCCCACCCGCACAATGGCATCTTTGGGGTTTATAATTGTAGGGTCCGGTACCTTTTCTACATTTAATTTATTTATGCCCGTCCAGCAGAGTGCTTTCATAGTTTCCGGTTTAAAAATTTAGAAGTAAATAAATAAGCAAGTAAGACAAAAAAGGAATTTACAGATGAGTTGCCTAGTTTTTCGTTTTAAGGATATTTAGTCAAAAAAATAAATAGAAGATAACGTAATACAATCTGGCTATTAGAATTTATAACTAGTTACTCAGGTTTAGAAAAATCAGTTTACCTTTTGCCGTGCGGCTGTCCTTCGATGGTTGGTATTTCGCCGCTTTCCATTAACTTTTTAAACTGACGAATATCCTCTTTTACCATCAGGGCCAAGCCCGAATTCAGCAGGCTGGCTAGTCCTTTGCCAACGGCACCCAGAGGAGGCCAGTAATATATATTTACATGTACTTCGGTGCCCCGGCCACCGGGAGCTTCTTCAAAATAAACTTCGCCGGCATTTTCTATTTCGGAACCAGGTAAAGAGTGCCAGGCTATTACCGTGTTTTCAACTTCGTGGGTTATTTCGGCATCCCATTCAAAATGAACAAGGCCTTTCGGGTCTTGCGCTACCCAGTGTGATCTTTTCTGATCGAGTTGTTTTACTTCGGAGAGATGCTGCATAAACCGCGGCAAGTTCTCCAAGTGGCGCCAGAAATTATAAACGTCGTGGCGGTATTTATATATAGTAACGCTTTTTTTTATCTCGATCGCATCGATAGGCGTATGGGCCGAGTCGCGGTTTAAGGCCTTGTTTACCGGGCAATAACCCGTGGCACCCCGAACCATTAGGGAACTGCCCACGGTAGCCAAACTAACACCTAAGAGCGATTTTCGCTTTTGCAGGCCATAATAAGTAAGGGCAGCTCCGCCCACCGCCGATAGAATTCTTTCGGTAGAACCTACATTGATAAACCCTTCTTGCTTTTTACTTTTAGCCGAGCCCGTTTCTACAGCATTCTTTTTAGTTTTTGCCATATCGTTGATTTTTCTTTAGAGATACGCACGGAAAAAACATCTTGTTAACGAATTCCCTGGTTCATGGTAATTTATTTATTATTTAAGTACTTCCCGCAAGTTTAAAGCTTATACACCGAGAGAACTAAAATAAAAATTAGGCGGACGTTGCCGGCGGGTTTTACAAACTAAAAGGAGCAATTAAGTTTAACGTGCCAAAAAAGACGCGGTATAAATTACGCAACCGGACCGGATCTTTGATACCTTCTTCAATAATTAATTCCAGAATCGAATCATTTACATCGTCAGTCGCATCCGATTCGGTTAAGACAATTTCGAAAGTAAAATCTTGAAGGGTAAGCAAAATAGTACGGGCCTCCTCATCGGTAAAGATAGTGCGCACCCGCGATTTATCGTTGGTTTTAATAATAAAGGCCTTGTCAAAATCGGGATAACCGATTTCTATATCTTGCATACCAAAAAATTTTCCCAAATCATCGAAAAAACCTTCTTCGTGGATAGCAAAACGAAAGCGATCGGGGTTGCGGAAAGCAGCGCTGAAAATGGTAGTCGCGTAGCCGCCTTCAAAACCGCCGCCCAGGTCAATATCAATATCCAGGTGAATTAATTTATTTTGTTGGTTTATCTGGGCCCGGTATTGGAGTACGTCGGGGTTTTGGGTTAAATCGTATTGAAGTTGGTTCCAGACCTCGTCTTCGTTCTGGCCCGAGATTATTCTTTCTTCCTGCATTGTTTATATTGCTTTATATATATTGTTTTCTGCATTACGACCAGAGAGTTTAAAAAGATTTTGCCTAAAGTTGATAGCAGTAGCTTAAACCAGCAAAACCGGGGCAAATACGAACTCCTCTACCTGTTTTGGCATTCCAACCTGATCTACGGGTTGCAGTTCTTACTAAATATTTTCTTTTCTGATAGTTGTAATGAGAGTCGTATTAATGCGGGGAAAAGAGCCGGTAAATTCAAATTAAAAATGAGTTTCAATCCCAGTAAAATAAGCTGTTCGGTTTGCACAAATAAGAGGAGGTTAATAACCATAAAAAGGCCACTTTTATTCGTGGCCTTTTTTTATGAGAAGTATTATTACAGATTAGTTTACCGGTTTTGATGACGTTCGTCGGAATTTTGATTATTAGCGCCATAACCACCCCGTGAACGACTGCCGCGTGTATCGTGCCGGTCATCTTGCTGATTATAGTTATTATTATGGCGTACCCGGCCATTCATAGAATCATAATTATTACTCGGATGATTGCCTTCATTGTAGCGGGTGCCGTAATCCTGATTCCGATCCTGGTCGTTACCGCTGCCCTGGCGATTGCGGGCTCTTTGGTTGGAGCCATACCGATTTTCTTCACCCGGTTTGTAATCCATGTCACGGTTAATATCATCCGATACGGTTAAGTCGGAATAGTTGCCGTACATACCCCGGTTGTATTGGCTTTGCTGGTTATCGTAAATTTCATAACGGCTGTCGTCTTCCCGGTTCCGGTCATCCCGACGGTTCCGGTTGGGTTCGGGCCGGTGTTCCCGGTGCTCATCGGCAAAACGGTTATGTTCGCCCGAGCTAAAGCTGTTGCGGTCCCAGTAAGCGCCGTACACCCGGCGTTCCGGTTGCGAATGCCGGCCATTATCGCGACCGTGGCCGCTGTCGGCATTAAAACCATCTTGGTGTTGCGGGTGGCTGTAACCGCCCCGCGAGGAGCCAAAACCCTGGGCACCGCCATAGCTGCCCATGTTGCCGTAGTTATTCGAACCGCCGTAAGTATTTCTTTCATTGGCGTGGCCCCGGTCGTCGCGGTAGTTATCGTGTACATCGCCGTGTTGATCGCGGCTGGTACGGTGGTCGTCGAACCGATAGGCTCCCCGATATATTGATTCCCGGTCCTGATTTCTATTTTGGTTATCTTCCCGATTCTCCCGATTCCGGCGATCTTGTTGCTTATCTCTGCTATTCATAATTATTAATTAAATGAAACATGAATATTATCGCTCTTTTTAACGAGAGAAAAGCTTTGCAGTTTAAATCTACAGGACGTTAATTTTATATTTTGCTGAAAGTAATAGGTTTCTAAATTTATTATTCAAATTTCAAACTGATACTTCTAAATAAATTAATAACCTAAACGAAGAGCACGTAGCTAGTTTGCCTGAGAAGTGAGTTGCAGTACGATAAAATTATCAGAAAGGTAAAGGGAGGAAAGTAATGCAACTAAAAAAATTAACTTTAGTTGGGTCTATAAAAAGTCAAACTTAAAAATAATTGTAATTTTACCCCGCAGGATCTTGCCAAGTGTTTAGTTTTATTTTTTCAATGAGCAGGTAGTTTTTAAACTGGTGCACCATTTTGCTCATTTCGGTTTCCGTTGCTTCCAGGTCTGCCTGTTCCTGATCGGAGCCTGCCAGTACTGGTTTTAACTGCCCTAAACTTACCTGCAATTGTTCTATTACCTGCGCCGATTGCTGGCGGACTTCTTCGGGTAGCGTTTCGTTTGCGGTATTGGCGGCCATTTCCAGCAGGTATTGTTCCAGGAAAATAACCATATCCCAAGGATTATTGGGTTTACCCCACACAAATTCTACGTTACACCGGCGGCATTTATATTTATTCGATTTCCAACCTTTCTCGGTACGCGCCGCTCCAATTAACTTCAGATGCGAGTTTCCTTGGCATTTTGGGCAGGATGCATTGTCTTTGATTATATTTTTTAATTTTTCTCTCTTTTGCGTAACCTGTTCCCTGACTTCGGCGTGCCGGTATATTTGATTCGTTAATTTTTGACAGGCATCGCCTAACTGTTGATGTTCCTCGCTTAAGGTGCCGTCCTGGATGAGTTGTTCAGCGCGTTTACTGAAAAACGTTATTAATTTTATTAATTCCCGTTCATTCTGATTTAAATACTGCTTCATAAAAGATTACTATCTTCGTTTACAAAAGTAAGCATTTTTACTTTTAGCTGCGAGCAGCGTGGTTGTGTTCTGCTTTAATTATAAAAGCAAGCGCCGCCTTCGCTAAGATTATACCTATCAAAATGGACTTAACTTAAAATAGGTGCAGCTTTTGGTTTAATAAATAATTAATATTAAAAAGCTGTCTTATAAATAAAAATAGCTTTGCTTGTAACCAGAGTTAGTAATTCTGTCGCGAGCAAAGCTATTAAATGAAGTAAAATTTCTTTGTAACCTTTCTGAAGTTAGGTCTTGAGTAATTACCTTTTAGGAGAAAAGGAATTGTTGAAGCTCGTAAACGTATTAAAAAAGAACATATTTGTTTTTAAATGTTCCAGGCGTTGATCAATATAATTCATGTAGGCACTTACCTGGGCACTCATATCGTATTCTACTGTGTAAACATCTTTGGGCTTGTTAATGTCGTCTTCGCTGTATTCCGAAACAATATCGGCCATTACATCAAGTTCATTCTGTAAATAACAGCATTCAAAAAAGTTTAAACCGTCAATAAATTTAATATTTTCTGCAGGCAGTTTTCCTAAACTCCATTCAAAATAACTGATGTTTTTAAACCAAAGATCCACAAATTGTTCATGGATTAAAGAAAGGTCTTTTAAATATTGAGTCTGGAAATTGAAACCAGCTTTATCAAATTCACTTAAACCATTAACGTAAAAATTCTGATTATCCATTAGAAAGTAAAAGTGTTAACATAAAGTCTCAATTCAAGTAGTTGAAGTAGGTTTGACGTTAAATATTAATTATTAATTAATTAGTTTATTCTTATTTTAGGAGTTATCCAATATTGTGCCTCAAAATAAATTTGCTGCAAATTTTATTGTTATTTTAATAAGATTACTGAAGATGCTGTATATTTAAAAAGCTTAATTAAAGGTATTTTAGCTAGTTAATGCTTATTTCTGCTCATAATTTTTCTTTAACTATCTAATTTTAAATTTAAATTTGTATTATAAATAGGGATATTCCTTCCATATTTAGGAAAGTTATTCCATAATTTTGATTAATTCAAAGGAAATAACGAATTATATTTTAATAAATTAAAAATTCATTTCATCCTTCTATTTAATCTTTAGATGAGCCAAATTCCCAAATCAATCGGCTACAGAGTAGAGATGAGATAAACAGTTATTTGCTCTAAGAGGAGCAATTAAATTAGCTATATCATTCATGAAGGTTTTGGCTTAAAACAATTTTGATAATAATTACAAAGGAAGTTTTATGTATAACAAATAGCAGACAAAATTGTTAATTTTATTCCTGATTTCGTACCCAGCTTATAGTAACTAAACCTCTTTTAGTAAATGCAACTTGCAATCTAAATTTCTTTGCTCAAAATTGGGTGAAGATATAAACTCCTAGGTAATTTGATCCTAAAGATAAAATTGACTTCCTTATGAATTATTAAGAATTGTAATTTACCGCAAAAAGGATTCGGAAATTTTCTCAGTAATATCTAAAATATTTAATTATAGTATAAAAGTCATTACCTGGATCTTAACTTATCAGATTCATATAATGCACTTTACCCAAAGTGTAGAATAATTCCCCAACTTTATAAACCCTGATATTTTTATATTTTAGTTAAGTTGTTAATTATTAATTAATTAATATTAATGGCACCATGTTGGTTAATTGTATCTGGCACAGATTAACTATGCTTAATAAAAAGATTCTGGAAAAATTGAATCTGCATCTGAAATAACAATAATTCGAATAGTTCTACTTTATTAAAAGGTTTATATCTGCAATAATAACTTATTTTAATTTTGCTGGATTTTAAAAGTGCAATTATTAAATCTTGTATATATTTCGTAATTAATTCGTGTAAGTTTGTATAAAATCAATAAAATAAAAATTTAATAGGTATTTAATTTTGATTGATATATTGAAAATTATTTATCAATTACCGTGTTTTATTGAGATATATGTAAATCTTTATTTTTAATTTTGTTTTTTAGTCTGTAATATCATACATTTGAAATATCTAAATAATTAGAATTATAAAAGGCTTTAGGTTTTTTAATAATCCTAAATCATTGCAAATAATCTAATTAGATAAAGTAAATAAATAGAAAAGTTATATTTTTTATTTTTGATATAAATTTTTTTTTAAATCTTATCTATAATATAAATACAATTACCCTTTTCTTTTTTTTAAATTAAACTTTTAATGTAATTATTATGAACAAAATTTACTTATTTGTTATCTCGCTGCTTATAAGTTATTCTGGTTTTGCCCAAATAACTACGAGTAAATATGAAGCAGAGCGCTACTTTAGTATGAGTGGCGTTAATACAGAACATACCACCGATGTGGGTGGTGGTTGGAACGTCGGCCGGCTTGAAGTAAAGCATTGGGTAAAATATAAATTAGATGTGACTACCGCCGGTACTTACACCTTTAGTTTTCGTGTAGCCGGTAATACCGGCGGGCAGTTTGAGGTAAGAAATAATAAAGGAGCGGTTCTAAAAACAGTAGATGTACCTAAAACCGGTGGCTGGCAGAAATGGACTACGGTTAAGGTTCCCATTGAGTTAGCAAACGGCAGACAAACAATACAAATATATGTAAAAGAGAAAGGCTGGAATTTTAACTGGTTCGAAGTTGGGGCTGCTACTAAGGAGGCGTTGCCAGTAAACCAAGGGCAAAAAACGCAACCTGTTATCACCTTTAATACTTTACCAGAAAAAACGGTAGGTGATGCTGCTTTTGCTTTAGTTGCTACTAGTACTAACACCAGCATACCCGTTACGTTTACGTCTTCCAATCCTGCGGTAGTATCCGTGTCCAATGCTACCGGTAAATGGATGGAGACCGTTATAGCTCCAGGAACGGCTAATATTACGGCTTCTCAAGTGGCAAACAAGAATTACTCAGCGGCCGCTAATGTAGTACGAGCTCAGGTAGTAAAAGCTGCTCCGGTGCAATTAACGCAGGCCGTTATTACTTTCAATACTTTACCGGAGAAAACGGTAGGCGATGCTGCTTTTGCTTTAGTTGCTACTAGTACCAATGCCAATACCCCTATTACCTTTGCTTCTTCTAACCCTGCGGTAGTATCTGTCTCGAATGCTACCGGTAAATGGATGGCAACTATAGTGGCTGCAGGAACGGCGAGCATTACGGCATCCCAGGTGGCAAGTACTAATTATCTAGCTGCCGTTAACGTGGTGAGAGCGCAGGTTGTGAAAGCTGCTCCGGTGCAATTAACGCAGGCCGTTATTGCTTTCAATACTTTACCGGAGAAAACGGTAGGCGATGCTGCTTTTGCTTTAGTTGCAAGCAGTACCAATACCACTACCCCTATTACGTTTACGTCTTCTAATCCCGCCGTTGTTTCCGTCTCGAATGCTACCGGTAAATGGATGGCAACCGTTATAGCTGCCGGAACGGCTAATATTACGGCTTCCCAAGCGGCAAGTACTAATTATCTGGCGGCTACTAATGTAGTACGAGCGCAGGTAGTAAACGCACCGGTTACTTCTACGCCGCCGGTAGTTACTATTCCCGATGGAACAAGAAAATCAGGTATATTAACCTTAGCTGATTATAATAAAAATTGGATGTATCTGGCTGGCCCAAAACCAGAGACAAGTAAATTTGTAAAAATAATGGATGGCGTACTGAACGAAAAAATTACGGTTACCTGGAACTCGACTTTACGGACAAGAACTTTTTGGATGACTTTCCCTTTGAAAATGGAAATGACACTGGAAAAGTTACGTTTATACGATTATTACGGCGATATGCCCGATGTTAAAATTTGGTATATTAAAAGAGATGCTACAAAAGAAGGTGGTATTGACTGGACGCGTATTCCCGGACCCGTTTATACAGATGCTCGGGCTTTAGTATGGGATGAACACAACTTAGCGCAACCCTTAGATATTTACGCTATTATTTTTGAATCGAAAGGTGGTCAAATTCCACCGGAAGTAGAAATTACCGGCTCCTGGAAACCTTATACCCCAGCTCCATACAAGCACAAAGCCATTGCTATTAATAGTGCCCTAAAAACCAATGGTTACATCTGGAATATTCAGCAGGTGAGTGGCCGTCCGGTCGATGAAGAAAAAATGGGATTATTTAAATCCTTTACCGGAATTAGAGATTATGTTGATTGGGTGAAAATAGAAAAAACAAAAGGTCAATATACATTTAATCAGGCTTCGGAAGGTGGTTGGAAATACGACATGGTTTACGAAAGGCTAAAAAATGAAGGAATTGATGTTCATGCTTGTTTTAAAACTCAACCAGGCTGGGCATTAGCCGAGTTCGGATTTAGTCCGGATAATAATGCGGAATATTGCACGGCTCCTTGGACTAAACTACCCGTTCCGGTAAAACCATTAAACCCAACTCCTGAACAAACTGCGGCATACGAGGAAGAAAAAGATAAATATGAGGAAGATATTATAAGAATAAGAGAAACTGCTTCGTCGTACACCCTATTTTGCCAGGCCGCTTTTCAGTTCGTGGCGCGTTACGGCGCTAACACCACTCTTAATCCAGATTTAGTAAAAGTTGCCAGTAATCAAGTAAAGAAAATTGGTTTAAATTACCTTACCTCCATTGAATGTAATAACGAGGTGGATGCTGCCTGGCACGGCAGAAAGCGCTACATGACTCCCCGCGAATTTGCTTATTATATGTCTGCTTTTTATGATGGGCACCTGAATACCATGGGACCCGGAGTAGGAGTAAAGAATGCTGATCCGAATATGATAGTAGTGGCTACTGGCTTAGCCAACAACCGGCCCGATTATTTCCAGGCAGTAATTGAGACTTGGAAAGAAATCCGGGGGTATAAATTAAATGCTAAAGGTGAACTAGTGGTGAATATGGCTTGTGATGTTTGGAATTATCATGCTTATTCTAACAATGGCGGCGGTCAGTACTCCAATTCTTCCTGGGGTTTACCTCCGGAATTAAGCAACTGCGAAAATAATGTTAAAGATTTCTTGCAAGTTATTTCGGAAGAAGGTAACGATTTGCCCGTATGGATTACAGAAGTTGGTTATGGTGTAAATGGCGGTTCGCAACAAGCATTGGCTACCCCAACCCGTACTAAATTGCAGTCGCAAGGTGACTGGACCATCCGGACTGTATTGTTTAACATTCGCCACGGTATTGCTGAAACTTACTTTTACCAGGCTTACGACGAAAGTACTTATGTTTGGAATGTTGCCGGCGGCGTAGAAGATAACGGTACTTACAGCGCTATGGGCTTAATTGACAGAAAAATATTACCCGATGGCAGCACGGTGCTGAAAAGACGTCCGGCAGCAGATTATATGCGGCAAATGCAATTGTTCCGGGATTTCGTTTATCAGCAAACCATTAGTAATGATCCAACTGTTGATATTTACGAATAC
>Ga0210040_10007967_pt1 | contig 12679 bp, 4 predicted proteins | sample CryGeyCG12114_NA_FD_185462 | JGI IMG/M metagenome (GOLD analysis project Ga0210040, IMG submission 185462) | Groundwater microbial communities from aquifer - Crystal Geyser CG19_WC_8/21/14_NA (SPAdes) (version 2) | ecosystem: Environmental > Aquatic > Deep subsurface > Groundwater | place: USA... | reverse complement strand
TTTGGTTTCCACGTGTGGCATTGCCAATGCATCACATACTGATTGCACATGACTAGATGGCGCTGGACTTTGGGGTCCGAAAATTCCAAAAACTCCGTTTTTCAGTAACTCACAAACTGCAAAAAAAATATAAAGATTTTACTGTCGTCATCAATCGATGAATCTGCCAACAAATTATTGGCAAGCAAACTAAATTAGGAATCCAAAGATTTTTCTAATTTCGTTTTCAAACATCAGACGGACGGTGAAATGAAATAACGTACATGATGTAGGGACATACATAGATATCGATTGGAGCTTCAAAAGTTTTTGTACAGGAAAGCATTGTCGTTCATCTCAAGTTTGAGGAGTCTCATAAAATAAAAGTAAGTACATACTAAGGAGGATGCATGCATCGTTAATGATCTTTGATTTTATAACAGAGCCGATACTACTAACTAACTAACTAACATGTGCCTGAATTTTTCGGGCACAAAAACAAGAGACATATTTAAATATATGTACATTGCGTAGATGCTTATTTATTTTGTTGGGGACAAAAATTTCTCACTACTTATTGCACACCGAGTTATGCTACATAACTAACACACAACCCTACAAAAAATTACAATAATGAATAGATTTAATGTACTGTTTTGAAAGGCAGCATTTATCGAAAGCAAACGTTGGAAGGCTTCCAAAAAACCTATATTTTATCACGTAATCACAATATAAAGTTCATTACAATTTAGCTAGTAGCTATACACTTATGAGCGGTAAACTTTGAAAATATAGAAAACTGTTGACCAAAATTTTTTTCTGGACAATATTAGATACCCCCGTTCACTAATATAATGGGAAAGGCGGATGCTAAACTTAACTGTGGAAAGGTTTGCTTTGTACAGTTTGTTATGATTTACTTGTTCGGGAAGGGTCGTAAATTCTTTCTGCAAGTGAATGTGCAGATGATCTACACAGGATCCATGTACAAAAACATGGTGAAAGTATGGGGAGACAAAAAAAAAGTCTATTTACAAAAACAGTAATAACATAAATGCACTTTTTGTCAAGAAGTGTTTGTGTTTATGTGAGCCAGAAGTTTTCTATATTCTACTACAGTCTGTTGTGGTCGGTTGCAAACTTATTTAGCAGGGTTGCTGACCCGCGTTCGTGGTAAAATTAGAAATATGTGGTCCGTTTTGGAAAACGTTTATAAATGAGTTCCAAATTGAAGCAATTTACTGCGTCGTCTAATAAGTAATGGCCACTATACGATGAGAAATGATATAAAGTAGTGCTCAAAATCCCATATAATGTATATAGTTTGATTAAATCATATAGTCTTAGAAGTTAATAATTAGTTAGTTAGTTAGTTAGTGATAAATCTTTCCATTTTCCACTTGTAAAATGCAGTAAAATTAAGTTGACTACACAAATAAATTGGTCTCATTTGACATGTGTAGATGTGTACACTTATAGTGGCAAATTAATTAATCAATAAACAAAGTAAAAAAAATATACTCTACTTTTTCGCAGCATTTAAGTACAAAAAAAAACTAGTTTCATCAGTAAATTGCACCAGTCAGCACAATCCGGTGCCAAAAACCTTGTAGATCATGTAAACATTGTTATATTGGAGCTTCCGACAGGATTTTTTTTTTCACTCCATATTTCCGGCTCTTGTCACAAGCTTTGAAAGACAAGAGAAAAACAAATGGTGAATCCTATTATTGTTCCAAAATATAGTTACGAGCTGAATAATTCTATTGTTTGTATTATTTTTGTTGCATGAATTTACTACTATCTATGTAATAAGCTCTGTATTTGTCGCCATTCAACGACATAAACATGTCAAAGGAATGGAGACCCATGTAAATTGAGACTTGTGCGTATAAAAAATCAGTCGTTTTATACAAGTGAAAACATACATCAGATTCCCTACGTGTAGAATCTGTGATTGTGGTGTGTTACTGACTATAAAAGAGAAAAAATATTCGTAAAAGTGGTTTCAAGACGCATTCATTCAATGATAAAAAGTTTTTGCATAATATTTAACCCAAACTGATCTTATTCCACTGTCCATGTAATCAAAGTTTACGGTCCTATTTATTTTCTCGTTTATAACTTGGACCAAACTAGAGCCAGTATTTTATTAGTTACTTTTGCTTATGAATATTCATAAACTAAAGGGAATTTATTTGCCCTTCCCTGCTTTATTATCATAATAATATGTGTGCTTCTAAATTTGCTGAGACTTAAAATACATCTTTTTGCAGTTTGCGGCTTTTCCCAATTCACACATTGTGTGCACACAAGAAAACGCAACAGTATCTAAAAACGAGCAAAACCATCATAGAAAAATTTTAAACTGTAAAATTCATGCAACAAAATAATATTAACAATTCAAGGAAAATTATGACACAAAAAACGGAACATGCCAAGTCATCATGTCTGTCCCACACTTGGCTCCAATATTTGTGCTGAAATTTGTGTTTTTCTGCTACCCATCCGTACCATATATTATCACCCTGAGAAAAAAATTAACCTTATTTCCTTTTTGTCGCAAGTCAGCATCATAATCATGTATTTATAACTCAGATTTGGGGCCAACGTGTCATAAAGGGTGATCAAAACAAACCAAATGTACAGTCATTCTTTCCCTTTCAACTCGTAAAGCCTTACTCATTCTCTAACTTTCCAACTATATATAATATATATAAAGAAAATCTTTTGTCTCATATTTATCCCTTCCTACAACTGTATAGCGTAAAAACTCCCGGACCGAAAATAAATTTACGACCAGCCTTCTTATGTATGTGAGTAGCAATAGTAAGAAAGCACAACTGACCTTTTTTGGATGCGTGAAACGAGTCGCCCACAGGAAGTTTTTCCATTTGTACATTGATTCTGGAACGAGGAAGTATATTTGGATCTGCATTTACACGTTCCACAATATGCCGGAATGCCGTCTCCTCATATTGGTCCCAAATGTCAAATAGTCCACCTGCACATCACAGGGTGAAAACATACTCTAAAACACCTTATCCGCATTTATGATGACAAGTAAATTTCTCCACACAAGCGAAACATTTAGTAACCCTCATTATTAGTTAATTAGTTCTCTGATGAGCTGTACAAAAGTGTATGCTTGTCAAATAGAAGCGGATTTGCGCCTTTTTTTTGGACACTTTTATAAATATCTCTTATTATTGAATGATCATCGTAAAGTTGACACGTATGGAAAGAGTTTAGCTTGTTACAAGAATTTCCTTTCTACCAAACGAAAGATGTGGCAACTTTTTCTTTGTCAGCAAAAAAGCTGTCAAATAGTTATTTATTACGTTTTCCCTTGTGTTCAACATGAGTGAAAAATGATGAAAGCGGCTAAAAATATCGGTAGCAAACATATTACACTCATTTATAATCCCAGCTTAATACATAGTCTATTGCCAGTAATTATCATTTAGTACAAATTAAAAAGTTAAACTACAAAGCAAAAAACTTGAAAATTCCCATTCCATACTCTCGCCGATTCCATTGCAATGATAGTCTCTAAAAAATTATGAATTTTCTCTATCGCTCGTAACAGTGCTTAGCATTAACAACAAAGGACGATTTTTTCCTACCTCAGCCTAACTATCATAACTACATAGCCAAAGCCAACCAAAGCAAGCAATAATGAGAAAACTAAACCGGTCATTTGTGAAGATATAACCATAAAAGTTGAGAGAGGAATGTGCGTATAAGAGTGCATTTAATTCACTCAAGAGAAGAAGGGTTGACTTTGTCATCCTAATCAAAAGGGCTACTTGCGAAAAGATGAAACTTTTGGGCACTAACTTATTTCCCACCATTGTATATGACAGCAGAGCTGAGTAAGTTGCTTTTCCTTCCACACATTCTTATCTTCCATATTATAATTATACTGTGGAAAACTTGCAACTAACTAACTAACTAAACTACTAACAGCCATAGCCTGTACCAGTCTATCTGATTTAAAAATCACTTAAATCCAATGCACCGTCTACTGACAATGTAAAAAATCTATTTTTTTACACTACATGAATATAATAATAGAATGCAAACCACACTGTTTAATACAATAGTATGGGTACAATAAAATTCACGGAAATTCGAGAACCTTTCTGGTCCATAAAGCGCACTAAACTAGACAAGCAACTATGAATTACACCCAACAAAATTAGTCCTGTTGTTATTTCATTGCCCACAAATCGGCTAGCTCAGTGTTCCCCCATTAAGAAAATTAATTAGTTTGAGCATGGTGAAAGCAAACAGTAGTTGACTAGAAAACACAGTTGTCAACCCGTCAACCCCTATACACAGCCACTCCATAATTTGCCCAACTAAACATTTTTTCCAACCCATTTTAGTTCGTCTAGAAATTAGAGGAGCACAAATGAAACGATGTAACCAACACGTAACAAAAACCAGTGTTTTCCAAAAACATTGCTTGTGCAAGTCAAAAGAGATTACTTTCACTGACTACAAGTAAACAACCCATAGTTTGTGTAGCTACCAATTCTGTTTTTCCCCTTAATTTTTTTAGCATTGCAGTAACTAACTAACTCTATCCTAAAACGGTTTATAAAAGGAAATAAACTGGAATTCTAGTGCACTAGGATTAGTGGGAAGAATTCATATTGTGAAGCAAGCTGAGAAGTGAATCCCCAATGAACGCTTTTGAATTTTTACTTGCAGTGGAAATATGCTTCTGAACAATAAAGATACGAAAAGTACTGCACAACTTTGCGAGGATCTTATCTTACAATTTACAGCATATATTATGTGAAAAGCTATACAAGTAGTAGTTAGTTAGCACTTGGGAGAAAAAAAAGCTACTTTTAGTTTCTTAGTTATCCACTACATTTTTTGTTATTAAATGGTCACAGAAGGGAGAAATAGACATGCTGTGGACTTTAGTACAGCATACATACATATATTTTGAACAACTGATATTCTTTTCCCTATTTACTGTATATAACAAAATTATTTTATATTTGGAAATACATTAAGACACCCGCACCACGCACAAGATTGTAGAAATTTTTTAACTACTATCTATTCAAAACTTGTGCAGTTTATTTCAAAGATTTAAAAAAAGAATTTAGGCATACTGGCATAAATTATTTGACAACAGTTTTGCCTTGTCTCTTTTGTGTATACATGGAGTGCTCGATGAGACAACAAATAAGGATATCTACACCACTGGACTCTTTCAGTTGCACATTTGTCGGTATTTTCACGAACATGAAAATTGTTACACACCAGATAAAGTGATCCTATCTATATCTAGTACTAAAAGATGGAACTACAATGAAAATTTTACATAATAGCCTCCTTCTTTACAGTTCGTCAAACAAACGAGATACAAATGCACTCACTGGCAAGCATCATTTTTCTCAAAAAATAGTGCATTCATATTAATACATCTTTCTGAATACAGCGATATTTCAAGGTTCGTACAATAACAAATATTGTGTAAAACCCGCACGCAGGTGAATCAACGCAGTCAAGATTAGGAAACATTATAGCTTTTGTTATTCCATTGAAAATTGCAAATATTGTTTAGTCTTCTTTTAGAACTAAAATCTAATCAATATTGGGGAGGAAAAATGTGTATCATTATTAGCCTTCACTGTCATCAAACCCCTACGTCACAAATATATATACTCGAAGAAAATTTATCTTTTCCAAAAAGCCCATGTTAAGTCACCAAGTTAGTCAGTAGTAACAGCTTCACATAAAATATCCAGACACCATAAAACTTGGTTAGTTCTTCCTTCCTCTCTTGAGAATGTGTGCCAATATTTCTCAATTGCTTTTTGCACTACACGAACCAAGAAATGTAGCATTTTTTCCACATTTTTATTTTCCAGTACTGTTTAAATTTTAACTGATTTTAAGACCAAGGTCCAATAATGGAACTTTTCATGTTGATAAGAGACAAAGAACTGCACCATGTTGTATAATACAAAACATGGGAATTTCTAATGAATGACAATGCATGATGCATTTATGAGATTTTGGCATTCATGCAGAATCTTAACAAGCAAAAAAATCTGTTCATCCATATTTCACAAAAAGAGAAACTAACCCAAAATATTTTGAAGATTCAATAAAAAGAAGAATGAATTTATTACTCTCTGGATAAATATTGTCATCCAATAAAACAAGAGGGAATTCGTACTTAAGTTATTGTGGAATTCACATGCTCAGTCAAAATTTGACGGCATGTAGTATACTACTACTACACCAGTGAGTAAGTAATAGCAACACATAAGAGTGCAAATGTGTACGACCATCGTTTTAAATTCCTACTGCTGTGGCAAATCTCCAGAATGGGGGAAGATAAAAATAAACGAACACACACTACTATAGGACTACTACACAGAGTAATTTTAGCTATAGTACTTGAGACGATTGCAATAGCAGTACTTTGCTTGAGCTGTACTTGCACTTTTGTGAACAACCACTTCAAAATTCTTAGTGGCTCAAACTCTATACACTTGTTTCCTCTATCTTATGGTGCCACCAGTTTTTCCAAAAGGGATCAACTACTTTTGCTGCTCTTAGCTGTTAGTTAGTGTATCAGCAAAAATTAAGTCATTTCCTCCATCTAACTAAGTATGAGTAAGTAACTAACAAACATAGAGTTTTCTAACTGTAGAACCCCAATTCTACATTTCTCACTATGTTCCGAAACACAACTTGAATGCATTTACTTATACTTTGTATTTATACTGTATTTAGAGACTCAATGAAGGTAATGCATGCACACATTTATATGAAATAGGAAAGCAGTGGACAATAAATTACCAGTAACAGCAATAATAATGATCCATCTGAAGATGAATACAGGAGCAATAGTCATAAAAGAGATGATAATTATTATGATGATTCTAGAATGATGAAGAACATAATGAATCTGTTGTTGCATTAAGCATCCAGACTCAACTTATTATGCATGCAGCTAATGACTGTCCTTTAGAGGGAGCAAAGGAGCTAACTAATGATACTTTTTAGTCCACTATCAAATGTGCATGTTGGATGTACGAGCAAACTTAAGCACACATACACAAGATTTGCAAATTTTCGCAGTCTAAAAGCTCCTATTTGCATAGTTAGAACTTTTCTTTTATGCTCTAGCAATAAACATTATTAGTTAGCCAGTTTCTAGCAGTGTTTATCATCATGGAGAACATATTGTGGAAAAAACGCATTGCATTCATAAATCCTGATTTTTTTGTTTCAAATATACTTTTTCCTTCACTAATTACCAACCAAGTAATCATCTTCGTTAGTACACACTAAATGTGACGACAACTTACTTACAAAATAGATATTGGAGGTTGCAAAACTTTTTAAACAAGGGACAACTGACTGATCAAAACATAATAACTTATATTTTTCTACATAACTTACAATAATGTCCAAAACAACAACAAAACTGTATAAACTCCATTAGATGAGCAAAATACGCAAGTTTGCAGGGACCATCTCAACTCTGTTTAAGTGTATGCTTGAATGCACAAAAATCTTCATAAAATAGCTCCGACATCGGATCTTGAGCTTACTTTTACCACAACAGAAAAAAATACAAAAAAACTGAAGCAATCTATGATAATGATACAAATCTGTCAAAAAATTATCATTTAAACCATTGAATGCATTTTATTTACATATTACATTCTGTATTTAGAGCACTTTTCTGCATTAAATCTAACATTTCATTCTATTTAGATAGGCAAAACTAGCTCTGACGTTTGGTCTCATTTGTTTCAAGTCCACTTGATTCTTCTCCCTCTGAAATCTTGTAGAATTCAATTGAGCGTACTAATCATCCTTTCGCTCCAAACTACATAATATCCTATGTTTTTACTATTTTTTTCCCCATTTCATCGATTGTAGATGTAACCACATTAGTTAATTAGTTGGTAACTAACTAGCTAACTAATTTCACCCCTAATTCCTTCCAAACCTCCACAAATAAAGCATGTAAAATACATGTTCGTTTTTTCCCGAAACGATATATCCCAGATCCGCACACATCATACATATTTTGTAACAAATACACCAACACATTGTTTCACCGAAATTCCCAAAATATTCTTTCCATCAATTACCACCAACGAATTTTGAACATCTTTTGCTCTATTTTGTGGTGACAGCGAGACATTAATAATTCTGGGAGCTAGTCCAGAGTGTTCATGGAAATGCATACATTTCCTCATTTGGCTCACATTGGATGCGCTCAAAGAAATTCTCTAGTTTTATGCAGTCAGTCGACCCGTAGTCAGTACGAGTGTAAAGAAGACTTAATTCTATAGACAATCTTAATGAAGCAGAAGAACAGAGAAATTCACGAAACCGCAAAATGAACAATTAAAATGCACCCATTTATAAATGCACAAAAAAGAACCTAAAAACCTCAAGCACAAATTAACTGCACCCTTTTGTAAAACTCAATGCAAATTCCTTTGATCCTCAAAACTTTCGTAAAAAGTCGGTAAAGCCCGAAAATTCAGAGAAATAATTTCACCAACCACGGTATAGTCTCCAACACAGAAATGAAACCATACGGTACGAATTTATGTCCACCATCATTTTGGTATAGAAAATTAGCTGGAATTAGTGAAGACCTCAAGTGTTTGACTTTCCGCTTATTATTTTCAATTTGAATGCTTTTCCCTCCTTTCATTTACAGTTAGTTAGTTAGCTTGTAGAAAGCAAAACAAAGCCCTGGCTATTAAAATTCCACGGTATTTCCATTAGCGTTAATCTATGCTTCCAGACCCTGGCCAGATATCTGAACAAGTTTATGAGACACCTTGGAACAAACTGTGCTCCTGGCGCCAAAAACTGCCGATACCATTTGGAAAATCCAGTTTGCTTTCATTTAAATTCTTATGCCAAATGAACCTTGAGCAAAAAAAAATATGAAGGAAACAATTTTTAGGGGAAAAAACTGCCTGTATACACACAAAGGGAGAAAATACCACCACTACTCATATAATAACAACAGAGTTATGTGTCCGAAAATGTTGGAACCGAGTAGTTGTTTGATAGCCTCATGAGAACTATTACTGGGCAAATAATGGGCACTCAGGAGAAACACTTTTGTTGTGCCGTCATGTGTCTTCCTTTGTTCACCTATTATCTAAAAAAAGAGGGTCTTTACAGATATGATAGCTAGTAAGTAGGAAAAATATACAGTAGTACCTACTTTGAGAAATAAAAGTTGCTTCAAACTTTTTGCATTCAATACAACCAATGGGGTTCAAATCATTTGGCAAATTCAATGGGTCTATTCATATTGACAAGACATGATAAAAATTCATGGGGGTGAAATTTTCATAAGGTAAAATATTGTTTTTCTATCGGACAAGTATTGCAATAATGAATGGCACAATTGAATACAATAAGGAAATAAAATCCCAGGAAAACACAAATCCAAATAAATCCGTTGTCAATGTATACTTCGCTTGTAACCCTGAGAGTAAAAGCGCCTTTTTTATGTACTTGCTAGCACATAGATCATGACACAAAAAGTGATATTAAGAAAAGAATGGGACTCGAGTTGACAGCAGTAATGATGATGATGATCAACATTGTGATTTACATGTGAATTCGAGTTCGTATGACTTTTGCTGCGATAAAAAATATAAGGAGGGAGTGAGTGTATCATTGTTTGGAGAAAAAAGGGGGGGGGGAGAAAGTAAATGACGGTTGAGTTTCTAAAATTGTCTCATGAATTGATTACAAGAGTTGGTGAAAAAAGTTGAAACTCGTGCATTTTTTGCACTAGAGCACAGCTTGTGCACTAATGAAATGTAATAAAGAGTACGAAAGGATACAGATGAAGAAAAGGGCAAAAAAGGAATTCTTTTTTCCTTCTGGCAAACTTTCTTTATTTAGATTGAATCAAATCTTTATCTGATACGCATTTTCTCTCTTTAGGAACTTTTTCTGTGGTCTACAACTTTCGAGCAGCGTAAAAATGTTTGTGTAGAATAATTTTGCAAATTCGTTACAGACACTACCTATATTTCATTCTTATTAAATGTAAATGTTATTCTATTGAGAGGTTTAGTAAACATTAAAATGATTTCACGTGCAGATTTCACACTGTGCTGGCTACTATGCTACAGAAACAGAGAACGTGCGTTATTTATTGACTGCGAATAAACAGAAAAAATGGTCCCTGTTAAGAATATAGTTCACAAAGTACTGATTGCGCAAGAGACTCATATTTTTTACAGCTTCATCATCTCGAGATATCTTACATTGTAACTTTACCAAGTATAACTACTACTAAAATAATAATACATCATGCTCACACTTTTAATTAAGTTTGTGCGTTTGGATAAGGAACCCGTATGACAGTGAAAACAAATGTAGTTTATGCTACGGCTACATTGAATACGCATTTTCACGAAAACATACGAGAAATGATGCAACCTAATGTAGATTCTAACAGAAACCTAACATTTCTATAATTTCATGGAAATGTCTTTAAATCATTTCATTAACTCTACAGTACTAAAGACTTTCTAGAACAATAATTTTTAGCCAAACGACTTTAAACTCTATTTTAAGGATGAAAACTTACAGCGAAATAAAAGGAAAACATGCTGAACAAAACCAAGCCAAATTAAATACAAATAGATATGCATGCTTTGCATACAAACTAGACTGTCCGTTGTTTCCGTGATTTTCTATTTTCTCCATTCAGTGACAGTTTTTTTGTCCTTTACTTGTTGTTGTTGTTACATTTAACAACCCTGTGACTCATGGTGTGCTCACAATAATAATAAAACGAAGACCGGATGATGACAATAAAGCGGAAAATCTCTTGAAATCCACAGAATCATGTCTTTCCTTTTCCTTCGTCATAGACTCATGCTCGGTTTTAAACTGAATATTCGACATTGACCATATAACATACAGCAAACATGTATGATAAATTTTTTTTTCACCAGCTAGCTACTAGCTAGAAAAGTGAATGAAGATACGTAATCTTTTCGCTCTCTCCCCGTATATTTAACCCACATGATAAGAAGAATGCGTAAATGCCGTAAGATGGAAATTAAATTCGCTAGGCTAACTTTTTCATTTTGCTACGAACAACGGATTTCATTAGAGTCAGTTCTAGAATGCAACAAAATTCTGCCTAAGAAAACAATGAAAATAAAGGGAGCAATTTAGAATTCTACATTTGGGATAGCTAAAAAATGGAGAATCCTCGTCTTGAAAAAAAGCGGACCGATTAGGATATAGCTTGACGAACTAACCGACTGACTGACTGTATAAAATCTTATGTTTTGAGGTCGTTTCAAACGATAGGCCTGTTGGCTAGTCACAGTCCGTTGTTGTGAACATGACGCGAATAATTCAATCATACAAGGGATGAGTGATGTTGCTATCTTCTTTTTGGGAATGGGAATGATACGGTATTCCATGTGTAGCTTCTGTCTTCTCTATTATTTATATTATGAGGCGAATTGTCTGCAGTTCCTACTTTTCCTTTCATTCGAGAATGATGAAGAGACACAGAATTTTACTGCTCCAGCCAACCACAATATGTAGCGTTTCAACCATTGTGACTGATGTAAGTGAAGTTAGAATACTGTGGAAAGGATGACTGTATATGAGAGATGCACAAAATAAAATGCAATTTGAAGAGTAGGCAAGAGAATGGAATTTGAAAACATCGGAATGATTAAATTCAGAGCATCAAAAAAATTCGATTCTTTGTTCATACATTGAATGCAACTATACCAATCATTATAGAAAAATCTTACCTTAATATTGGTTAGAAAATGGCAGCAATCCATCTGAATTAGTAACTGGGTGGATTATAAATTAGCAGGGCACGGAAGTGTAATAAAGAGTTACCTAGTAAGTTTCTTAACACAGCCAATTTGGTCAAAAACTATCTCGATAGCGGTAGTCAGTATCGAGCGGCAATTATCTTGATAAGAAGCAGGTCAGTGCAAGCGGTTATGATATTAATACCCGTTTGATTATATGACCACACAGTTGCTGATGAAGACGTATTGGTATGCCAAAATTATATGATTACGATCTCTACATTTACTCAGTTCTACATGGGAGAAGCGTAGATAAAAAACTAGCAAAAATCTTGGCTTACCCAATCGTATCATTTCTGGGAGACAGTGTGACCATCCGATAAAGAGAAAGATGACTAGCAAAAACGTTGATCTCAATCGTATGGACTTCATTTTTAATCTTGCGTTTGTTTTTAGACTCGGCTGTAAAAAAATAGAGGAAATTTACTTCAGACTTCAACTAAGTAAGTAACTAATTGAATAATTAAAAACAAATGTAAATATCTTACGGAAAAAAAGACTGTTAAATCGACATTTATCATACGCTAAGGATTCCAGTCGAATTCTAACGCCACATCAAACTCACAGAATCTTATCCCTGAAACAGTTAAAAATCCAGCCACGTCCTTTTTCTACGAATTTCAAATCGTTTCCTGTTCAACTACATGCACGACTGGAACTTTAAAATCCACCACAGAAAAAAATCCCCGACAATTCGTGTCTTCTATTGATTATTAGTAGTCATGTATTGTTTCTTGGACTCAAACTTTTGTTCCACGACTAATAATCCAATTGTACACGGAACACAGTCAAAGGGGTGAAAGTGGAAA
>Ga0210040_10007966_pt1 | contig 12679 bp, 13 predicted proteins | sample CryGeyCG12114_NA_FD_185462 | JGI IMG/M metagenome (GOLD analysis project Ga0210040, IMG submission 185462) | Groundwater microbial communities from aquifer - Crystal Geyser CG19_WC_8/21/14_NA (SPAdes) (version 2) | ecosystem: Environmental > Aquatic > Deep subsurface > Groundwater | place: USA... | reverse complement strand
TCGCCCGAGTAGCCGCCCGAGTCCTTGACCTTGACCCCGCGGACCCGGTCGGCGAGGGCCGCGGCCGAGACCTTGCCCCGGCCCTCGGTGCCGGCGAGCACCGGCGCGGGCAGCGCGACGGACGGGGACGGGCCGGGCGAGGAGGGTTCTCCGGACGCGGGCCCGGTCGAGGGGCTCGGGCTGCCGGTGACGTCGGCCGAGGGGTCGAGCGCGCCGGGGGCGAGCGTGCCGGGTGCCTGCGGCGTCTCGATGCCGGCGGCCTCCAGGCCCTGCCGGGCCAGCGAGCCGAAGACGCCGCTGATCAGTCCGAGCACCAGCCCGGTCACCACGAGCAGCGCGATCACGGGCACGAGGAAGCGCTTCAGGCCCACGGTCTCCGCGCTCCCCTCCCGGACGATAGGCTCTGCCCTGCCTCGTCCGCACCCCCGGGCGGCACCCGGTGCCGGTGCGAAGCACCGCCCCGGCCAGTCTAAGGAGGTCGGCATGACTGCACCCAACGCTGAGAAGGTACGCGAGCTGAGCGGCCTGGAGTTCGACGTCACGGTGGAGATCCCCAAGGGGAACAAGAACAAGTACGAGGTCGACCACGAGACCGGGCGCATCCGGCTCGACCGGACCCTCTTCACCTCGACGGCCTACCCGGCCGACTACGGCTTCATCGAGGGCACGCTCGGCCAGGACGGCGACCCGCTCGACGCGCTCGTGATGGTGTCGGAGCCGACGTTCCCGGGCTGCCTGATCAAGTGCCGCGCCATCGCCATGTTCCGGATGACCGACGAGGCCGGCGGCGACGACAAGGTCCTCTGCGTCCCGGCGAACGACGTCCGCCGCGACCACCTGCGCGACATGTCGAACGTCCGCCCGTACCTGCTGCTCGAGATCGAGCACTTCTTCACCGTCTACAAGGACCTCGAGCCCGGCAAGTCCGTCGAGGGCGCCACGTGGGTCGGCGTCGACGAGGCCGAGGCCGAGGTGCGCGCGAGCTTCGAGCGGGCCAAGGGCACGAGCTACGAGGGCATCGCCTCCGCGCACTGAGCGTGCGGGAGGCGTCGCCCTCCGTGTTCGCTACGATCCCGGTATGCTCACTAGGGAATCGAAGCCCGACGCGCTGATCATCGGCGCGCCCAAGGCGGGCACGAGCGCGCTGCACGCCGCCCTGGCGCGGCACCCGCAGGTCTTCGCGTCGGCGGTCAAGGAACCGAAGTACTACATGTGCACGGACGCGCCCCCGCCGGCGTACGTCGGGCCGGGCGACGCGCACAGCCAGCAGGAGTGGGTCTGGCGCGCCGACGACTACGCGGACCTCTTCGCGGCGGCGCCGGAGGGTTCCGTCCGGCTGGAGAGCACCCCCTTCTACCTCTACCTGCGCTCGGCCCGGCGGCGGATCGCCGAGGAGCTCCCGGACGCGAAGCTCGTGGTCGTCGTGCGCGACCCGATCGACCGCGCGTACTCCAACTGGATGCACCTCTACGTCGACGGGCTCGAGCCCGAGGCGGACTTCGTCACCGCGTGCCACCTGGAGGAGGAACGCATCCGGGCCGGCTGGGCGCCGTTCTGGCACTACCGGCGGATGGGGCGCTACGGCGAGCAGCTCGCCGACCTCTTCACCCACGTCGACCGCGACCGCGTGCTGGTGCTGCCCTACTTCCAGCTCGTCAGCAAGCCGGTCGAGACCCTCGACACCGTCGCCCGGTTCCTCGGCATCGACGAGGGCCTCGTCGGCACCGTCCCGCCCGACAACTCGCGCGGCTTCGTCCGGCCGGGGCTCCGCACCGAGGCGCTGAGCCGGGTCATCCGGCTGGGCGCGGCCGCGGGCGCGTACGCCCCGCCCCAGGTCTGGCGCCGGGCCAGCCGGCCCCTCACCCGCGCCCTCCAGCTCGGCGGCCCCGACCGCCGTCCCCGCCTGACGCCCGAGCAGCGCAGCGAGCTCCTCGCCGGCTGCACCGACGACATCGCCGTGCTCGAGGACGTCCTCGGGCGCTCGTTCGACGACTGGCGCTCGGTCGAGGGCCGCGGTTCCTTCACCGAACGCGTCGCGCCCACCTCCTGAACCCTCGCCTCACCCCCGCCCTGTTCGAGCGGTACGTCTGGCGCGAGCGGTACGCCGGTGGCCCGAGCGGTACCTGTTCCCGGTCTCGACGGTCCTCCGACCGGGAACAGGTACCGCTCGGCTGCTGGGATGACCGGTCGAGGTGTCCACAGGGAGGTCTTCGCGAGCGTGCGAGGCTGTGGACGAGCGGCACGATCGCGGGTTCAGCACGAGAGTCCAGGGGTGAGCACCACCGACCTGACCGGCGTCGTACGCCCGCGCACCTCGCGCACCCTGCGTGAGCGAGGGCTGAGCAAGCACCTCCTCGACGGCCCCCGGTACCGCCGGACCTCGCCCGGGCGGTACGTGCCGGCGGGGGTGGCGCCGACGACCACCCAACGGCTCGTCGAGGCCGCAGCCCACCTGCCGGTCGGCGGCGCGCTCGGCGGCTGGTCGGCCGCGCACCTGCTCGGGGCGCCGAGGTTCGACGGGCTGGACCGCAGCCTCCGGCCGGCACCCGCGGTCATGTGCGTGCCGGACGCGCTGCACCGCCGCGCCACCCCGGGGCTGCGGTACGTGCGGCAGGAGCTCGGCGCGGACGAGATCGTCCACGTCGGCGGGGTCCCGGTGACCAGCCCGGCCAGGACGGCGGGCGACCTGGCCAGGTGGGCGCCGGACCTCGAGGAGGCGGTGGTCGACCTCGACGCGCTGCTCCAGGCCGGCGTCGTCCAGGAGAGCGTGCTGCCGCTCCTGGCCGCCGACCTCGGTGCACGCCGCGGCACCCGCCAGGCGCGGGCGGCGTTCGCCCTCGCGCGGTGCGGGGCCCGCAGCCCGGGCGAGACCCGTCTCCGGCTGACGTACGTCCTGGGGCTCGGCGCGCCGACCCCTCTGCTCAACCCTCGGGTCCACGACCGGCTCGGCCGGTTCCTCGGCATCCCCGACCTGCTGGACCGCGAGGCCGGGCTGGTCCTCGAGTACGACGGCGAGAGCTGGCAGGACAGCGAGCGGCCGGACGGGCACCTCGACCCCGAGCAGCACCGCGAGGACAACGAGCGCGAGGAGTGGTTCGAGCGGAACGGCCTGCTCGTGCTGCGGGCGACCAGGTCCGACCTGGCCCGGCACCGTCCGGGCCTGATCTCACGCATGGGTGCGGCCCGAGCCGAGGGCCTGCTGCTCGGCCCGGCTCGCTGGACCTGGCGCGTCGCCCCCGAGCGGTACGCCATCCCGCCCGGGCGGGCTCAGTGACCGGGAACAGGAACCGCTCGGCGCGGATGCGTACCGGTCGGTCGCCGGCGCTCGTCGGAGAGCGCGGGTCGGTCGGAGAGCGGGGCTCAGTCGGAGAGCGAGGTCATCAGGTCGTGCGAACCGTCGGCGCGGGCGGCCTCGAAGTAGAAGCGGCGCCGGCCGTCGGGCAGAGCGACGACGCTGACGTAGCGCAGGGCGCCGTCGCCGTCGAGCGAGACGGCGACCGGTTCGGGCGAACCGACGAGGCGGCCGTCCTGCTCCTCGGCGACGCCGGTCTGCTCGAACCAGTTGGAGGCGGCGTCGGCGCGGCCGTCGTAGAGGACGCGCAGCGGCTCGTGCGACAGCACCGCGGTCACGCGTGCTCCGCGGGCGTCCCAGCGGCCCGGGACCCCTTCGAGCGAGGTGCCCGCGACGTCCCAGTCCAGCCCGTCCGCGCTCGTCGCGTACGCGGTGACCATGCGGTCCTCGTCGCCGGCGGGCTCGAGCGGGTGGCAGCAGACCCACATCTCCCAGCGCCCGTCGCGGACGGTGACGACCGGGTCCTTGACGCCCCAGCGCCGGTCTCCGGGGAGGACGATCTGCCGGCGGCCGTGCGGGAGGTCCTCCGGGCGGGGCGCGTCGACCGCTTCGATCCACCAGTGCTTGGAGTCCGGGGTCGCACAGCTCAGGTAGAGCCGCCAGCCGCCGCCGGGCACCGGCAGCACGACGGGCCGCTCGAAGGAGGCGGCCGCGAAGGCGTCGCGGTCGAGGCTCGTGACGGGCACGAAGTGCACCCCGTCCTCGGAGCGGGAGACCACGACGCTCACCCCGCGGCCCGCGTCCAGCGGCCGCCGCACCCGGTAGGCCATCCAGAAGACGCCGTCGGCGAGCACGACGCTGGCCGCGCCCGCCCAGTTCCCCGCACCCTGTCCCGGCGCCGGGACCACGACCTCGGCCCCCTCGTAGCGGGGCAGGTCGACGCCGACGAGGGTGCTCACGGCGTCACGATAGGCGAGCCCGTCGGCGCATCCCGGGATTTCCCGACGATCGGACTAGGGAAGGCTCGCCATCCGCTCCAGCGCGAGGCGCGCGAGCTCCGCCGGGCGCTCGTCGGGGATCCAGTGGCCGACGTCCTCCATCGGCACGAAGCGGTAGTCGGCCTCGACGCAGAGCCCGGTGTGCTCGGCGGCCCAGCGGCCGAGCGCCGGGTCCCCCGCGCCCCAGACGTACGTCGTGGGCACCCGCACCCGCGGGAACGGCCGGGCGGTGCGGCCGAGCAGCGGTCGCCAGGCCGCGCGGTACCAGTTCAGGAGGGCGCGCGCCGTCGCCCGGTCGGCCAGCAGCGCCTGCACCTGCGCCGGGTCCGGGGTGCCCATCCGGGCCAGCAGCGGGCCCACCAGCCCCGGCGACCCGAGCACCAGCTCGGGCAGGACCGGCAGCTGGAACGCGCCCATGTACCAGGAGCGCAGCGCCTGCCCGTGCAGCATCGCGGCGACCAGCGCGCGCGGGTGCGGGGTAGAGGCGACGGTCAGCGTGCGGACGCGGTCGGGGTGCTCCGACGCGAGCGCCCAGGCCACGGCGCCGCCCCAGTCGTGGCCGAGGACGTCGAACCGCTCCACCCCAGCCGCCTCGGCCAGCGCGAGCACGTCGCCCACGAGCGCGGGCAGCGCGTACGCCGAGACCTTGCCGGGGCGCGCCCGGGGCGAGTAGCCGCGCTGGTCGGGAGCGAGCACCCGGCAGCCGGCGGCCGCGAGGTGGGACGCGACCCCGTCCCACGAGCGCGAGGTCTGCGGGAAGCCGTGCAGCGCGACGACGACGCGCCCGTCCGCCGGCCCGTGGTCACGGACGTCGAACGTCAGCCCGTCGTGCCCGTACGCCTCCAGCCGCTCCCCCACGCGGCCAGCCTCCCACCCGGGCTCATGCGGGCGCGGTGACGAGGTCGTACTCCTGGAAGGCGGCGACCTCGGGCACCCAGCGCGTCTCGACGAACCCCCGGTGCGCGGGGTGGGCGTCGTACGCGGCGTAGGCCTCGTCGTCGGCGAAGACCATGGAGAGCTGCCACGCCAGGTCGCTCTTCGGGCTCACCTGGCGGTTGACCGTGAAGTCGGTGACGCCGGGGATCGCGGTCAGCGTCTCGCGGGCGGTCGAGAGGAACGCGGCCTCCTCGGCCGACCCGGGGGCGTGCACGAGGCGGAAGACGACGGTGTGCTGGACGCGGGTCACGAGCGCCACGCTCTCACGACGGCGACCGCTCGACGCTCAGGCGGCCGAGCCGACCAGGTAGCCCAGGGCGGCCAGCACGGTGGCGGCGACGACCTGGCCGAGCCCGTGCACGAGCGCCGCACCCCAGCGCCGCTGCCCGGCGAGCCGGACCGTCTCGTACGCGGCGGTGCTGAAGGTGGTGTAGCCACCGAGGAACCCCGTGCCGAGGACGAGCAGCCCGGGGGCGCCGAGCACCTGCCCGACGGCGAGGCCCGCGAGCAGCCCGAGCAGGAACGAGCCGGAGAGGTTGATCACCGTCGTGCCCACCGGGTACGCCGCTCCCCCCCGTCGCGCGCGAGCGGTGGTCACGGTGCCGTCGAGCACGAACCGGGCGACGGCGCCCAGGCCGCCGGCGAGCGCGAGCAGCAGGACGGTCACGCCGGGCGCGACCGTCGGGCGAGGGCTACCCCGAGGGCGGAGGCGGTCAGCCCGAGCAGCAGGGAGCCGAGCACGTACGCCAGCGCGCGTCCCTCGAGCCCGGCCCGCAGCAGCGCGTCGGTGTCGTGGGCCAGGGCGCTGTAGGTGGTGAACCCGCCGCAGAACCCCGTCCCCAGGGTCAGCCGGACCGCGCGGCGGCGGCCCTCGTCGGGACCGCCGCGGGCCAGTCCCTCCAGGAGCGCGCCGAGCACGAACGCGCCCACCACGTTGACCAGGACGGTGGCGACCGGGACCCGGCCGAGGTGCGGCACGGCGAGGCCGACGGCCCAGCGGGCGAGGGTGCCGGTCGCCCCGCCCAGGAAGACGAGCCCGAGCAGGGGCGCCCGCAGGTGCGGGGGTCGGGCCTGGGACACGTCCGGCAGGCTACCGACCCCCGCGCTCAGCGCTGCAGCTCGTGGCTGAGCTCGGTGAGCTCGTCGCCGCCGGCCATCTGGCGGGTCAGCTCGTCGAGCGTGACCTCGCTGCGGTGCTTGTCGAGGACGGCCTGGCCGAGCTTGAGGATGATGAAGTGGTTGCCGACCAGGTAGGCGTGGTGCGGGTTGTGGGTGATGAAGACGACCCCCAGCCCGGCGTCGCGGGCCGCAGCCGTGTACTTCAGCACCACGCCGGACTGCTTCACCCCGAGCGCCGCGGTCGGCTCGTCGAGGATCAGCACGCGGGCGCCGAAGTAGACGGCCCGGGCGATCGCGACGCACTGGCGCTGCCCGCCGGACAGCTCCCCGATGGGCTGGTCGATGTCCTTGACGACGATGCCCATCTTGCGCAGCTCCTCGTCGGCGATGCGCTTCATGTCCTTCGTCTTCAGCCCCGACAGCGGGAACCTGCTCCCGGTCATCTCCGAGCCGAGGAAGAAGTTGCGCCAGACCCCCATGAGGCTGACCACGGCGAGGTCCTGGTAGACCGTGGCGATGCCGTGGGCCAGCGCCTCGCGGGGCGAGCCGAACGACATCGGTCGACCGTCGACGAGGAGCTGTCCCTCGTTGTGCGGGTGCAGCCCGGCGATGATCTTGATCAGGGTCGACTTGCCGGCCCCGTTGTCGCCGAGCACGCAGGCGACCTCGCCGGCGTTGACGGTCAGGTTGATGCCCTTGAGGGCGCGGATGGCGCCGTAGGTCTTGCCCACGTCCACCAGCTCGACGAGCGACTCGCCCTTGTGCAGGGTCGGGTCGGCGTGCTCCTGCAGGGTGTCGGTCATCTCAGTCCTCGCCGGACGGGCTGGAGGTCGCTCCGCTCCCACGTCCTTGTCGAAAGAAGTTGGAAAAGCATGACTAGCCCACCTTCCGGGTGGTCGAGAGCTTCTTGACGTAGAGGTTGACCAGCACGGCGAGGAGCAGCATCACCCCGAGGAAGGCGCGGAACCAGTTCGGGTCCCACCCGGCGTAGACGATGCACAGGCTGGTCATGCCGAAGATGAAGGCGCCGATCGCGACGCCGATCGAGTTGCCGTAGCCCCCGGTCATCAGGGTCCCGCCCACCACCGCGGCGATGATGTAGAGGAACTCGTTGCCCACGCCGTTGCCGGCCTGGAGGACGTTGAAGTTGTAGAGGTAGTGCATGCCGGTGAACCAGGCGAGGAAGGCCACCGTCATGAACAGCCCGATCTTGACCCGGGTGACCGGGACACCGACCGCGCGGGCGCTGGCGGCGTTGCCGCCGACGGCGTAGATCCAGTTGCCGATGCGGGTCCGCTGCAGGATGTAGGCCGAGAACACGGCGAACAGCAGCCACCAGATGACGGTGATGTTCAGCTGCACCGGGCCGATCTGGAAGACGTGGGCGAAGATGAAGTTGAGCGAGGCGTAGCCGTCCATCTGGTTGATGTTCTGGCTGGACACCGACCCGGTCACGATCTTGGTGACGCCCAGGTTCGCGCCCTGGAGGACGAAGAACGTCCCCAGCGTGATGAGGAAGCTGGGGATCCCGGTCCGCATCACCATGTAGCCGTTGAAGAAGCCGATCGCGAGGCAGACGACCAGGCTCAGCAGCGCACCGACCCAGAGGTTGAGCCCGAGGTTGTAGCAGATCAGCGCGTTGCACAGCCCGGCCGTGGTCACGAGCACACCGGCGGACAGGTCGAACTCGCCGCCGATCATCAGCATCCCGACGGCCACCGCCACGAGGCCGATGGTCGAGGACTGGTACAGGACGGTGAAGAAGGACGGCGCCGAGCGGAACGCCGGCGCGACGGCCAGGAAGAAGATGAAGATGACGATGGCTGCGACGAGCGCCCCGATCTCGGGACGCGCGAGCAGACGGTTGGACAGGCCGAGGTTGACCCGGTTGGAGGCTTCGGCGGGCGCACCTGCCGGCGCGGTCTTGACTGACTGACTCATGGCTGCTCCGAGATTCGTGGGCGGCGGGTGGCCGGGCGGGTGACGCCCGACCACCTCACGCGAGGTCCGGCTAGCGGGTGTTCGAGTCGATGTAGGGAAGGACGGTCGCGACGTTGCTGCTGTCGACGAAGGACGGACCGGTCAGCGTCGCCTTGCCGCCACCGATCACGTTCCCGTTCTTCTTGTAGAGGTAGAGCTGGGTGACGGCCAGGTAGCCCTGCAGGTACGGCTGCTGGTCGATGCAGAACTGCAGCTGCCCGTCCTGGACCGCCTTCGCCGCTTCGGCGTTGAGGTCGAAGGTGCCGACCTTCACGTCGTCGCGACCCGCGGCGCTCTTGGCCTTGATCGTGTCGAGGGCCTGGGTGGCCCCGAGGGTGATCACCCAGTTGATGTCCTTGTCCTGGCTGAGCTTGGCCTGGATCGCCGAGGTCACGGCGGAGTCGTCGGCGCCGTTCACCTGGAGGTTCTCGGTGTTCGGGAAGCTGTCCTTGACGCCGGCGCAGCGGTCCTCGAGCGCGACCGAACCGGTCTGCTGGATGGTGCAGAGGATCTTCGTCGCCCCCGCGGCCTTGGCCTTGGTCCCGGCCTGCTGGCCCGCGAGCTTCTCGTCGGAGGAGAAGTGGTTGATCGACCCGGCCTCCTGGTAGAAGTCCAACCCGGAGTTGAAGGTGTCGACGGGGATGCCCGCCGCGGTGGCCTTCTTGATCGTCGGGATGAGCGCGTCCGGCGTGACCAGCGTGACGGCGATGCCGTCGACCTTGGCGTCGATCGCGCCCTGGATCAGGGTCGCCTGCTTGGTCGCGTCCGGGTCGTTCGAGTACTTCAGCGTCGACCCCGTGTCCTTGGCGGCCTGCTCGGCGCCCGAGCGGATCCGGTCCCAGAACGTGTCGCCCGGGGTCTCGTGCGTGATCATCGCGAAGGTGTAGCCGCTGTTGCCGCCGCCACCAGAACCGCCGCCGGCGTCGGGCGCGGTCTCGGGCGCGCCGCCGCCGCTGCAGGCGGTCAGGGCGAGCGCTGCGCTCGCGGTGACGACGGCGAGGGTGCGCGCAAGGCGGGGACGACGCAGGGCGTGGCGTCCGTCTCGGAGCGGAGTCATCGATGAGTCCTTTCGGTCAAACAGGTTCCAGCGGGCGCCGGGGTGTCCGGGAGCGGACGGTGAGGGAGGGCGGACGTGCACGTCGGGACGTACGGCAGGCGCACGAAGGCGGCCGGGGGACGTCGGACGGCGGGGCGTCGGGTGGCCACGCCGGTCCGCGTCACGATCGTGGTGACGGTCGGGGTGCGGTCGGACGGTGGGTTCATCGGCGAACCTCCGGGTCGTGGCCGGCTGCGGTGCCGACGCGGCCTAGCGTGACCCAGCCCCACGGCGGTGTCAAGACTTTGTTCGGACATTGTTCGGCGGCTGTCTGCCGGCCGCGTGTCGGGGTCGTGCCGCAGATCGGGGTCCGGGAGTAATTTTCCGTTTCTCCGACGAGCCCCAGCGCCCGCCGGTACGGTGAAAAACGTCTTTCCAGGTGGGAGAGCCGGACGGTGCCAGTGCGCTGCCCGGCGCCTGCGAGGTGCGCGTCAGGGGATGCGTGCCGCCGTGGGGCCTGGGGTGGCGCGGTGCCCGCACGGGCACCTCGGGGAAGCACGCGGGGGATCGATGTACGGCAGAACTGTCTTTTTCGGCACGGCCTTCTTGGGCACCGTCCTTCGGGGCACGGCCTTTCCGGGCACCGACGCTCACGGCGCTGCGGCGCCCGCGGTGGACCACCGGGAGGGCCGGTGAGCACCCAGGAGATGCCCGTCGACGGGCTCGAGCTCATCGGCTCGCTCGTCGCCCCGCCCTCACGGACCGTCGAGCAGCAGCCGCTCCGGACCATCGGTCGTCGTGACCGCCCCGTCCCGACCGTGTCGCCGACGGGACCCAGGTTCGCGGTCTGGGCCCGCCGCTACGTCGCCGCCCTCACCGCCTGGGACGTCCTGGTCGGCGCGACCGCCGCCCTGGTGCCGTCGGTCGTGAGCGAGACCCTGTCCTCCTCGTGGGTGCGCATCGTCGTGCTGAGCGCGCTCGGCGCGCTGGTCTGGCCCCTCGCCGTGGCGTCGACGAAGGGCTACCAGCGCCGCGCCGTCGGCGTCGGCTCGGACGAGGTGCACGGCGTCCTGCGCGCCTGGGTCGCCGTGGTGGTGGCCGGCGCCGTCTGCGCCGAGCTGGTCCCGGCCCTGGGCGAGACCGAGCGCGACGCGCTGCTCAAGCTGGCCGTCACCGGCACCCCCTTCGCGGTCGCGCTGAGCCTCGTCGGCCGCTTCGCCGCGCGGAAGTACCTGCACCGCGAGCAGCGGGCGGGCCGGTTCGTGCGACGGGTGGTCGTCGCCGGCAGCGCCGCGGCCGCCAGCCAGCTGACCCGGCGCCTCGCCCACGAGTCCGAGTGCGGGATGACCGTCGTCGGGGTCTGCGTGCCCGACGCGGAGCTCGCCGACCTGGTCGGGCTCGACGTACCGGTCCTCGGGGACCTGCGCCACGTCGGTACGGCCATGCGCGACCACGCCTGCGACGCCGTCGCGGTGACCAGCGACGACGCGACCCGTTTCACCTACCTGCGCGAGCTGTCCTGGTCGCTCGAGGGCAGCGGCGTCGAGATGCTCGTGGACCCCGGCCTCGTCGAGGTCGCGGGCCCGCGGATGCACATCCGCCCCCTCGTCGGCTTCCCGCTCCTCCACATCGAGGAGCCGCACTTCACCGGACCGAGGAGGGTCGTGAAGCGGACCAGCGACATCGTCCTCACCGCCCTGGGCCTCCTGGTGATCTCACCGGTGCTGCTCGTGATCGCGCTCGCGGTCAAGCTGCAGGACGGCGGTCCGGTGATCTTCGCGCAGAAGCGGATCGGTCGCGGTGGCGAGGAGTTCACGATGTACAAGTTCCGCTCCATGCGCACCGGCGCCGAGAACGAGCTGGCCTCGCTGATGGAGCGCAACCAGGGCAAGGGCGGGCTGTTCAAGATGAGCGACGACCCGCGCATCACGCGTATCGGCCGCGTCCTGCGCAGCTTCTCGCTCGACGAGCTGCCGCAGCTCTTCAACGTGCTCAACGGGACCATGTCCCTCGTCGGCCCGCGGCCGCACCTGGCGCACGAGCTGGCCCAGATGCCGGTCCACTCGAGCCGTCGGGCCCTCGTCACCCCCGGGCTGACCGGGCTGTGGCAGGTCAGCGGACGCTCCGGGCTCGAGGGCGACGAAGCGATCCAGCTCGACCTGCGCTACGTCGAGAACTGGACCCTCGCCCTCGACCTGCTGATCATCTGGAAGACCTTCTCCGCGGTGCTCCGCCGCGTCGGCGCGGCCTGACTCCTCAGGCCGACGACGCTCCCTGAGCTCGTCGAAGGGGCCCGGGGAGCCACGCCCTCCTGAGCGCGTGTCAAAGGGTCGGCTCGGCTCGACGGGCAGCCGGAGCACCGACCTCTTCGAGGCCCTTCGACAGGCTCAGGGGCGTGGCTGCGGGCCCGGTCAGGCGGCGGTGAGCCGCAGGTTGTCGATGTCGACGTGACCGGTGGTGGGGCTGGCCCAGTCGAGGTTGTCGCCGCCACGGAAGACGCTCCAGTCGAAGTGCGTGATGTGCACGGCCGGGTCGGTCCGGTAGACCACGTCGTCCTGCTGCTTGACCAGGGCCCCGTCGAACCAGGTCCTGAGCACCCCGTCGGCCTTGCCGACCGTGTTCAGCACGTGGCACTGGCGGACCCGGTGCCAGACGCCCGGGGTGAACGAGGAGCCCCAGGAGACGTTGTCGCCCCACTCGCGGTCCTGGCCCGGGTGGTACAGGTACGTGACGACGACGTTGGAGCGGTCAGCGGTGCGGACGGACTGCCACATCTTCGACCCCAGCCACATCAGCCGCCCCGACCAGCCGTGGTCCGTCGAACCCCCGCCCGTGGGTGTGCTCGGCGAGACGCCCGGCGCGACCCCGACGAAGCCCGGCAGCTTGCCGCCCGCGGAGAAGTCGAAGGTCGTGGCGAAGCGGACGTCGTAGGACATGCAGGCGGAGTCGTACGAGCCCGGCAGCCGGGACACCAGGACGTTGCCGCGGCCGGTCCCGGTGGAGCCGATGTACTTCCCCGCCCTCAGCTCGGTGCGCACCACGTTCCCGGAGCCGCGGTAGTCGTGGCGGTAGGTCATGCCGGCGTACACCCCGGTGGCGGTGCTCGTCGGACCCACGTTCGCGCGGAACGACGTCGGATCGACGGGGCCCACGGTGGTGGCGTTGAAGGAGGCGCTGACGATGGTCGTCTGAGTCGTGGTGAGGGTGGTGAGCGCCGGCGCGGCCTCGGCCTCGGCGGGGCCGACGGGCGGGGCGAGCAGCGCGGTGGTGGCCAGCAGCACGCTGGCGAGGGCGGTGAGACCGGTCCGGATCATGGCG
>Ga0210040_10007965_pt1 | contig 12679 bp, 11 predicted proteins | sample CryGeyCG12114_NA_FD_185462 | JGI IMG/M metagenome (GOLD analysis project Ga0210040, IMG submission 185462) | Groundwater microbial communities from aquifer - Crystal Geyser CG19_WC_8/21/14_NA (SPAdes) (version 2) | ecosystem: Environmental > Aquatic > Deep subsurface > Groundwater | place: USA... | reverse complement strand
TACCCCCGCCGCGCCCTCTACCCAGTGGCACCTGCTCGACCCGCAACAGAACAACGGCGTGATGGGTTTGAGCGCCGAGCGTACCTATAAGGAGTTGCTGAAAGGCCGCACCGCCATGCCCGTAACGGTAGCCGTGATTGATGGCGGCGTAGACACTGCTCACGTGGACCTGCGCGGGGTGATGTGGCACAACGCCAAGGAAATTGCCGGCAACGGCAAAGACGACGACGGCAACGGCTACATCGACGATGTGTACGGCTGGAACTTCATTGGGGGGCAGGACGGTCGCAACATCAATGTGGAAGCCTACGAAGACACGCGGATGCTAGCCCGCCTGGAACCGCTTTACAAGGGCAAAACCCGCAACCAGGTACCCGCCGCCAAACGCGAGGAATTTGACCTGTACCAACAGGTGAAGAAGTCCTACCAAACGCACTACAAGGAAGACCACGAGCACTACGACCAGATCAAGGACGTGTACCCGCAGACGCAGGCCGTGGCCGACCAGATGAAGCAGGCTTTGGGCGTGTCGCGCCTGGATACGGCTACCCTGCGCAACCCGCCGACCGACAACGCCGACCTGCGCAAAATCAGCCAGCTGTTTTACCAGAACCTGAAAGCAACCGGCGCGGCCGACCTGGAATCGGTGCTGGATGACATGAAACAGTACTACGACCAGACCAAAAACCTGGTGGAGTACTCCCTGGACCTGAACTACAACCCGCGCAATATTGTGGGCGACGACCCCGACAACGTGCAGCAGCGCGTATACGGCAACGCCGACGTAACCGGCCCCGACCCTACCCACGGCACGCACGTAGCGGGCATCATTGCCGGCGACCGGACCAACAACGTGGGCATTATGGGCGTAGCCGGCCTGCCGGTGCGCATTATGGCGGTGCGGGCCGTGCCCAATGGCGACGAGCGCGACAAAGATGTGGCCAACGCCATCCGCTACGCCGTCGACAATGGGGCGCAGGTGATTAACATGAGCTTCGGTAAGTACTTCTCGCCTCACCGCGAGGCCGTGGAAGAGGCCATTCGCTACGCCGACACCAAGGGCGTGCTGCTGGTGCACTCCGCCGGCAACGAGTCCATCGACATCGATACCAAAAAGCAGTACCCGTCGCCGGTGTTCCTGAACACCAAGACCATCCCGAACATGATTACGGTGAGCGCTTCCAGCAGCACCAACGACCAATCGCTGGTAGCCGACTTCTCCAACTACGGCAAGAAGAACGTGGATGTGTTTGCGCCCGGCGTGCAGATTTACTCTACCCTACCCAACAACACCTACGGCAACGAGAGCGGCACCAGTATGGCCGGCCCCATGGTAGCCGGTATGGCGGCCGTGTTGAAAGCCTACTTCCCCAAGCTCACCCCAGAAGATTTGAAACGCATCATCCGCGAGTCGGCTACGCCTTTGCACACTAAAGTGCTCAAGCCCGGTGGCAACACCACCATCGACTTCGCGGAACTATCGAACACAGGCGGTTTGGTGAACCTCTACAAGGCCGTGCAGATGGCGCAACAGGTGCAGTAAGCAACCTTCTCAGAAGCGCAGCGTAGGCGGCGCGGCAGCTCCCGGATTCGGAGCAGCCGCGCCGCCTATTTTTATTACCTTATAGCACTGTATATAAGATCATTAGATAGGCTCATTACAATCTTTACTGCAATAAGGCCAAATGGTTGCAAGCCCTTTTTGCTACCCGAATAATTCAATTATAATTTTTGAAGAGAATATTTCTAAAAGTCAGTTTCTCCTTCTTGTTGATAAGTGCAGAGCCTACCCAGTACAATAGGCTTTTTTGTTCCAGCCTCTAGCTTATAACATTCCTGCAAAGATTCATGGCAGGATTAATCCTAGACTGCCATTTTCTCTTTTCAGGAAACGTACAGGATAGAACACATTCTTTATTATATAATTAAAGTAAGTTTTTGTTAAATGTAAAATTTATTTAACACAATTTTTTCATCTATACGTTAAATTTGTGAAAGAATTCTTCTATTCCACCTTCTCAGAATGAAACATTTATACCTAACCCGAAAAGTCCTTAGTGCTCTTTTCTTATTACTCCTGGCAGTAGGGAGCGTGCAAGCACAGTTTGGCATAGTACCCAATGAAGGCGATTTTATTGGGACTGCTTATGGCTCTAATAATAGCTATACTTCTTCTAATGGAGTCACTTGGTATATGACATGGGATGACACCAATCTATATATAGGGGTTACAGGAGCTCTTGATAGTGATTCTGTAGTTGTATATATAGATACTGACCCATTAGAATTAGTTACTAGTGGTGGTAATGGATATGGATCTACCCGTGGCTTCGACAGATTTGACACAGGAAAGGGAAATGGAGTAAGAAGCACATTACCTTTCCGAGCAGATTATGCACTTGCATTTAATCGAAACCAAACTGTTTCTGGCAATACTAATGCTTCTGGTGCTTATGCTACCGCTAGTGGCTCCACCAATAGTTTTGTACAGCGAAGTGGCAGCATTGGCACCACAAGATTTTATCCTGCACAAGGAGCAGATAAAAGAAAAATTATAATTCCTTGGAGAACTATTACAGGTAGTACCCGACCAGATGCGTTCAATTGGCTAGGCTATGTTCGGGCTGCTGGAAGCAACGCAGCACGAGGTATGGCACCACGTCAAAATACAAGTCCTTTCACTGGTGGTAATCCTACAGCACATTATTTTACTGTGTCAGATACTAATAATGGCACCTCAACTCCTCCTTTCAGCCGAACTAGCTATACGCAAGTAGTAACAGGTGCTGTTAGTCTTGGCACTATTGAGGTATATGATTTTACCCTAAATAATGGCGCAACTATTATCCGCAATGAAGGCTCTGCTCCTTGGATTATAAAGGGCAGTCTTCGTGTAGGGAGTGGTACAATAACTACTAGCAATTCAACGAGTAGTATCGTAGTTACTGAAGATTTTACTATATATAACGCTGGTAGCTTTACATTAAATAATAACGCGCCACTGAGTGTCGCTGGAAACTTTAATATTCAAGGTGGTTTCGTAGCAGGTAATACGGCTGATATCACATTAAATGGTGGAGATCAAAATATTCAAACGACGGGCAATAGCACTACTTTTTCTTCTTTGAGATTGACGAATGGAAGAAAAACATTGTTAAATGATCTAACGATTTCTACTCTGATAACCGTAACTGAAGGCGCCCGCCTAGTAACTGGTAATCATCGTTTAATTTTAGGTCCAGCAGCCAGCTTAAATGAAGCTAACACTGGTTATGTATTAGGCACTGTTGAGTCACGGGCCACCCTATCTGCTCCTGGCAGTTACAATTTCAATAATGTCGGTCTTACTCTTGCTATCAACAGAAATGGCAGCCAAGTAACAGATTACCCTGGTTTTACTACAGTACGCCGTTTGACAGGCAACGCAGTGCTAGGGCAAGGTACTAGTCAGAGCATCAAACGTCAGTATCAAATTATTCCAACTTATAACACTGGGCAAAGCGTTAATCTCACTTTTGAATATCGCGTAAATAACGAAGATGAGCGCAACGGTATTAATAACGTTAGCCGTTTGAGATTTTTCCGTTCTAGCAATAACTCAACGCCATTCCAGCCACTTGGCCCTCCTTCTGCTACTGGTAATAGTGCAACTGTTACGCCAGTGCGGTTTGCCACACTGAATGACGTATCTGTTATTAATGGCTACTTTACTCTAGGCGACGGTAACAATCCCCTTCCTGTCGAACTCGTGGCCTTCACCGGCCAGTTACAAGGCTCGGCTGTACGTTTGAACTGGGCTACGGCTTCGGAGAACAACAACAAAGGCTTCGAAGTGCAGCGCAGCACCGGTGATGACCAGTGGTTACCGCTGGGCTTCGTGGACGGCCACGGTAGCACCAGCCAGCGCAACGCCTACACCCTAGTAGATGCTAACGCTCCCGAAGGCAAAACCTACTACCGCCTGCGCCAACTCGACAATGACGGCACGGAGAGCTTCTCGCCCGTGGTAACCATCCAGGTGCCGGCCGGCAACGCGCCTGCTCTGGCGCTGAGCCCCGTGCCTACCGCCGATATGCTGACCATTAGCGGCCTGGGTGCCGGTGCGCACGTAGCCGAAGTGTACGACATGATGGGCAAGCGCGTACTGAGCCACTCGTTCAGCAGCACGCAGTCTACGGTATCGGTAGCCAACCTGCCCAGCGGCCTATATGTGGTGCAGGTGCAAGGCAAGAAAAGCAAGTTTGTGAAGCAATAACCGTAACGGTTGTTCTGCACTACCGGACCGGCGCGGGAGATTAATCTCCCGCGCCGGTCTTTTTTATGCCCGTTAATGCCCGTTATACGATAAAGAACGTCATTCCGAGCTTGTCGAGGAATCTCGCGTGCTGATGCTAGATAGAAATTACTGTGGTGCGCGACCAGCTCGGAAGGACGAACACGCTGGATGAAGCGTTACTTTCACTTACTCACTTCCGCCCCACTCCTTACCTTTACCACATGGCTACCCCTCTTGCTCTCTCCGATATTTATATTTATCCTGTGAAGTCGCTGGGCGGCATTCGGCTGACGGAAGCGGCCGTGGGAATGCGCGGCCTCCGCTACGACCGGCGCTGGCTGATTGTGGATGCGCGCAACCAGTTTATGACCCAGCGGCAGATTGCCACCATGGCCCTGCTCGACGTGGCGCCTGCCTACAATGGCTTTCTACTCACGCACCGTCAGCGACCCGAACTGCTGCCGCTCTATATTCCCTTTGAGACCACCCGCGAGCGGACGCTGTTCGTGACTATTTGGGATGACATGGTATTTGCCTTGCGCGGCACCCCGGCCGCCGACGAATGGCTAAGCGAGGCGCTGGGCCAGGAGTGTCGGCTGGTGTATATGTCGGATATGGTGCGGCGCGAGGTAGAGCCTGATAAGCCAGAGCTGAACCCTGAGGGCCAACTCGTGAGCTTTGCCGACGGCTACCCCTACCTCCTCGTGGGCCAGGCCGCCTTGGATGATTTGAATGAACGCCTCACCGCGCCGGTGCTCATGGACCGCTTCCGGCCCAATCTGGTCTTTACAGGCGGTGTGCCCTTCGTAGAAGACACTTGGTCCGATTTTCAGGTAGGCAACGTGCCCTTTCGGGCGGTGCGGGCTTGCGGGCGCTGTGTCGTTACCACCATCGACCAGCAAACCGCCCAAAAGCACCCCGCAACGCTCAGCACGCTGGCCTCCTACCGCACGGTAGGCCGCAAGGTTATGTTTGGTCAGAACGTAACAACCAGCGGCCAGGGCACCATCCGGGTAGGCGACCCGCTGACAGTCCTGAACTATAAGGAGAACAGCCAGCGCTAGAGTCAAGAGAGGGTAGAGCTACACTAAAACTAGTTTCCCTCCTTTTTTAAGGAGGGGTGCCCGCAGGGCGGGGTGGTTCGGCTAGAGCTAGAAAACTAGAAGGTCGTTCAATGACTTTACCACCCCGCCCTGCGGGCACCCCTCCTTAAAAAAGGAGGGGAACTAACTCTAGCTTTAACTTAACTCTAGCTTCTCTTGCAACTACCAACTCCCGCCTACCCTATCCCGTATGCGCAGCCATGAATCGTGCTGTAATTCTTGATTTCCTGCGTGGCTTGGCCGCGAATAATAATAAGCCCTGGATGGACGAGCACCGCGCAGAGTACCACCAGGCGCGGGCGGTGTTTAAGGACTTGGTAGCGGAAGTGCTTCAGGGTGTGCAGCGCTTCGAGCCAGCCTTGCAAACGCTGGCACCCAACGAAACCATGTACCGTATCAACAAAAACGACCGGTTTCAGCAAGGCCAGGATCCTTACAAGCGCCACATGGGCGCGGGCCTGAAAGCAGAAGGTAGGCACTCGCGCTGGGCCGGCTATTTCCTGACGCTAGAGCCCGGCAACTCCTGGCTGGGCGCCGGCAAGTGGCTGCCCGACGCAGCCAGCCTGCAACGCATTCGGCAAGAAATCCACTACGCATCCGATGCTTTCCACGCCCTGCGCCAGCAGCCCGATTTCGTCCGTCACTTTCCCGAGGGTCTGGAGGGCGACCGGCTCCAACGCCCACCCAAAGGCTATGATAAGCATGACCCCGACATTGAGTGGCTCAAGATGAAGAGCTTCCTCGTGAGCCGCCCTATCTCCGACGCCGAGCTGCTCCGCCCCGATTTCGTGGAAAGAGCCGTGGAAAGCCTACTCATAGCGCAGCCGCTAGTACAGTTTCTCAATCAGGCAATTGGTGAGGAATAGTGAAGTTGTGAGTGGTGAAGTTGTGAGGTAAAAGGCGTCTGTCATCCTTCATCTGGCGTCCGCTTGCGAAGGACCTTCTCACAGTAGAACGAGTCGTTGGTACGCTTGTCGTTCAGACGTGAGAAGGTCCTTCGCAGGCTCACAGCCGTATGCTTCACTCACCACCCATCATTTCACAACTTCACCACTTCTAAAACAGCCCGAACAACGTGCTGTTGATTCCCTCGATGACAATGCCCAGATCTTCAGGGTTGTGCACGTAGTCGAGGTTATTCACGTCGATGACCAGCAGCTTACCGTTTTTGTAGTTGCTGATCCACTTCTCGTAGTGTTCGTTGAGGTTTTTGAGGTATTCGATTTTGATGTTGTTCTCGTAGTCGCGGTTGCGCTTTTCGATCTGTTGAATGAGCTTGGGCAGGTCGGCTTTCAGGTAGAGCAAGAGGTCCGGCGCATCTACCATGCTAACCATCGACTCGAACAGGCCGCAGTAGTTCTGGTAGTCGCGCTCCGTCATCAGGTTCGACTCGTGCAAGTTGGCCGCGAAAATATGCGCGTCCTCGTAGATCGTGCGGTCCTGAATGACGCCTTTGCCGGCCAATTGCAGCTCTTTGATGCGCTGCACCTGCCGAAAACGACTGTTTAGGAAGTATACCTGTAGGTGAAACGCCCAGCGCGGCATATCGTCATAAAAATCCTTGAGGTAGGGATTGTGGTCGACGTCTTCCAGAAATACTTGCCAGTTGAAGTGCTGAGCAAGTTTGTTGGCCAGTGTGGTTTTGCCAGCCCCAATGTTGCCGACGATGGCGATGTGCATGAGTGAAAAAGCAGGTAGCGAAGAAAACAGAGAACCACAAAAGTAGCGGAAACCCGGCAACCTCCCTGGTTTCCACCCACTGCTAGCTACTACGAATTCAGGAACTACTATTCTCTGAATATCGCGTATCTTTCTACACTGCGCTAAAGTTTAGCTTACGGGCTTCGCCTATCGTTTTCCGCCCCTATCCATTCAGGACTCACTATTCTCTCCTGCTGCCTATTCTTCTATCTACTCACTTTATTGCTGGCTTTGGTATGGCTACCACCCCACCCCTCTCCACCGACTGCTACCCCGTGCACGACACTCACGGCCAGCTTATCGCCACTGCTTACTATTATGCTTTAGATGAGCTCCTGTACGTTGTCTGGACGGGCAATCTGACCTGCGTGGAAGTGATGCGGGTAGCGGATGCCTTTCTGCACCTGCAAACCATGCAGCCCATTGCCCGCCTCTATAACGACAAAACTATTACCACCGGCGACTGGTCGGAGGCCATGGCGTGGCTGGAGTTTGAGTGGCTCCCCGCAGCCATTCGCAATGGTCTGCGCGCCATGGCCTACGTGCTGTCGCCGGATGTCTCCAATCAGCTCATCAGCCGGCGCTTTGCCGAGCGAATTAGCCTGCACATACCTATTCAGCTATTCTACAATTATAATAAGAGCCAGGCGCTGACGTGGTTGCAGGCCCAATAGTGCCTGCTTACTTATCATCGGTCACAATGTCCTTCATGTTCCGGGTCTTTTCCAAAGTCCGGAATTCACCTTGCCACGACCGAATCCGCAGGCGGTCTTCCATCGGGATTTGGCTGCGCACTTGCTCGTAGCGGGCGTTGAGGGTGCTGAGCACGGTGCTGGCCTCAGCCCATTCGGCCTCCGTCCATTGGCGGCGCTGGCCGCGGGTAGCGTCAACAAAGCGCGAGTAGAGGTCAGTCATTTCCGAAGCGCGGGCTTTGCTGATCTGCACATCCTCGTTGAGCAGGCGGCGCTGCGCCTGCTGCGCGGTAGCGGGCTGCGTAGCCTGGGCCTCCAGGCGTTGCTGTTCGGTAGCCCATTCCTTGTAGCGCGTTTTCTGCTGTGCATACTCCCGTTTCGATTGCATTGAGAGGCTATCGGTGGCGCGGTCGAGGCGCTGGCTCTGGCGGTCAAAGTTGGCCATCAGCGCGGGCCAGTTGCGGCGGGCGCTGGCGTCGGCTTTGTCCACTTGCTGGTTCACCCAGGTAGAGAAGTTACGCAACTCCGTTTCTGCTTTGGATGTTGTGCGGCTGGGCGTAGTGGACTGAGCAGCAGCGGGCGAGAACGGAAGCGATGCACTAAGGGCAAGCAGTAGAACGAAGAAAGCGCGTTTTTTCATTTTCGTAAGAAAGCAGGCCGAAGCCGGTAAGACGAACAAGCTGGCATTAGCCAGCCCTACCTCCCCAACGACAATTTCCGGCCCAAAGATGTAATGGAACGGAGGTGAAGTTCGCTTTTTCCGCGAAAAATGTCGTTTTTGCAGCCTATGTCCGCCTTTTCTCCCGTCGCCGTCACCGTTCAGCCTGCCACCCTGGCGGATATTCCTACCATCATCACGCTGGCTGAAGCCACCTGGGAGCCCACCTACCGATTTATCCTTTCCAAGGAACAAATCGACTACATGTACCGGGTAATTTATACGCCCGCCTCCCTGCATCGGCAGATGACCGACGACCAGCACACCTTTCTGCTGCTACTCGTAGACGGGCACCCGGCGGGCTACGCGTCGTTTTCGCGCCTACCTACGGGTGGGGTAGTGTATAAGCTACACAAAATCTACGTGTTGCCCTCGCACCAAGGGCAAGGGCTGGGCCAGAAGCTGGTACTGGCCGTGGAGCAAGCCGTGCGCGCAGCCGGCGGCGCCACGCTGGAGCTGAACGTGAACCGCTACAACCCCGCCGTATCGTTTTATGAGCGCCTGGGCTACCAGCGCCACCGCGAAGACGATATTCCCATCGGCCCGTATTGGATGAATGATTTCATTCTGTGTAAGGAGCTGGCCTAGCACCTTTACGCGTCCTTGCCGGGTATTGCTGCCTACCTTTGCGGTTCACCAAACCTATTTTTCAAGATGGCAACTAAACTTACCGTCCTCAACAACGGCTCGCTGCGCGTGGAAGGCACCGACTTTGAGCTGGTAGACGCCCAGGGCAACGCCTACGGCCTCGGTGGCCGCGAGCGAATCAGCATCTGCCGCTGCGGCCTCTCAGCCCAAAAACCCTTCTGCGACGGCTCCCACAAAGGCCACTTCGAGCACGACGCCAAGGCCTTCGACCTGCCTGCGCCCAAAGTATAAGTGCTACCTACTTCAGTGCATACAAAAACAGCCCAACCATACGAAATGGTTGGGCTGTTTTTGTATGCACACGTGTTGCTACGCGTTGAACAATGACTCTACGAGTGCCACGTAATCCTGGCGGGCCGACTCTTTGCTTTTACCGTTGAGCGTGGCCCAGGCATCGTACTTGGCAATGGCCTTGAAATCGAAGCCACCGGGGCGGGTGCCCGTTACGTCGCCTTCAGTGGCTTGTTTGTAGAGGGCATAGAGCTGAAGCAGCACTGCGTTAGAAGGTTTGCTGGGGAGTTGCTGCGCGCGTTGCGCGGCGGCTTCAAATTCTTCTTGCGTCATCATTAAAATAAGAATGTGAAATGAGGGAACAAAGGGAGTGTTCGTACCAGGCAAGTTAAGAATTTACCTAAAGAATGCTGCATGCAGCATTCTTTGATCAACAATGGATTGGCTAGTGGGCGGTATCTACGGCTCCCTGGCACCCGGAACTCATCCATAACCCAATGCCTCACATGGCGTATTATTTCTCATCCTACCCGTCTTGGCACACCATGAAAGAATCTGACCTCGAAGCGCTTGTTAAACTTTTTATTCAGCAGAAGCTACAACTGGCCGTGGCCGAAAGTTGTACCTGTGGCTTGGTAGCTGCGCAACTAGCGCCCGTGCAAGGAATTAGCGAAGTACTGCTGGGCTCTGTAGTAACCTACCACGCCGAGGCCAAGCAGAAGCTATTAGGCGTGAAAAAAAGTACCCTCACGGCCTACTCTCCCGAAAGCCAGCAAACCACCAACGAAATGGTGCAGGGCCTCCACCGCCAGCTACCGGCGCAGGTGTGCGTAGCCGTAACGGGCTTGTGTGGGCCCGGCGCTTCCGAAAGCCCCGACAAACCCGTAGGCACTGTCTTCGTGACGATTCTGATGGAGGGTAGGGCGCACGAGTACCGGGCACAGTTTGATGGCGATAGCGACACGCTACGACAGCAAGCCACGCAGTTTGTGTACAACAAGCTGCTGGAGTTGCTGCAACTCCGCCAAGCAGCTCCCAACTCAGAAGTTATCTTGTCTGAGTAGCGGCAAGTGACTTACCGCTGCGGACGAACCAACATAATTTTCAGGTTCAGGCGCACCACGTCGCCCATGGTGCGGCAGCGGTTGAACTGGGTGGTGTGGTGATGGCTATTCAGTTCTTGCTTCAGCAGCATGATTTTATCGGGAGTGGATAGCTCGGCGCGGCGCATGCAGTCCATCAGGTCGCGGAGGCGGTAGCGCTCCGAGCGCGCCCGCCGAGCCATGAGGGTACGCTCCTCAGCCTGGTACTGGCGCACAGTATCGGGTTCCAGCCAGCGGCTGCACAGTTCCACCACGGGGCGGTTGTCTTTGAAAAACTGCGGCAGGTACATGGTTTTCCTACCCTCGTAGCTCTGCTGATCGAAGTCGATGGCGCGCACGCGGTACTGCTCATCCTCAAAGTCGGGCGTCACATCAATGACGTAGTTGTAGGCGCGCATATCGCCCAGCAGGCGAGCAAAGCACCGCTCGTTGAACTTCACGAATTCCTTGGCAATGCGCACTTGGTTGAGTTGGGGTGTGCGCAGCTTGGTCCGGATAAAATCGTCGCCAGGAATGCCCACAATGTGTTCCTCAATCAGCGTTTCGCCCTGCACCAAATAGTTGATGCTGTTGGGCGAAAGCAAATGCTCCAACTCCAGGCCATACACGCGGGAGGCGTCGGCGCGCTTCACGTAGAAATAGTCGTAGTTGTCGTTGAGCTGGTTGACCACGCGCACACGAAATGGGTTGCTGTTGCCGAAGCGGCAGTAGTCGATGCGGTCGGCCAGCAGGTGCTCCGTGAAGGACAGGTCGCCGTCGGTTTTGAGTAGGGCATATATCTCGGTCAGTCCTCGGGTCAGCTCAGCCAGTTCGCTGGGCTCGTAGTACACGGTTTCCCAGAGCGTGTCGCGGCCTTGGCGGTCGAGCAGGGGGTAGGCGTTGCTTACGCGCAACAGATCGGGGTAGGAAATGGGCAGGTCCGTGGCGCGGTCGTACTGGCGCAGGTAGTGGCGCAGGGCCGCATCGAGCGGGTAGCTCTTTTTCTTTTTGGAAATTTCCACGGGATGAGGATAGGTAGGCGAAAAAATAGGACTGGGACAGGAATCGACGGAAAAACTACGAGTCAGGTGGTCAGGCTCAAGCTTTTAATTTCGAACTTCGCGGTACTTCCACCGTGTGTTGTTCTGTTCTCAAAGATGAAAAAACTCCTGACTCCCTTGCTGCTTGGTGCATTGGTGCTGCTGCCTACCCTGTCGCCGGGCTGGGGCTTCATGGGCCACCGCACCATCGCTCAGATTTCGGTGTACGCGCTACCCAAAGCTATGCAGCCGTTTTACTACCACTTTCTGCCACGCTTGGTAAAGCTCTCCACTGCCCCCGACGAGCGCCGCGAAACGGACCCCACGGAGGCCCCCAAGCACTACATCGACATGGACCACTACGGCACCGACCCGTTTGGGACCATGCCGAAGGCCTGGGAGAAGGCCGAAGCCAAGTACTCGGCCGATACATTGCGCAAGTATGGTACCGTGCCGTGGACGGTTATCGACCTGAAGGAACAGCTCACGCAGGCCTTCCGCGACGGCGACACCACCACTATTCTCAAGCTGTCGTCGGACCTGGGCCACTACATCGGCGACGCTTTCGTGCCCCTGCACACCACCCAGAACTACGACGGCCAGCTCACCAACCAAACTGGCCTGCACAGCCTGTGGGAGTCGAAGCTGCCGGAGCGTCACATTGCGCAGTACAAGCTCAACAGCGACGACGCCAAGTATGTGAAAGACCCGCTGGCAGCCATCTGGCTGACTGTGCAGCAGTCGTACGGCTTCCTGGGCGCTACCTTCGACGAGGAGGAAAAGGTGACACTGAAGTACACCCCCGAAACCAAATACAACTACTCGCACAAGTACGGCAGCACCCGCCGCTCCTACTCCGACGCCTTCGCCGACTCCTACCACGATATTGTGGGCGGGCAGGTGGCTTACCGCCTCAAGCAGGCCCCTACCCTGGTGGCCTCTATGTGGTACACGGCCTGGAAAGACGCCGGTAGCCCCGATCTTACTAAGCTGCTGGCCCATGAGCCTACAAAGGAGGAAAAGGAGCGTCTGGCCTCTGACCTCAGGCTCTGGAAAGACAATCAGCTGGTGCCCCAACAGCGCCTGCTGGCCCTGGAAAAGCCCAAAGCCGTAGCGCGCCCCGACCAGATTGGGGCCGCTATCGAAATGAGCACGCCCACCGCCACCGATCTGGAAGAGAAGCCGCAG
>Ga0210040_10007964_pt1 | contig 12680 bp, 14 predicted proteins | sample CryGeyCG12114_NA_FD_185462 | JGI IMG/M metagenome (GOLD analysis project Ga0210040, IMG submission 185462) | Groundwater microbial communities from aquifer - Crystal Geyser CG19_WC_8/21/14_NA (SPAdes) (version 2) | ecosystem: Environmental > Aquatic > Deep subsurface > Groundwater | place: USA... | reverse complement strand
TTAGTAGGTATGTAATTAAATGGCGCCTTACAATCTTGTTCTCCATCATTGAATGCTTGCATGCATGGTGCACATACTCACTTGAAGTATTCCACCCTTTGTTTGTATGGTTTGTATGGATCCAGGGTTTAACTAACTAACTTACACGAATGCAAATAACGTGTTTCCAGCAGTCAGTCAGTACAGTGAGTTGAACCAATTTGGGCAATTTGACACCTCTTATTGGCTTGGATTCCAAGAAATAATATCGTGTACTTATGTAGTTGGTTAGTTAGATATTGTAGTCTCCAACCTGATGATAAAACAAATCATTTAGCATGGCTTCAATATTGACTTCGGGTGGGAAGAAAATTTAGCCTAGAAGTGGAAATGAACAGCAATAAATCATAAGGATACGCCCAAAAGTGGATGAAAGTAATGGAATTTCCGAAAATATCGTGAGTTATTGATAAAAATCTATCAGAATCGGGCGAAGTCTCCTTTTCAATGTTGTACAGTCTGGTAGTAAGTCCCCAATTAGTTGTATAAGCCAGCACATGAAACGTAATGAAAGAAATGTAAAACGCGAATCGAATTTTAGGCGATACCAAACCGAATTCGTGCCTTCACCAAGAATATAAAACGGAATAGGCTGTAAGATTTATTGTCGTCTCACTATAACTCTTATTCCATAATAAATATGAACTGCTCAACATTCCTGATTAGTTTCAAGACACACATAAAATACAAAAACGCATTAAATTATTTCATTTCATTTTTACGTGACGTTTTCACTCCAGACGAAATCAGTAACTAACTAACTAACTATAGCTTTAGATAGGCATCCTGTTCCTGTGCTAATAAATAATCATCTTACTAGAAGTAATACTAATAATAAGTGCATGTAAGTATACAGGCACTTATTAAAAGGAAGGATGTTTTTGTGAGGTTAAAAATTGAAGAATACAAAAAAATATGGTGGTAGGTAGGTTGTTGTTAGTTGGTTAGAACTATAGCTATGGTTAGTTAGCTTATAGTAATAATGAAAAGATTTTTTTCCATGCACGGGTGTTTTTTCTCCATGATGATGATGAGCCGCGCTTCTTAACAAGCCAAGCAAAGCATAGGCAATGTGAGATGATGATTGTTGTTAAAGAAAAGGAAGAGAGAGAGATGAGATGGGAAGAGATAGAAAACATAAAAAGAAAGGTACAGAATGGAGAGAGACGGCGCCACTTGGCTTTACAACAGTACTTGAGGCCTGTCTAACTAAAATTCTGAAAGTCAAGTGAGAGGGAGCAGTAACTCTAACCCTTGATTGCATTCTCTGGCTGGAGGAATAATAATAATGAAGAAGTTGCTTGCTTATAAATACTCTCCCCTTTTTTCTTGAGAAATAAGGGTAGGTGGAAATTTTTAATTAGACTCCATTTAGGGAAATGGTGGGAAAATAAAATGGGGGTTTGTTTGGGGATGGAAAGGATTGATTTTTCCAGAGTTTTCTCGGATTTTGAGAAGATGAAAAATCGTAAAAGATTAATAATTTGGAGCCATTTAAATTAGAATGAGTGAAAAACATTTTGCAGCGCTTGATTAGATGCACAGAAAAACGTCTCAGTTGGTTTTGAACTCAACTTACTCAAGGCTATTAAATAAGAACGTTTCTTGAGTTTTTTTTTATTGATTTTTTTGAATTACAGAGCGAAATATTTGATACTTTGTACAGACTAACTAAGTCCCCCCGGAACCAAATTAAAAAATACGTTCTCGCACTTTGTGCTTGCACAGAACCCTTTTTTAACAAGTAGTAATATCTTTTACTTCCTTCCTTGCGGCCAAACTTGGGCTGCATTACAGTCAGTCAGTAATGCATGAGAATGTACTTGAGAGAAAAAAATGAAACCTCAATTCATTATAATATATTGTTATTGCTATTATGATCCGCCTTAATTTGAGACCAGCATAGACTAGCTTTAGCTAGCTAAATAACTAACTAACAAGGCAATTGTTCAGCTTTAAAATTGGTGTGAAGACTGAATCCACCGTAAAATGTTTAAAAACCTTCGTGGTATCTATTATTTTGTCAAAGATTAAATCCCCAGCTAGTTGGTTAATTAATTGGGAATAAATTACTATTTCCCTCGGATTATATAATGCAGAATGTTGTGCAGATGATCATTATTTGAAATGAAACGCTTAAGTCTCCTTGCTCTTTATATTCTCGTATGCTTTTCCCGTGTACTTAGTTAGTTAGTAAGTTAGTTAGTTAGTATGGACAACATTCCAGACAGGTTAAGGGAAGGCTCCATGCATGCAATTCAATAGAATTCAATAGGACAGGCAGACGGGGGTAAAAAACGAATGCTCACCTCTGCTGGACATCTTTTACTTCTACCACATATGATGCTAATCTAATAAGCAGTCAGTTATGCAATCATGTACTAAATTATCCTTCGCGGGATGATACCATAGTTTATATGTGTGTGGTTTTTTATTGTGGTTGAGAGCAGCAATACACATACCTTGAAAAATTAGGCGTATTATGATGAAAACTTCTGTTATTATAGTTATTTATTCTTTTAACAGAAGCAGACATTTGCTGTGTAAAATTTGAGCTTAAAAATATTTTTTCAACGACATGATGATGATGTGATGATAGATATAGTACAGCAATAAGGCTGGTACTATAAAAGTCGTTTTAAATTGAAAATAGAACGGAAATTTTAGCTTTATTATTTTACCCTAGTTAGTTAGCTGGTTAGTTTGTGAATGAAATTTTTGCACTCTGCAGAAGAATAAAAAAAACTGAAACCCAGCACTAGACTCTGGGTAGTAGAAAAATTGTGTAGTAAATAGCATCCTTGAGATGGCATTGAAAGTGATAAATGTAGAGTCCAACTCTACAACCCTATGATTAAATTTTTTTTATAGAAACTATCTCCATAGAATTTTTTCGGGTCTATTTTTACACCGTCTTGTGCATTTCAGTTGGCTTATTACTTCCTAACTTAATCTCATTCCTAGAAAAATGTGGGTGGCAAATCTTGCATAATTTCCACTGCTCGTCTAATGATAGATCATACATAGCTTGCCACAAGTGTATTTACATGCATGTAATCATAATACAAGTGGAATATATTAAATATAATTTGAAAACATTACTGAGATTACAGCGTGTGCTACTGGAAAAGTTATCCGAGTGTAAAATTGGACTCTACAACATTTTACGTCATCTTTATGATGAAATAGCAGATTTTTCTTCTTCATGATGATATGAATCCCTTGTGTAGAATTGTTATTACATGCAATACGCGTGCTAGTTTATTTTGGGATACATAAAAAACAAAATTACATTAAAGTGAATTCTGAAACCATTTTTTGTGCCCAAGGTGCGTATTTTTGGGACTCCCTACAGGTCAAAATAATAATGAATAGCATATGTAGTATTTAGATTGCTGAAGCAATTGTACACTTTTTTCATTTCCTTAGTTAGTTCAGCTTGACCAGGTGTTACAACCTGACTCTTCTATTTATAAAAGGTTGTATAGTAAGCCCAGAAGAAGAAAAGCAACTTTGAGCTCAGGTGTGATTCTTAAACTTTACATATTATACCTGCTGGGCCTACTAACTAACTAACCAGTTTTAGCTTTAGTTAGTTTGCTGCACACTTTATCATCAAAGACAGAAAATATGAATTTAAATATGATCATCCTGCCTACTCTAACCACTGATGTGCAGTGAATTTGTAGTTATTCTGTGCACACCTGAGCACTTCAATGTGTCTAGATTACTAGACTCCGTTTGATAATGTATGCAGGGGGCTACCGAATATCTTGTTTATTATCACCTCTATGCTAATTATGAATATTAAAAGGTTTAGGTGATAACTAATGTAAGAAGTCCGTGGTTTGGCTGCGTATAGTGTTTAATGCATCCTGTGTTTATTTTGCTGGCACCACGGAAAGTTAGGGTCAGAAAGTTTAAACAGGCGCCTGAGAAATTTGAATAATTGATCAAATTTATGGAGAAAATTCCCAAGAAAATGTCATATCTGACCCCAATAGGTGTAGTTGTCACTAATATTTGATTGATTGTGACTTTTGATGGATCAGTTTATGCTATATAATGAAAGTTTGTATAGATTGACTTGAAAAGAGCGTTTTAAAGACGAGTTCTAGAAATTTCATTTAAATTCAATTCGTGGGTCCCCAAATGGAATGAGTTTATCTTTTTTTCTAGAGTTTGGTAACAACAAAAACAACTGCATGCATGTTGTACGCTGTATTATATTCTGTTGAAGTTGAATTGGTGATTATTGTTATATTTGGTGAGAAAAACGTGATTACGTGCCGTCATGAAGTAGAAGTAGATTATTTATGTTCGAATGCCAAATGACATGACATGAATAGGAAAATAGGATATGTAGGTAAGGTATGAAAAAGGACCTTATAGTATTATTAAGAAAATTAAATCAAAGAAATACACTCTTTCTTCGGGTTGGACAAGAAATGAAAATAAAATGATTGCATTCAAGTGCATGGAAGGATATTATACTTTTAGTTAGTTAGTTAGGTTTGAATGTAGTACAAAGCGAGGAGCGTCCTTAAAAATAAGTACCCATCATAAGTTTCGGGTTCAGTGGTAAGAACAACCAACTAAAACTAAATAACAGTAAAAGAGCTAGAGCTATGGCAGCAGGTAAAGGTTTTTTTTTGGTATCCTGAACTTTTCTTGAGCCTGAGCGTTCCTTTACCTTTTCGTTTGGGAGACCCTTTGCATAGTATAGCAATGTGGCTCTAATAGCTTGTCTTTTAATAAGAGAATCCTGTAGTAAATACATAGTAGTAAGTAATAATAATAACAAGAGGCTATAGGCCCTTTTAGTTAGTTAGGTCACCTCTACTAACTAAAAGACATAAACACAGGGTTCCTCTTTCCCCCGTAAAATTGTATATTAAGAGTTCATGGGGAGTAAAAGGAAGCTGCATGGAAAGCATGATATAAATGTCACAGTAATATTTTAACTTTTAACTTATTATAGATTTCAATAGTTTCTACACATTTCTTAGCTTGGATGGCTTGGTTAACAAAAGTTGAACTGCCGATCATGGAAATACAGTTTGCTGCTACAGTTAGTTAGAGAGACCAATAAGTTTTACCATTAGAGACTGTGAGTTCTACGCTGCTGACGAAAAGAGTGTTTTCTTAGGTCGCATGAAATGAAATGCCAAATGCGTGAAGAAAAGGGAGAAGGGTTCCTTCGTTATTATTTGGTCTACAATTTACATTAGTTAGTGAGTTAGTGTGAGTGGTACTATTATGCTCAACTTGAAATTTTGAAGGGTCTCCCTTTCGTATTCTTTTTGGTTTACAGTTTGACCCTTTTTGGTGTTCCTGTGTTGCCCCTATAATCTTAATGGCAGAAATGAATGCGTATGGTTCAGATTCTGAAATGAGCTCCAAAGTTTCCAGCTGAGATTCTCACAATTTGACACATGTATACATGAGTGAGTGAAGGGCTCTTTTCTTTATTGTTGAGTCCTCTTGGTTTGTTGGTCACACTCGCACATGAAACTGGCTTGCTTGGTTGATTGTATAGTTAAGTTAGTAACAAAGTGCATATGGAGAGACTGAAATGAAATTTCTTGTCCATTGTGAATAGGAAAAGATGAAGTGGAAAAGAATCAGTCGGCGGTCCAAAAAACGAAATAAGCCTATAGTTCATTGTTGTCAGTATTTTGTTCAGAAATATGCTTTAGCATATAGTTAACTAGTAAGTAACTAGGAATTTTACAATCCCTTTTGTATAAATTGGTTTCTTTATACACCCTCTATTTAGAAATGATGGTGTGGAACTAAATTCATTTTCCTTTGCATTCTACCTGTACCGTGAAATACTGTTTTGAAGCCAGGCTGTGTTTCCTGATGTATTTTTTATTTAGAATTTGTTGACCAAGTAGAAATAAACAAGCGTTGGATATTGGGTATCAAAATTTAATGAAAAAAGTGATTTTCTGAAAATATATGATTTAGATTTTCAAATCCTGCTGAATAAACATACTCGAGAAAACGGCTCATTTAGAATTACTATTAAAAACATGGGCTAAATTCGAGTTTCAAGTGCATAACAATGACCTAAAGAAAGTGCTAACCCAAACCCTTAAAGAAACTAAAACTCCTAGTCATCATGTTATACAATTAGGAATGAATCTTACTATAAGAAACATGCTGGACAAAAGAGTAGACAAGCTTAAAAGATGTGAAGCAATTGAAATGGGAGAAAAAAGGATCAAAGACTTTACTTGTAACTTTAACTAGTTCCTTTATAACTCATGACCATTAGTTATAGTTAGTTTGTGAAGAAACCCCGTATACGTGATTTGTGAAGAAGGGTCGCTTTTGGAAAGCAATCCACGAACGAATAATAGCATTTGTTGAATTTGAAGCGTGAAAATTATGTTCTCTGTACTCATTTCCCTTTTGACTCGTAAAACTCCATTGGGGTCCACACAATTCCAATCTCGCCAAAGAAATGATTTGTACTCACTTTTACATAATAACATGAGCCTGTAGGATGATCATGAGTTCCATTTTGTAACAAGATCCCGTGTCGTTAACAACACTCCTAACTCATTATTATTTTTTTCGTTTTTTTCTTTACAGCAGTACCAACCAGATGCTTTTTCGTCTAGCAAATGTTAAAAGAGTTTCTAATTGGAAGCACATGGACTGAAACTATTAGTAAAGTGACAATAATTAAGTCTTCGAGATGACAAGTGTATCCTAAATCGGTAAAAAGCCAAGCAATATGGAGGTGTTTAACATTGTGCCAAATGCGAACAACATCCGTCATGCCAATACTCATGGACCGATAGACTTGAGTGATTTAGTGAACAGTAACCGAGCGAAACGAGTTCGTGCATTATTACCCAAGTTGCGATGTTACTGTTTCAATCATTGCCCCAGGGAGGGGGAGCAAGAAGGGGTTTGTGAAGTGGAAAATGGTGGTCGTTGTTTTACCGCCGTGGAAGAGACTTTCAATACAGATACTGGTTTGTTAGAGCCCGAATATGGATATGGGTGTTTATCACCGGGGGATTCAACTTTCTTGCAATGCAAAGGGGATCTTGTGGATCACTACATACCGACTTCCATAGCCTGCTGTGATCATGAGAATTTGTGTAATCAAAGATTACGGCCCACTTATAAGGTAAGAACGAATTGGATTAGTTTGTAAATGCCTGAATGGCATGGATACTTGACAGTATAAATGCATCTATGGACTATTTTTTTAACTGGATTTTTCGTTTGCAGCCAAGCAATATGAGCGATTTTGCACCGTACAACCCACCTTCGGAATACTTTCTATTGCAACTACTGTTAGCAGCGGTTGTATCTCTTTTGTTACTCACATTTCTGGTCGTTTTGTACATTGTTTGCAAGTAAGTGATATTTTAAGTGTATAGTTCAAATTGTGACGGTTATTAAGTATTCGTATGTTAATTAACGATTGGGAATATTACAGATACAGATCGAAAGAAAAGAAACCCAAGTACTTACGCGAAGATTTGGACAGCAACAAGTCGTGTCTTCTTAGTCCACCTACGCCGATGAAAGATCGATTTTTAGATGTGGATCAATCATCTGGATCTGGTTCTGGAATGCCACTTCTGGTAAATGATCATATTAAAAAAAACTGCCACCAAATCTTCAAATTAAATGCGACTCTGTTAGGCAGCTAGCAGGGATAATAGCTAACAGCTAACTATGCATTAACCGTATTATTCATAGCATTGAGCGCGCACTGTAATACTTGCACGGCATCCGACCCTGTTCATTGGATGCTTGCTATTTTGTTGGCTACTTACATTATGCTCTTGCTCGTTTTTTCTATCCGAATAATTTGCGATTTTAAACAGTTTTAATGATTGAACCTCATTCTTGCACCCTGTAATAGCTAATTTCTTGAAATACAAAAATCCAACGATTTTACTGCCATTGTGTGATAGCGAGCGTCACTACTACGTTGGTTGCACCTGCGCAATAGATACTCCTTTGTGCTTTTGTGTGTGTGTATCATTGGATCTGGATGTTCAAACTTTGTGTTCTTCCACAGGTGCAAAGCACAATCGGAAAACAAATCACATTCAGACAAAAGATTGGAAAAGGACGATACGGGGAAGTGTACTTGGGAGAATGGCAAGGAACTTTTGTGGCTGTGAAATCTGTGAGCACAACTGAAGAGGAAGCCTGGTGGAGAGAACAAGCCATTTATAAGATGGCACTGATAAAACATCCGAATATTTTGGTGTCAATGGGATGGGACATTCGATCCCATGATGGTGTCACCCAGATGATTATTGTGACAGACTATCATCCTCGAGGCTCTCTGTATGACTATTTGCAATGTCATAGTGTTACAGAAGGTATGTTTTTTGTGTGGATATTTCATGGGTGTGGTCCTGAAGGCACGCTAGTCTAAGTTTCAATATTAAATATGGTGACATCTTCTGGGATAAAGCAATTAATTTACTGCCAAATGGAAAAATGGCAAAATTGTGGTCATTGTCTTTTATAACCAATATACATTTAGGTGTTTTAAGATATTGAATGGAACGGGTTGGATTATTTAGACTATAATTTAGAGATGGGTTGGGTTACAATTTTGTGGTCCTGAAGGCACGCCAGTTTAAGTTTCAATGTTATATCTGGTGACATCTTCTGGGACAAAGCAAATGATTGATTTTACTGGCAAATTGGGAAATGGCCTTTGTAGTCATGTTCTTATACAACCAGTATACATTTAATGATAAAAACTATCGATACTCGATGCAAGTTTGCAACCAATTGGTTTGACAAGGAGTCCATTTAGTTAATGAATGTGTTACGTCTTTACAGGGGAAGCCTTCAAGCTAGTCTATTCTGCAGTGGCAGGGCTGTGTCACTTACACTTGGAAGTAGAGGGGAAACCGTATAAACCGGGTATTGCTCACAGAGATCTGAAAAGTAAAAACATCCTTGTCAAGAATAATGGGGAAACGTGTTTGGCCGATTTTGGACTGGCTGTATGCTCTGTTAGGTAAGCTACGAAATACATACAGAAATTTCTTGCAATTTAGAATCTCGCAAGTCTAGTAGTTTAATACATTTTCAAATCGCACAGTGGACAAAAAGGAGTGGATGTTGTGCCAAATACAACATCAGGTACGAGACGTTACATGGCTCCAGAGATTTTGGACGATTCCATGAAAACTCAATGGTTTGAAGCTTACAAGCAATCGGATATGTATTCTATGGCTTTGATATTCTGGGAAATCGGCAGAAGGTATGTATTTGTGTGTGTGGAGTTTAAATTATTTATTTGTGTTTTTTGTATATTTAACAACATTTAATGTTCTCACTTAATGAATAGATGCCTAACACCATCTGGAAATGAAAAAGTGGAATGCGAGGAGCACGCAGTCCCATATGAAGATGGAGTACCTCCAGATCCTACTATTGAGGAGATGAGGAAAGTTGTATGCGATTTAGGCATACGACCTGAGATTCCATCTAGATGGAGTAAATCTAAGGTATACAAAACTAATAAAATAATACATTACATTTTCTTGTATTTTAGGGCAATATATTATGAGCTTTGAAACTACTAAATAATTTTTCTATTTCAGTTTTTGACAGAACTTCACAAGATCATACAAGAGTGCTGGCATCGGTCTCCACAAGTAAGACTTTCCTCGCTGCGTGTGAAAAAGACGATGGTAGAATTTCAAGCTATGAACAACTATAAGTTGAATCATGATGACAGGTTGAGTTGGAAGTCGTCACAACACATAGTTTAAAGCGTGAAAATTGTGGAGTAGCTCTAAATTCATTATGTGATATTCATGTATTTAGAATGCAGCAGAAATGCATTAGTTTTAGTTATTGCCTGTTCGATACAATTGTTTATAATTTTTTTAATAATTATAACCTGTTACTGCCATTTTAGTAGCGTGCGCGATTTTCGAGTTGAGTATTTAATGTATTTTCAAAGTTGAATGGTTTTTAGATAGCGAGTCATTTTAAAACGTTCCACGTGGATACAGCGAAATGAGAGAACTGATGATGAGTATTTGTTTTGGTTAGCTGTAAATATTTTTGTAGATTTCCTTTTGAAATTTTTTAATTCAATCATAAAAACACGTGCCATAACACTAAGATTTTAAGCTAGTTAGTTAAGTGAGAAAACGACGTTTTAAATAGCTCATTTTTAGGGCTCTCTTACAAGTTTTAATGTTATTTAATTCAATGTAAATAATAGAGATTAAGCTTTTTTATCTATGATAATATTGTAACTACCTCTTTCGTTAACTTTTATTGTATTATGCATTTTAAGGTGCCATATTTAATCCGAGACTTTAAAACATCCATCCTCAAATTGCCTAACAAAAATTCAAGATTTTCACTTTCAAATGTTTTCAGCTTTAAAATTGCAGAATAAAACTGGCCTATTTGTTGTCTTTCCTGACAGTGAGACTCAACTGACAGAGTTTTTACTCCTGTGGCCTACAGTTTAGTAAATTTTTCAGTTTTTACAGTAATTAGGTGGTACAGTGTTTCTTTCGTTTTTTGCTTGTAATTATTATGTATGTCATAAAGTCATAATGTTCACAAACTTTACTGTACTGTCCACAAAGTGTGAGCATGTTCATGACAAAGCAATAATTGTAACTTACAATCACGAATGTGAATCTCCTCTAGATGATTACTTAATATGTTGCACCTAATGATAAACGTAGTTAGTTAGTCATGAGCCTATCAATGCTTTTTAAATCCGTAATGTAACTTCAATCTCAACGAATATAATTAAATACAAAATGCTTTTTCAAAATATTTCATTCACTGTTGAGTGAGTAGCTCATCGTTTTATTTTCATTTGCGAACAAATTCATAATTTGGAAAAGATAACACGGGTAACAACAATCTTCTTAAATTCTAAAACTACCGACAAATAAATTAATCTAAATTCCATTAGAAATAGATATTAGCATGATTGATGATTGATGACGATGATACACAATATGCTACGTTCATAACTTAACCACGTTGACTAAACAAACATAATAAGGAGCGACAAACTTACAATTATTGCGATTTCATTTACATTTTTTCAGCTTACTCACTGATTTCATAAGCAGTATATCTGTCAAACACATGATAAGGTTGCATTAAAACCGGCACATACTATATTTCTACCATATAACTTACTTCCAGCACATTTCAAACTCAAGACGAAATCCAAAACAATAGCACATTTGACTTGATCTTGATAATATGAGATGACTCTGACTAAAAAAATTAAAATGACCCAGACACCGACACACTCAAAGTAACGGATACAAAAAATACATTACGCGGGACAGTTGAAGATCATTTAATTATAATTTATGATAATAATACTCTAAAAAAAGAGAACTGACAAGTCAAACAAGAGTAAGTTGAATTTTCAAGTGTTAGCATATTTTCTTTCGAACTAATCTAAAAAACTCTAAAAAAGTGACGAAAAAATTGATAAAATTATTGAGAAAGATACAGCTCTACAAAAACCGCTTGATTGGACTGTGATATTTTATGGAAAGACTTAGTTTTCCTTACTTCCTCCTTGTTCCTGCAATACACAAGCAAATTAGCAAATGAGTGCAGTTCTTTTCATTTTTTCTATTTCCGTTCAGTTTATTTTTTCAAACTAAATTTTGAGGGAGGTAACTCTGTCAATCCCGCCTTATTAAACACCTCTGGCTTCTTTCCCACTCGTCGACTTATTCAGAATTAGATCTCACACATCATAATGAATCTCAAATCTCACGTACCTATTAATGAATTCGATAGCTTTCGGCTTCAAAGTATTAGCGTTGTACATATGAGCCATCACAAGTATTTCCGAAACGTTTTCAATAGTCAGAGATTGGGCAATCGAATTCTCACAATCTTCCTTCAAGCCTGGGATATCGTATTTTTCTGCGATTTGCATCAAATCAGGAGCTTTTACGGCAAGTCCCTCCGTCTCACCAGTGTACATGTATTCCAACATGGCTATTTTATAACAAAACAAACCAATGATGTTAGCGCAAAACAAAATAAATAGTGACAAGTCCACAAGTCGTAAACAAACTTCGACTAACCTTTAACAATGTCTTCTTCAAAGTCTCTAATCTCCACAGAATTTATCTCAGATTCAAGCATTTTTGAAGAAAACATCGCGTCAAACACAGTGCTCCGAGCTAGACAAACAATGAAGCCAAACATTATTACCATGTTCGAAATCTTTAAAGTTAAGACTAAAAAATAAGGCGAATTTGCGAATTTACCGGCTAAGATGGCCTTATGAGCCATGAAAGTATTAGCGCCCACTACAAGGGCAGCATCCGCATAATTTGTTGACTCGAGAATGCTTTTGAGATTATCCGCCAAAAGTTGTTTCCGTTTCAGAGTTCTTTCTGTTTCAGACATGGATGTAAGCTTGTCATGTGTACCCATTTTGTGTTTCAGTTCTCCTTCGATCCAAACTCGGCAATGAATTTTCAGCTGGTCTTCTTCTACAAGTCTGCGGCCCGGGGACAACAAGTCATTGGACAAGATGAATTTATCGTAGCCCCACACGCTACACTTTTTGAACTCACACACATTCATAGACGAGCTCCCTGAAAAAACAATCGTTTAGT
>Ga0210040_10007963_pt1 | contig 12680 bp, 8 predicted proteins | sample CryGeyCG12114_NA_FD_185462 | JGI IMG/M metagenome (GOLD analysis project Ga0210040, IMG submission 185462) | Groundwater microbial communities from aquifer - Crystal Geyser CG19_WC_8/21/14_NA (SPAdes) (version 2) | ecosystem: Environmental > Aquatic > Deep subsurface > Groundwater | place: USA... | reverse complement strand
CCCGGTTTTGGACGGCTATTTCTCGCGGTTTGCCCGGCAAGGGCAAATTGCAAGGGCGGAATTGCAGGCGGCTTTTCCCGCTCAGGCGGACGCCTTCTGGGCACGCTACGCCATAGGTCGGGGGAAAGGCCCTGCGTTGCAATACCCCACCGACGATTCTGTTTTTGATTTCAAGCCGCTCATCATTCTAGACGAAGAGTACGCTAGCTGCCCATCGGTCAACAACTTGTTTGAGGCCGTACTGCGCAGCTGTGAAGCGGCGCTGGATGAAAGTCCAGCCCGCCGGCGGGTCTTCAAACACCGGGATAAAGTACTGGAACAAGAGGGACTAGTCCAGTTCAAGCGGTTGGTTGGACTGGAGGCGCAATTTTTCAGCAGCATATTCGAAACGCCAAAAGCCCACCACGAGCACGACCTACTTATTGTGCTTGCTACAACCGTACTGCTTGTCGAAGCAAAGGCCAGTCCACCCATAGAGCCATCCCGTACGCCGGAACGAGCCTTTGAGCGGTTACGGCAGAGCTTCCGGAAAGACACAGGCATTCAAAAAGGCTTCGAGCAGGCCGCCCGCGTCCAGCGCCGGCTAACGGCCGGCGAGTCCGTACCCCTCTACAACCAAGCAGGAGAACTCATTTTGACCTTAGAGCCGCACCGGCACACCGAATGCTATTGCGTTTGTCTGACTCGGGATGACTTCGGGCACCTGGCGACGAACCTAAGCCTGCTGCTGGAGAAGGAGTCGACAGAACCGTACCCGTGGTCCGTGAACATCTGGGACCTGGAGGCCATGGCGGATGCCTGGGCGTTTCTGCGGTGGGACGTCGAAAAACTGAAAGAGTACCTGCAGCAGCGGCAACGGGCACAGGGTCGGGTGCTCGGCAGTGACGAGCTGGAATTTGTTGGGGCTTTCATTCACCACGGACAACTGGATTTTGGCCCGCAACGCGACGTGGACTTTGTGCAACTGAACTCAGGATATTCCGATTTTTTTGATGAATTATACGACCACTTGAAATTCGGTGCTCCGGCGCCAGAGCACCATCTAATAAAGCCTGTCATGCTGGATATTGGGAAGAGCATGCGAGCAGGAAGGCCCGTGTGGGCAGGCGAGGGTCAACAAGCGGTTGTCAGCCAATTTAAGCTGGGCAAGATGGGCCGCAACGATCCCTGCCCATGCGGTTCGGGCCTTAAATACAAGAAATGCCACGGCCGATAAATGCGGTTTGGGTTAGGGGTAGCACAATACTCGGAACCGAAATTCCCGCTAAGCTTGCAATTCCTGAAACAACTGTACTCGGCTGCTGTCTTCTCTGCTGTCTCGCTGAGCGGCGCTAAGCCAGGGCACTGCGGTATTCGCTTGGGGTAGTGCCCACATGTTGCTTGAAAAACTGGGTGAAATGGTTGGGCGTCATAGCGCCAGCTCCATAGGTTTCTACCCAGCGCGCTTGCCAGCCGGAGAGACGCATTAACTCGTACACGCAGAGCTCCGCGAAAACCGGACGGCCTCCAAAATCAATCAGGGACTTATTGCCAAATGTGTTGCTCAACGGGCTACCCTCCCATCGCCTGAACTGCAACTCCACTTTGTTGATGGTGAGCACCTTACCATTGCTTTGCAAAGTTTCGGTGGTAGTAGGCCTCAAAAGCCCGGGCTATAATAAAATCATTTGCAACGTGTCATGGATAGCCTGAATGTAGTCTTTCGCAACTCATTTATGTCGCTGCGCTCGGTAGCATGAGTGACATTGTTGCGCACCCCATTGGGCGTAATGCTGCTCTGGAGATAGCCGTATTTCTATTTCACCGGTATGCCTTCTTCTTTTGAGCCCAATGGACTAGAAATCGGTCTCAAGACTCCTCCTGTACCTAGTCAGCGAGGTAGGTCACGGGAATAGGGCAAGCCGGTAAGAGCGGCGTGAAAATTCAATCCCGAACTTAATGCTTTTGGGAAGAAATACCTTTTGCAAGCGGCAGCCTGTATTTTGCTCAATTAAGCAGCGCACCCATAGCCTAGGCCAAACGTTAAATCGGGCCATACCTCTGGCAAAGATCTTCGAACAAGATTTAATATCTTCAATGCCCAAATTGAAAAGCTGGCAGTGCTGCCGAAGAACCGCAATGGCAAACCAAGACTCTGCTTCCTGTTATTAATTGCTAATGTCTCAAATCACTACTAATCACATTACGTCACAAACTGCCAATGCAGCGTTAGCAATGCAAATAGTGACAGCCTTACAGGAATCCAACTTTATAGAGGCGGGTGATACTCATCTGGCGTCGGCCTTACTCACCACGGGAACGGCCAAAGCCGGTGACTGGCGGCGGCTGCTCGAAAAAAACTTAGCTCCTACGACTATTGCTACCGACCATGCCGCAACGCATCACACAACTTAGATTGACGAATTTTCGGGGTGCTACGCAGCCGGTCACTATCAAATTCACTCCCGAGAAAGGTGGGGTGAAAACCAACGTTGTTGTCATTTTCGGGGAGAATGGCACTGGTAAATCCACGATTGTGGATGCGCTGGATGTAATCGGGAATACATCATTTGGCTCACTGATCCGGCCCGGCATTCAAGCGCCGCAAAAGTATGTGGCTTCGCTTACGCGGGATGCACAATCGGTGGAAGCGGAACTGACGATCCAGGCAGGGCATACCCGCAAGGCTACACTAAGCGGCAAGACAGTGGTCATCTCATCTGGCAGCGCTGATGCTGTTATGCCCGAAATTCGCGTACTACGTCGGCGCGATTTACTTCAACTCATCGAGGCTACGCCGGCAAAGCGTTACGAAGCCATTCAGAAGTTTATCGCCGTATCAGGGGTCGATAGTGCGGAAGCAGCTTTGCGAGTAGATTGTAACGCCGTAGAAAGGCAACTTGGCACGGCCGAAGCTACCCGAGCGCAGGCAGCGGAATCATTGCAAACACTCTGGGAGCAGGAAAGGCAGCCGGGCGAACCAGCTCAGGACGCATTGACCTGGGCTAAGCACCGCGCTTCCGAAAATGTGAGCGAGCTGCAAAGCCGACTCGGCTTCCTGGCCAAAGGCCCTGCTGGAATACAGCAACTAGCAGGTATCGTGGCGCAATGGCAGCAGGCCCAAGCCAAGTTCATCCTTGAACAAGATGGCCTGGATACCGCCAACGCTGCCCTGCAAGACCAGAATCAGGATGCCACTGCCAGAAGTACTGAGCTTATCAGCCTGCTGAGTTCTGCCGAGCGATATTTAGCACCGCCAGTTGAGCCGAGCAGCTGCCCCTTGTGTGATAACAGCGTGCAAGCAGATGTACTTCGCTTACGTATTCAGACGCAGCTCGCCCAACTGCAAACCTCCCGCCTGCTCCTACAGAAGATAACCGAAGCCCAGGCCCGCTTTAAGACAGCAAGTGACGAAAAGACGCGCTGTAATCAGGAACTGGTGCGGGTAATACAGGCTATGGGGGCGCACTTTACGAAGCACGAGCCAACTGCTATGCAGGAGTTGCATATCGACTGGCCGGCGCAGGGTATAGAATTGGCCGTGGCCAATGATGACACCAGTATCAAGGTCGCGGCACTAAGCGAGAAGCTGGTTGCTGTTAAAGAAGCGGTGCAATCGGAGTGCGACACGCTGCAAACCCGGCTTGCCGTTTACAACAACATCAAAACACAGGCACAGGCGCTGACCAAGAGTATGGATGAGGTGACTCATCTACAGGCTGTATTGGACCGCCTACGCAAGGCCTGCACGCTGGTAGTAGATAAGCGCCGTGACTTTGTACAGGCCATTCTGGATGAAATCATTGGGGAAGTGAATGCCCTGTACCAGTTTATCCATCCCGGCGAAAAAATTGGCCTGCACCGGCTCGAAATGGATGACGCAAAGCGTGCTTCGCTCGACCAGCACGCCACCTTTGAAGATAAAGACGGGGTGGTGCCCCAAGCTTATTTCAGCGAGTCGCACCTCGACACGTTTGGGTTCTGTCTGTGGCTGGCTTTAGCCAAGCGCGACAATCCGAAGCAATTGGTGCTGGTGCTCGACGACGTATTTACGTCGGTTGACGCGCAGCATTTCCGTCGGATTTCGGATTTGCTGGCGGCGCAAGCAGCTAATTTTCAACAGGTCATTATCGCCACGCATAACCGGCTCTGGCACGACTATTACAAAATCAGCGGTGCCAGCGTGCATCTGCTCAAGCTCGAACGCTGGACGCTGGCTCGGGGCCTGCGGCCGCACGAGGACCAGATACTGGCGACCGAACTGGCCGCTGCCCTAGAAGCAGACATTTTTGACCGGCAGGCAGTAGCATCAAAGGCTGGCGTACTGCTGGAGAATGTCCTCGATAACTTGGCCGCTTACTACGAGTGTAGCCTGAAGTACCGGCCGGGCCGCGGGCATACGTTGGGTGATTTGCTGCGCACCACCAAAAAGCTGTTCCAGACGGCGAAAGTGCGGCGGGTACGACGGGATACACACGGGCATCCCCTCGCACCGCACTTGGAAGAAAACTGGATGGAAATCGCCCTGAAGCAGCACCACGAAAAGCTTGATGCTATCAAGCTTATTCGCAACGAAGTGGGAGCACACTTTAACGCCCTGGGCAACGACTGGTCGGATAACGATGTGCGCGAGTTTGGGCAGGCAGCTTACGACTTGGCCGAGGCCCTAGCCTGCCAGCAGTGTGGCCACATCCCCAAGAACCTGCGCACCGACCATCGCGGCTGCGGCTGCGATGCAAAACACCAAACCCAGCTTTACCCGCTTAGCCTTAACTGATAGCCTGGCTACCCCGATGCGGTTCTTCCGCGTCAGCAGCCATAGTCGCCACATGCCATCCCAGGGCACCATCTTCCCCCACAATGGCCATGACGGCCGGCAAACCTTCAGCCTGCCGCTCTCGCTGAAGGCGGGCAAACAGGTTCTTATCGTCTTCGCTGGGCTGGATACTGTACCCGTCCGGGTGGGAATGCCATTCGCCGACGTACACTACTTGTCGACCAGTGCATTCGCTGATGCGGGCTAGTTCGGCGGGCACCCCTTCAATGCCGCGCACGTAAGATGTGGGCGACTCCAGGCTGTCCGCTGGAGAGGGAATAAGGTCCACGATGTACAGCCTGCGCTGCTGGGTATCAAACACGCCCACCAGTATGCCCCCTGTTTCATTGGGCAGGCGAGCCTGGCGCTGGGCGTGTAGCTCCCGTACTAGTTGCTGTGAAAGGCTTACCGTCCAGCCGCTCATCACCGTTTCCGTGTAAGGAGATACCTCGATTTCATGGGCTGTTACCGTTAAATCGGGCTGAGCCTGCCAGATTTTGAGGCGAGCTTCCGGCTCTGCTACCGTCGTTCGTACTGCCCGGGCTCCAATAGCCGCGTGCAGGGCAACCTGGTCCTGGGGCAGTCGTACCGAAACATCGCGGCAGGCGTGCGAATAACGAATGAGCCGGCCGGCAAGGTGCAGGTGCGACTGTAGGTCGGTTTGGCGGAGCAGCGCCCGGTAATATTCCATCTCCAGCTGGTCGAGACGCAGGGTGCGGTCCCGTGGCTCGGCTAGCAGCACCAGGTCTGTTCCTGACGGATTCAGAAACAGCGACAAGCGGCGGCCAGGGCTCGTTATCCCCAAGGTTAGGTGCCGCGCTACCGCTACCGAGGCCGACATATCCAGCACGACCTCGGCCGCTTCGTAGGCAGTCCGTACCGAGTCTGAAATTGGCTTTAACACGTTGGCTGCTATAGCCTGCACCTCCGCTTGTTCATACGTGGTCTGCAGGATGGAAGCCATTGCTTCGGCCTTACCCATACCGACCGCACTGCCGGGTAAATAGTGTCGGGCTGTATTGTGAGGCTGGTAGTAGTCCTCGTCCAGCCACACCCAGTTGCCTTGTCCGGCCCGCACTAGGTTATTAACAACCTGCGAGCCTAGACTGCCAGCCCCAATGGCCATAAAGCGGGTTGTGGTGGGGGGTACGTTGTTATATGCCGCTGCTAGTTCGCGTGTCAGGGCACACACGGGATTAAGCAACACCAAGGGGCTCTGCTGGCCGGTGCGGGTTGAATCCGTGTAAAACAGCTCGACCACTTTATTGGGCTGAGCCCGCCAAATTCCAACGTCCGTACCGATTTCAGCTAACGTACCTACCGTGGCAAAAGCCCACACTTCCATCCCTTCGATAGGTCCTTCTATGGTACGCTGTTTGGGCATCCGCACGATAAGCAACAGCTTATGGTCCCAGTTGAAGCCCGAACGGCCTTTACTGGTGGTCAGGTGCTGGCGCAAGGCATCCAGAAAATCGGTATTCTCCGTCGATAAATAGGTCTGCAATGCGGCCAAAGTGCGGGGTTGCTCCTCAATCAGCCCGTGTACCTGGGGCGGAGTCGTGTACACAAAGCTGGCAAACTGCACCTGCCAGCCCGTCGTGGGCGGACTGGCCGACAGAGGCAGCGCCATCAGTGTTGTCTGCCCCAGCACGTTGCTGACAATGCGGGCGCGTACGGGCTCCAAATCGGTCGCCTCAGCAGCAAAGTAAGCGGACGGTAGTACGAGCCGCTCGGCTGGCGCATAGAAAGCCTGTTCCAAGGCCTGGTCGGCGGCGTGCAGCTCATCGCGTGCCGTCTGAGTCAGCCAGTGCTGCAGCTGCCGTAGCAGCGCGGCGGCGGTCCAGGTTGGCTTCAGGTCAGCGTAGGCGGTCTGGTACAGGCACAGGCTACGCGGCATGTTTTCGCCCCCAAAATGAAGATGGGGCACCAATGGAAAATCCTCTCGGAGCGCCAGCACAACCTGATGGTCGGTATCGGCGGGGGCGAAGCCAAAAGCAATGCGCTCGGTAGTGCGCACGTCGTGCACCGGATACTGAGGCACTTCAGCCTCAATGTCGACCACAACTATTTCGTATTCCGGTGTGCGTCGGCACTCCAGCAGCCGCACGTAGGGCAAGCCCTGACTTTGCAGGCCTTGCACCATTTCGACGGCCTTAGGCAGTAGCAGAGCGTCAGCCGCCACCGGCTCGCCCGCTACGGGGTAATAGGCAATTTCGGGCAGTTCCATAATCCGCTTCCTTAGTTGCCTTGGTGGCCAGCTCGCGGCGGAGGCGTGTTGCCACTTGCGATGCTGGCGGCAGCAGCAGCCAACTTACCAATGCTGGGCCCCAGTTGGTCAATCTTGATGACGATGGGCTCAGGATATAGGATGCTTTTGTGCTCCATCGTGACCAGAAACTCGCCGCCAAGGCGTTGTGCCTGGGCTTTGTAATAGGCCGCCGCCTGGCGGTGCGGAGGCTGTTTGTCCTCGTCGCTGCCGGGAATTGGCTTACTGGTAGAGATGAGGCGGCCCCGGCTCTGCCCATACGTTTCAAACAGCTTTTTCACCTGGGCATCGGGCACGGTCACATCGGTTCCTTTCTCGCTGCTGAGCGATAGGTAGCTGCAGTGGTGGGCAATCTTAAAGATGTCCCACTCCAGGCGTTCCGTCCGGCCATAGTACTCAGTCACCTGCACGATGGATTTGATGATTTCCCAATCGATGTCGGAGAAGAAGTGCATCCGGGTTTTGCGTCCCCCTTCCGTGAAGGTTGCCTGAAAGGTGAGGGCGTCGCTGTTGCGGTCCATCAGGGCTAGGCCCCCGCCGGCCGTACGGCCGGCAAACGGTGAATGCACGAAGAATTCCACCCCATCGGTGGCCAGGTCGAACCCGGGAATTAGGGTGCCGGCGTTCGTAATGAGGTGCGCCCGGTCGGCAACCGTGAGGTTTTTGGAAGCCAGCCAATCGGTGAGCTGACCTGGGCCAGAGAATACCCGAATCCCTTCGCCTTTTAGCAGGCGGTGGCGGGCTTCCTGGCGCAGAATGCGGGTTTCGTCCTCGCAGCCATCTTCTACGATGACAGCCGCAGGAACCCATAGTTCCTTGATTTTTACCCGGCCAGCGCCCTGGTATTTAGCTGCGTGCAGCAGCTCAAAAAAGTCTGAAGCGCCGCACGTGTGGTCGTTGTCGAGGTGCGTAAAGGCAACGACATCGTAATTGTCGCGCTTGGCATTGAGCAAGTCAGCGCGAAGCTGCACCGGCAGGTCGATGCGCTTGTCCTTGGGGTCGGTAGCGCAACGCATGTTAGCGTAGTCAATCAGCAGCTTTTTGCCGTTCGCGAGGTCAATCCGCGAGGTATCGGCGTTTCCGAGATTAAAAATGGTTATCTGGTGCATGTAGCAAAGCAGTTACGGTATGGAAACCATTTAGCCGATAAAGGTGGCGTAGTGATTTCGGTCAAACAACAGTTGGCAAAAAGTCAATCCCGCGTCCCGGTCAATGTCCGGCTACGACCAGAAGCATGAGCTTTCCTTCATTGCCCCAGCAAAGCAAACACTGAATTGTGCAGTCTTTTTGCACACTAAAAATTTGCTCCTTTATTTTTTCGCCAACACCTCAATTCTTACAATAAACATCTGATAATCAATGACAAAATTTTTCAATAAAACTTCCTCTAAATTCCTTTCTGCCTCTTGTAACCCAGGAAAGGCCGTTATTCACCAAGCTCTTTCACCAGTGCAGGTAGCCATCGGCTATTTTATCGTGTCCCAATGCCCATTAATAAAAACGCGTACAATCGCTATCTCATCATCGACCGCTGCTTGCAACAAGGTGGCCGTCCCTGGACTATTCAGGACCTGCTGAAAGCAGTAGAGGAAGATTATCTGGAAACTACGCCTGATAAAAACGGCGTATGTGAGCGGACGCTGAAAGGCGACTTGCATAACATGAAGTTGCCGACCCACCACAATGCTCCTATCGCGTACAACCGGCGACGTGGGTATCATTACACTGACCCCGAGTACTCGATTCATAAGACTCCACTCACGAGCGAAGATCTACTCATACTTCATCAGAGCCTGCACACCCTGAAAGCGTTGCGTGGTCTAGACCTAGCGGATGACCTGGATGAGCTCATTCGACGCTTGGAACGAAAACAACCCAGTGCTGGGGCCGCAACCAGTTCAATTCTACAGTTGGAAGCCGCACCAGAATACACCGGCACTGAGTATTTGAAACCGCTTTATAAAGCTATTCGGGAAAAGACTCCTCTGGTCATGAGTTATCAACCCTACCGGGAAGCGCAGGCTAGCTCAGAGGTAGTACACCCCTATCTGCTTAAAACCTATAATGGCCGCTGGTATCTACTAGCTTGTAGCGAAGCTAAAGGGCCTCACCTACAAAATTATGCGCTCGACCGCATCAAGGGACTTAGTGCAAGCTCCGTGACTTTTCAGCCAACCGATACTGATTTTAGCAGTTACTTCGACCACCTCATTGGGGTGACGATACCGGAAAGAGATTCGCAGGTTGAGAATATCCGCGTGCACATCAGAGCAGGGCGGGCACCCTACGTGCTTACAAAACCCTTACATCTCAGCCAAGCTATAGTAAGTCAAGATGCTCAAGGCGTAGTGCTAGAGCTACGTCTGATTATCAATCAAGAGCTTAAAACCCGCCTACTCAGTTTCGGGCCTGACCTGCAGGTGCTTGCGCCTGACTCGCTTCGTGAATCTATGCAGAAGCTGCTCAACAAGGCCGCCTCCCGCTATCACTAGGTTGTTGAAAGCATAAGCAGTAGCGTAATTTGGCCCTGCAGAAGGGACATCAGTAAGTGAGGCGGTTTGGGAGAGGCGCGGGAATAGTAGAATTGAGAAAGCCGATAAAAATCAGTTATCGAACTCACTGCTTTTAGTCTAAAGTGTCTCCCACATCGCTTCGGCTTACATTTTGCATTCCAAGTATCTTAGCGTGCTTGCTTACCACACTAGCATTTTCATCATTCCGCGTTTTTATGGAAGACTATACCTCTTCAATGCCTTATGAAATATTCATTCGCCGAGCTCACAGCTGCGACCGAGATAGGAAAGGGGCATCACTGGATTACTTCCGCAACTTGCAGAATACCGAATCTGGTCGATTAAAAATGAGTGCGCTGGGCTCAGCCGCTAAGCAGCTGGCCGCAGTGAAGGGATACTTGGAAAAAGCTATAGCCGCCTTCGCTAAGCCTCGCCGGGGACGCAAGCTTTCCCCCGTGGAAGTACAGCAGCTAGAAGCCCTGTTACCGCGCATTGCAGGCAGTAACAGCGCAGCCGAGCTACTGCCATTGATTAAACAAGGCTTAGCTATTACGCAGCCCTACAAAGAAGCCTGACCTGACCTTCCACCAGTGAAAATTCTACCTCCGCATAAAATCAGCGGCGCGTTGTTCGACCTCATCCACGAGGCGCGGCAGGAACTCGTGCTGGTATCACCTTACGTCAACCTGACGCACTGGAAGCAACTGGCCACCGCAATCAAGGCCGCTCATGCCCGGGGTGTACGCATTACCTTCTTTACCCGGCACGAACCCAACGACCCAACCAGCAAAGAACAGGTAGAAGCACTGGGTATTACGCCGCAGCTCGTACCCTGGCTGCACGCTAAGTTTTACTTCAACGAAACAAGCGGTCTTATCACATCACTGAATCTGCTGGGTTCTTCCAACAGCAATTCCATCGAGATAGGCTCACAGCTTGAAACCGCTGAGGAGTTGAAAGTGCTGCGCCAGTTCGTGCAGCAATACCTTGCGCCGCAGCAACTCGGGCAGCCCGTGAAGAACGAAGACAAGCGCTTCGATACACAAGATTTCAGCCAGGTTCTAACCGACTATCTAAAAGTTGAGGTTGATAAAACCTGTGTGGTGACGTACGAACCCGACAAGAGCTTGTCCATTCAGGCATTGCGGAATTCTTTCAGTGCCACCATTGAGGGTTTTCCCCATCAGTTTATGATGGAAGGCATTGTATCAGGCCGCGAAGCTGACTGCTACAATGCAAAGCAGAAGAAGTATTTTACTTCACCAGCAGTACGCTACAAAATGGAGCGTGGCAATGCAGGCTACTACGATGCAATCCAAGCAACTCTTATTCAACCTCTTTCCAATAAGAATTTCAATAGGCTCACGCCAGCCGAAAAAAAGCAGCTCTGTCTGCTTGTTGCAGATTTTTTGAGAGCAGTACGAGCTTTTAAAGATGATTATTAGCCGCCCGGCGTGCAGAAACATCAGCTGCAGAATAGCAGCCCCAGCTGACGGCCAACACTCTACTTAACTACCCGTGCATGTATGTCATTTACTCGCCGCTTTGGCCTAGCCTTGTCTGGTGGTGGCTACCGGGCCGCTGCCTTTCATTTAGGTACACTCCGTAAACTGCATGAGATGGGGCAGTTGGCTTCCATTGATGTCATTTCTACTATCTCGGGCGGGTCTATCACCGGAGCCGCTTATTGCTTGCGCCAAGGGACTTTTGAGGAGTTTTATGACCAGATGACGCAGTCGTTGTTATGCTGCAACGTCATTCGCCGGGCCCTATTATCCTGGTCTTTTGTGCGGTTCTTATTGGTGGTTTTGGCATTCCTGGTGCCCAGTGGGGTTTTGCTTTTTACTCACTGGGCTCCCTTCTCGCTAGTGCCGCTAGTCGGCTTGGTACTTGTGATGCTTCGCTACCAGTTTCGCCTGCTCCCAGTTAGTCGAGAGATTGAGCGGGCCTACGACGCCTTTTTTTACCACGGCCAAACGTTACAACACCTAAGAGCCACGCCTATTCTAGCTATTGGCACGCCGAATCTGCAAACGGGACGGCCGTTTACCTTCTCACGGGAATGGATGGCAGACTCGACTTATGCTTATTACCAGCCCCCGGTGCATTTCGATGCGGCTGATTTCCCCGTGGCGCGGGCTGTAGCCGCTTCCTCCTGCGTACCATTCGCTTTCACGCCCATTACTATCGCCCCGACTTTTTTTCGAGAACCGACTGATATAGACCGTGCCCATCCTCAACTCATTGACGGCGGAGTTTACGACAATCAAGGTATCCAGAAACTTACGCAGGCGAATAGCCGCTATGAGTGTAATACCATTGTTGTGTCGGATGCTGGGGCTGGGTTGAGCCCCTTAGGTAGCCACCCATATCCAAATACCATGGCCTTACTGCTGCGCACAGTGGATTTGTTTATGCATCGCATCAAGAATGTACAGATGATGGCCAACCTGTTTCGGCGTACAACGGAGCACAGCAAGTGTGTTGCTTATCTGTCGTTAGGATGGCAATTAAAAAACAGTATTCCAGGCTTTATCGATAACCTAGCCCAAGGAAACATTTCTCCTGCGGTGGTGGCAGCCCGGCAATTACGTGCTGATTGGATAGCTAATCCGAAAAAGCATCGTCTTGCCCTTACAGAGCATCTTGAACAGCAGGTAGGGTATGCTGACTTAGCCGCTCGTGACCTAACTGCCGATGAGTGGCAGGTAGTATGCCAAGTTGGTACCAATCTGACACCATTAACACCTATTCAACTCGAACTCCTGACCCGTCACGCCGCAAACCTAACGGAAATACAAGTCAAACTCTACTGGCCTTGAAATTTGTCTTGTCCTTCTCAAAAAACGGACATTTAACAAGGCATCAAAAAGTCATTCAAATAAGCTACTGGTCGGCTTTTAAAACGAATCTTTTAAGCATCTCATAAATCAACAACTCATTTCAGCCCAAATAGCTGAATTTTTGAGCCAGCTATCGAGGCATAGCGTTCTGTCCGTTCCCTACTCGAACCCTTATCTCGCGCTTACGATTGACCGTTGGAATGCGCTCACAAGTTGGCATTTACTCAAACGCCAGCGCACCAACGGCGGAGTGGCGGTGGCCC
>Ga0210040_10007962_pt1 | contig 12684 bp, 12 predicted proteins | sample CryGeyCG12114_NA_FD_185462 | JGI IMG/M metagenome (GOLD analysis project Ga0210040, IMG submission 185462) | Groundwater microbial communities from aquifer - Crystal Geyser CG19_WC_8/21/14_NA (SPAdes) (version 2) | ecosystem: Environmental > Aquatic > Deep subsurface > Groundwater | place: USA... | reverse complement strand
TGCCGGCCGCAGTCCCTGCACCGCTTCACCGGAGAAGGGGCGGTCGAGTCACTGGCCGCCCTTCTGGACGAAGCCCTTCACGAACTCCTCGGCATTGGTCTCCAGGACGTCGTCGATCTCGTCCAGCAGTGCATCGACGTCGTCGGTCAGCTTGCCGACGCGCTCCTGCACCTCGCTGGTGTCGACCGCCTCCGCCTGCTCGACGGCCTGCTCGGCCTCCTGCTCGCGGCGACTCGCGCGGTCCTGCCCGCCGGTGTCCTTCGTGGCCATGTCGTGCTCCTGTCCGCCTGCGTCGCACTGCGTCCTGGTCCGACCCTAACCGCCGGGTCCGACATGCACCGCCGTCGCGAGCCACCCGTGACCTCATGTCGGCGTCCGCAGCACCGGAGTGCTGTGGATGCCGACATGAACGGTCAGTCCTGCACGACGTACGCGTCGGCCGACTGGGTGACCTTGCGACGGCGCAGCTTCACGACCCTGCTGTAGGCCTTGACGAGCTGCGTGTAGCCGGGCGTCCTGCCCTGGTACCAGAGCAGGCCTCGAGGGCCCTGGACCATCGCGCCGCTGTCGACGTCGTAGCGCGCGCCGTGCCACGGGCAGACGAGACAGCCGTCCTTGTCCAGGCTGCCCTTCGACAGGTCTGCGAGCTGGTGCCGGCAGCGCGAGGAGACGGCGCGCACCTCGCCGTCGCGCTCGCGCACGACGGTCCAGGGGCCGGCCCGGCCGACGGAGCCGGGCGGGAGCGACGCGGTGGGGACGGACGGGCGTTCGGGCATGGCGGGCCTCCAGGGTCAGGGGACGTGTGGTGAGGCCGTACCCAGCGAGGGACGATGAGCCCGTGGACGCGGGCGAGCTCTACCGGCTGGCACCCGAGGACTTCACCGCGGCCCGCGACGCAGCGGCCAAGCAGGCCCGGGCCGACGGCGACCGTGCCGGCGCCACGGCGCTCAGGGCGCTGCGCCGGCCGACGGTCGCCGCGTGGGTGCTCAACACGCTGGTGCGGGAGGACCCAGCGCTCGTCGACCAGCTGCTCGAGCTGGGGCCGGAGCTCGCGCAGGCCCAGGCCGGCGGCGATGCGGCAGCGCTGCGGGCGCTCGGCGAGCAGCGGCGGCAGCTCGTGGGCGCGGTCGTCGGCCGGGCGGTCGCCGCAGCCGGACGACCGGTGGCGCCGGCGGTCCGGGACGAGGTCGCGTCGACGCTGGAAGCAGCGCTGGCCGATCCCGCCAGCGCGGACGCCGTGCGGTCCGGCCGGCTCGTGCGGGCGCTGGCGTACGCGGGGTTCGGTGCGGTCGACCTCGCCGACGCGGTGGCCCCACCCGGCCGGACCCCGGCTCAGCCGGCGCAGTCCGCTGAGGCTGCCGAGGCGGCCGACCGGCGCGCACAGCGGCTCGCCGAGGCCGAGGCCGCTGCCCAGGACGCCGCCGGACGCCTCGACGACGCGGTCCGCGGCTGCCGGGACGCCGAGCGCGCGCACGCTGCTGCCACGCAGGCCGAGCAGGACCGTGCGGACGAGGTCGAGCGGCTCACCGAGGCGCTGGCCGCAGCACGGGACGAGCACGCAGCGACGGTGTCCGACGCCGCCGGGGCGGCGAAGGCCGCGCGCAAGGCCGGGGCGGAGGTCGAACGGGCGCAGGAGCGGGCCGAGCGGGCCCGTCAGGAGCTCGACCGCCTGCGCCGCCGGCCCTAGTGCGTGGGCCCTAGCGCCTGCCGGTCAGCGTGTCGACGAGCTCGACGGCGGAGGGCGACGCGTCGAGCAGCGCGCCGACGTGGGCCCGCGTGCCGCGCAGCGGCTCGAGCGTCGGCACCCGCTGCAGCGTCTCGCGGCCGACGTCGAAGATCACCGAGTCCCACGACGCCGCCGCCACCTCGCTCGGGTAGCGCGCCATGCAGGTGCCGCGGAAGTACGCCCGCGTGTCGGAGGGCGGCTCGGCGACGGCGCGCGCGACCTCGTCCTCGGTGAGCAGCCGCTGCATCCGCCCGGAGGCGACGAGCCGGTTGTAGAGGCCCTTGTCCTGGCGGACGTCGGCGTACTGCAGGTCGACCAGGTGGAGCTTGGCGGCGTCCCACCCGAGGCCCTCGCGCTCGCGGTAGCCCTCCAGGATCTCGAGCTTGGCGACCCAGTCGAGCTCCCGCGACAGCGACATGGGGTCGGCGGCGAGCCGGTCGAGCGTGGACTCCCAGCGGGCGAGCACGTCGCGGGTCGAGTCGTCGGCGTCGGACCCGAGCCGGTCCTCGACGTGCTTGCGGGCCTGCTCGAGGTACTCCATCTGCAGCTGCACGGCCGTCATCCGGCGTCCGTCGCGCAGCGTCAGCTGCGAGCGCAGGGTGGGGTCGTGGGACACCGCGCGCAGCGACGACACCGGAGCGTCGACGGCGAGGTCGATGCCGTTGTCGCTCAGCCAGCGGTCCTCGACCATCGCCAGCACCAGCGCGGTCGTGCCGACCTTGAGGTAGGTGGAGATCTCCGACAGGTTGGCGTCGCCGATGATGACGTGCAGCCGGCGGTACTTGTCGGGATCGGCGTGCGGCTCGTCGCGGGTGTTGACGATCGGCCGCTTGAGCGTCGTCTCGAGCCCCACCTCGACCTCGAAGTAGTCGGCGCGCTGGCTGAGCTGGAAGCCCTCGCCGCGTCCGTCCTGGCCGATGCCGACGCGGCCGGCCCCGGTGACGACCTGTCGGCTGACGAAGAACGGCGTCAGGTGGCGGACGATGTCGGCGAACGGCGTCTGCCGCGCCATGAGGTAGTTCTCGTGCGTGCCGTAGGAGGCACCCTTGTTGTCGGTGTTGTTCTTGTAGAGCAGGATCTGCGGGGCGCCGGGCACGGTCGCCGCGCGCTCGGCCGCGCGCGCCATGATCCGCTCCCCCGCCTTGTCCCACAGCACCGCGTCGCGCGGGCCGGTGACCTCGGGGGCGGAGTACTCGGGGTGGGCGTGGTCGACGTAGAGCCGCGCGCCGTTGGTGAGGATGACGTTGGCGAGGCCGAGCTCGTCGTCGGGCTCGCCCGCAGCGTGGTCGGAGGCGCCCGCGTCGAAACCGCGCGCGTCGCGCAGCGGGTTCTCCTCCTCGAAGTCCCAGCGGGTGCGGCGGGAGCGCGACGGTCCGTCGGCCATGCCGCTCGCCCAGCCGTTGACCACCTGCGACGAGGCGACCATCGCCCCGCTCGCGGGCTCTCCCGGCACCGAGACGCCGTACTCGGTCTCGATGCCCATCACGCGCCGGGTGGTCATGGTCCGAGCCTAGGTCGTGGGTCGGACAGCGGCGGCGTGCAACGCCTCCTGAGCCGTTGCACGGGTCAGAGGTACTGCCCGGTGTTGGCGACCGTGTCGATCGACTTGCCGCTCTCCTGGCCCTTGGCGCTGGTCACGAGGGTGCGGATGTAGACGATCCGCTCGCCCTTCTTGCCCGAGATCCGGGCCCAGTCGTCGGGGTTGGTGGTGTTGGGCAGGTCCTCGTTCTCCTTGAACTCGTCGACGCAGGCCGTCATGAGGTGCTGCAGGCGCAGGCCCTTGCCACCGGTCTCCAGGAAGTCCTTGATGGCCATCTTCTTGGCCCGGCCGACGATGTTCTCGATCATGGCGCCGGAGTTGAAGTCCTTGAAGTACAGGACCTCCTTGTCGCCGTTGGCGTAGGTCACCTCGAGGAAGCGGTTCTCCTCGGCCTCGGTGTAGATGCGCTCGACGACACGCTGGATCATGTCCTCGACGGTGGCCTGGCGGTTGCTGCCGTGCTCGGCGAGGTCCTCCTCGTGCAGCGGCAGCTCCGCCACGATGTACTTGCCGAAGATGTCACGCGCGGCCTCGGCGTCCGGGCGCTCGATCTTGATCTTCACGTCGAGCCGGCCGGGCCGCAGGATCGCCGGGTCGATCATGTCCTCGCGGTTGGAGGCGCCGATCACCACGACGTTCTCGAGCGTCTCGACGCCGTCGATCTCGCTGAGCAGCTGCGGCACGATCGTCGTCTCGACGTCGGAGCTCACGCCCGAGCCGCGGGTGCGGAAGATCGAGTCCATCTCGTCGAAGAAGACGATCACCGGCGTGCCCTCGGAGGCCTTCTCCCGCGCCCGCTGGAAGATCAGGCGGATGTGGCGCTCGGTCTCGCCGACGTACTTGTTGAGCAGCTCCGGGCCCTTGATGTTCAGGAAGTACGCGCGCCCGTCCGGCTTGCCGGTCACCTGGGCGACCTTCTTCGCCAGGCTGTTGGCCACCGCCTTGGCGATCAGCGTCTTGCCGCACCCGGGCGGGCCGTAGAGCAGCACGCCCTTGGGCGGGCGCAGCTGGTGCTCGGAGAACAGGTCCTTGTGCAGGAACGGCAGCTCGACGGCGTCGCGGATCTGCTCGATCTGCGCCGCCAGGCCGCCGATGTCGCCGTAGTCGATGTCGGGGACCTCCTCGAGGACGAGCTCCTCGACCTCCGACTTCGGGATGCGCTCGTAGGCGTAGCCGCTGCGCGTCTCCAGCAGCAGGGAGTCACCGGCCTTGAGCGGGGCGTCCTTGAGCGAGTCGGCGAGCATGACGACCCGCTCGTCGTCGGTGTGGCCGATGACCAGGGCGCGGTCGCGCGCGCCGTCCTCGCCGTCCAGCAGCTCCTTGAGCATCACGACGTCGCCCTGGCGCTCGAACTCGAGCGCGAGCACGACGTTCATCGCCTCGTTGAGCATGACCTCCTGGCCACGGCGGAGCTCGTCGAGCTCGACGGCCGGGCTGACGGCGACGCGCATCTTGCGGCCGCCGTGGAAGACGTCGATCGTGTCGTCGTCGTGGCGGGTCAGGAAGACGCCGTAGCCGCTCGGTGGCTGAGCGAGGCGCTCGACCTCCTCCTTGAGCGAGAGGATCTGGTCCCGGGCTTCGCGCAGGGTGCCGACGAGGCGGTCGTTCTGCCCGGTCACCGCCGCCAGGCTGGCCTGCGCCTGCGTCAGACCCTCCTCGAGCACCCGCACCTGGCGGGGCGAGTCGGCCAGCTTGCGCCGCAGGAGGGAGACCTCCTGCTCGAGGTAGCCGACCTGTGCCTGCAGCTCGGCGACCTCCCGACCGCTCCTGTCCCGGGCATCGTCGCCCGAGGCGCTCCCGCGCACTCCTGCCACGCTGCTCACCACCCGTCTGAGGGACCGTGCCTTGCGGGCATCCTACGTACGGTGCACCGACCTGCGCCCTGCGACGGGCCGGGCTCCGCCGCCGGGGTGGTCGGCCGTCAGGAGGTCTTGGACAGCAGCGGACCGGCGTCGACGGCGACGGGCTCGCGCAGGTCGATGGTCCAGTCGCGCACGGACGTCGCGGCGGCCTGCCGCGTGGGCACCGGAGCGGGCGCACGACGGCCGGCCCGGGCGCGCAGCAGCCCGGCGCCGCCCTGGCAGGCCACCACGGCGGTGAAGACGACGAGCAGGACCGCAGTGGCGCCCAGGTGCAGCAGCACCAGGTCTCGGACGAGGGACACGAGCAGCTCCATGGGGTAGAGGACCGTCCAAGGGTCGGACGGTCGCCTCACTGGTCAGGACGAGCCACGGGTCACGTGGTCGCGGATTGTTCGACCAGCGTTCGTGTGCCGTGCGCCACCGGTTCGGGTGACGCGCGACTCAGGGCAGGTCGGGACGGAACGGACCGGTGCGCTCCGCAGCCGCAGGCGTCACGGGCTCGCCGTACGCCCCCTTGCTCGGCCGGCGACGGCGCGGTGGGGGCTCGACGCCGTCGGCCAGGCGCCGGGCCGTGCACAGGAAGCCGGTGTGGCCGATCATCCGGTGCTCGGGGCGGACCGCCAGGCCCTCGACGTGCCAGCCGCGGACCATCGACTCCCAGGACTGCGGCTCGGTGAACGTGCCGTGCGAGCGCAGGGCCTCCACCGTCGCCGACAGCTGGGTGGTGGTGGCGACGTAGCAGCAGACCAGGCCGCCGGGACGCAGCGCGGGCGAGACGGCGTCGAGCACCTCCCAGGGCGCCAGCATGTCGAGCACGACGCGGTCCACGTCCGTCTCGTCGAGCGCCTCGGCGAGGTCGCCGACGGTGATGCTCCAGGCAGGGTGGGGCGCGCCGAGGAAGCGCTCGACGTTGCGGCGCGCGATCTCGGCGAAGTCGGCGCGGCGCTCGTACGACGAGAGCCGCCCGGCCTCTCCCACGGCCCGCAGCAGGCTCAGCGACAGCGCGCCGGAGCCGACGCCCGCCTCGACCACGTGGGCGCCGGGGAAGATGTCGGCCATCTGGACGACCTGGCCGGCGTCCTTCGGGTAGACGACCTGCGCGCCGCGCGGCATCGACAGGACGTAGTCGGACAGCAGCGGGCGCAGCGCGAGGTAGTTCGTCACGCCGATCGTCACGACGACGCCCTCGGGCCCGCCGATCAGGCGGTCGTGGTCGAGGATGCCCTTGTGGGTGTGGAACTGCTTGCCCGGCTCGAGGGTGATCGTGTGCATCCGCCCCTTGGGGTCGGTCAGCTGCACCTGGTCGCCGGGCGAGAGCGGGCCTCGCCGGCGGTCTGCGCCGAGAGGTGAGGGACCGGCGGGAGAGGACGTCACGAGCAGACGAGGCTACGAGACCGGCTCACGGGGAGACCGGCTCACGGGGAGACCGGCTCACGGGGGGACCGGCTCACGGGGCGAGGACGGCGGCGACGTCCGCGGCGACCAGCACCCGGAGGGCTCCGGCGTCGACCACGACGTACTCCGAGGCGGGCGTGCGGCGCAGGGCCTCCAGCAGGGGCGCGCCGACCAGGGCCGCGTCCAGCACCATCCCGTCTGCCAGTGCCCGCGCCACGCTCCCGACCGGGACCCACGGCCGCCGCTCCTCCGGGGTCGCCAGGACGGCTGCCTCGCTGACGACCGCTCGGGGGCGACCGCTGGTGTCGACGACGACCACCCCGCGGGCGTCGGCGGCCTGCGCGCGGCGGACGGCCTCGGCGAGCGGGAGGTCCTCCGTCACCGCGACTGCCGGGCGCGCCAAGGCGGCCACCGACGCCCGAGGCAGGCGCTGCTCGAGCTGCTCCTGCTGCAGGACGGCGCTCGCGCCGGCGTAGACGAAGGTGGCGACGAGGGCGGAGAACAGCACCGTGCCGAACGACACGTCGCCCAGCCCGACGGCCGGCAGGACCCCGAGCAGCAGGACCGGGACGACGACGAGGGCGACGACGCGTCCGGCCCAGGCCGCGGTCCGGGTGGCCCGGCCGGGGTCGCCGGTCACGCGCCAGAGCACCGACCGCAGCACCCGGCCGCCGTCGAGCGGCAGGCCGGGCAGCAGGTTGAACGCGGCCACGAGGGCGTTGGACGCCGCCACGACCGTCATCAGCAGGAACGGCAGGCTCTGCGGCTCGAACAGGTCGCGGCCGGCCCACCCGACACCTGCCAGCAGGAGGGAGACGGTCGGGCCGACGACGGCGACGGCGTACTCACGGGCGGGCGTCTGCGGCGGCTCGGTGATCTCGGTGAGCCCGGCGAGGAACGTCACGGTGATGCTGCGCACCGGCAGGCCGAACGCCCGGGCGACGACGCAGTGGCCGACCTCGTGGAGCAGGACGCTGAGCAGCAGCAGGACGGCGAAGGCGCCGGCTCCGCTGTAGCCGCGGCCGGTGCCGTACCGGTCCGACAGCAGCGGGCCGAAGCTCACGACCACGACGCCCGCGAACAGCAGCCACGACGGCGACACGAGCACCGGCACCCCGGCGACCCGCCCGACCCGGACGCCCCTCGGCGGTGGAGGCGTCGCTGCGCTCACCACCGCAGTCCCGGGAGCCGGCGTCCGCCGGTGCAGCTCCGAGCGACGCGGGTCCTAGCGACGCGTGCGGCGCGGGTTCGCGAGGACCCTGCGGACCGCGTCGACGACCTCGTCGGCGGTGTCGTCCTGGTGCAGACCCTCGTTGCGCATGCTGTTCCCCTCGTGGATGTCGTCCTGGTCGTTGCCCGTACAACCGCGTCGCACCCACGATCTGTCCGACCCCGCCCGTAGCGTTGCTCACATGACCGCACTCGCCGCCTCCGAGCCCAGCACCGTGGACCTGCCGCTGCCCGTCCTCGGGTCGCTGTCGCCGTCCCGTGCCGGTGACTTCATGACGTGCCCGCTGCTGTTCCGGTTCCGCACGATCGACCGGCTGCCGCAGGCGCCGTCGTCGGCGGCGACCCGCGGGACCGTCGTGCACGCCGTGCTGGAGCGGCTCTACGACCTGCCGGCCGCGCAGCGCACGCTCGACGCGGCGCACGGGCTGCTCCTGCCGGAGTGGGAGCGCCTGCGCGAGGCCGAGCCGGAGGTCGACGCCCTGTTCGCGTCCGAGGCCGAGCTCGCCGGGTGGCTCGCGAGTGCCCGCGACCTGCTGGCCGGCTACTTCGCGCTCGAGGACCCGACCCGCCTCGAGCCGGCCGAGCGCGAGCGGCTCGTCGAGGTCGTGCTGCCCGGTGGGCTGCGCCTGCGCGGCATCGTCGACCGGCTCGACCGGGCGCCGTCCGGCGACCTGCGCGTCGTCGACTACAAGACCGGGCGGGCGCCGGGCGAGGCCTTCGAGGGCAAGGCGCTGTTCCAGATGAAGTTCTACGCGCTGGTGCTGTGGCGCACGACCGGAACGGTGCCGCGCCTGCTCCAGCTCATGTACCTCGGCGACCGCGAGGTGCTGCGCTACTCCCCCGACGAGGCCGACCTGCGCGCGACCGAGCGCAAGCTGCTGGCCCTCTGGGAGGCGGTCGAGCGGGCCACCCAGCTCCGCGAGTTCCGGCCGCGGCCGTCGAAGCTGTGCGGCTGGTGCGACCACCAGGCGCTGTGCCCGTCGTTCGGGGGGACGCCCCCGCCGTTCCCCGAGGTCGTCCCGGGGCCCGAGGTGCCGCTGCCCCACCAGCGGGCGGCGGTCCTGAGGGCGCAGGAGCGGGCGGCGGGGTGATGCGGCCGGTCGGCCTCAGCCCTTTGCGAGCGTGTAGTGCGCGAGCACCGTCGACGCGGACAGGGCCTTGCCGTAGACGGCGGTCTCGTCGAGCTGACCGCCGAAGTGGTCGCTCGTCGGCGCGCTGCGCCAGACCTTGCCGCCGCAGAGGGTGACGCGGCAGCCGATGTTGTCACCCGCCACCCGCCAGTAGCCGGCGACCTTCCCGGCCGTCGTCGTGGCGCCGCCGGCGACCTTGCGGCCATCGACGTACAGCGCCATGCCGGCGGAGCCCTGCGTGCCCACGACGTGGTGCCAGCGACCGTCGTTGTAGGCGGCGGGGCTGAGAAGACTCACCGGGCTGCCGTTGTCGACGCCGAAGACCAGTCGCCCGTCGTTGGCCATGTAGACGTGCCGGTCGAAGTACCGGCTGGGCAGCACCTGCTTGTCGCCGAAGCCGATCAGCTTGCCACCGGACGTGGTCGTCGTCTTGAACCACGTCTCCACGCTGAACGCCCCGGGTGCCGGCAGACGCTTCTCGCCGTGCAGCGTCGCCTTGGTCCCTGGCAGCTGCAGCGCCGTGCTGGTGTCGTTGGCGACCGCGCCAGGCGCCACCCGGTAGGTCGCCGTGCCGCCGGTGAGCGTGAGGTTGAGGCCGGCGCTGCTCGTGTCGGAGAAGAAGACGTCGGCCGGCTCGTCGTAGCGCCACAGCGCCGTCGCTCCGTCGCCGAGGACCCGGCTGGCGTACGCCGACGCGCGGCTGGCGACCTTCACGCTGCGAGCAGCGGTCGTCACCGTCTTGACGCCGTCGCTGACGCTGACGCGGTAGCTGTGCGTCGACCCCGGCGCCAGCCCCGTGTCGACGAACGTCTGCTGCTGGCGCTGCCAGAACCACGACGTGCCGCTGACCGTGTGGACGGGCGTGGTGCCTGCGTCGCGGTAGACCCGGTAGGTCAGCGTCGCGTCGTCGGCGTCGAAGCTCTGCCGCCAGGCCACCCGCACCTCGCCGGCGCGCACGCTGGTGATGCTCGGCGTCGGGGACGAGGGACCGGCCTGCGCAGGTCCCTCGCTGAACCGGGTGAGGCCCTGCTGCTTGACGCCGTTGACCGACGTGAACTCCCCGACCACCCACAGGTGGTCCTTCGCGCCCTTGGCGACCACGATGTCGCGCGGGCCGATCGCCTCACCGATGCCGTCGTTGGTCTGCGGGAACCAGGGCAGCAGGGTGGGGTTCGTGACGGACTGGGCCAGCAGGTGGTACCGCAGCCCGTCCGGGAAGCTCTTCATCGCGGTGCAGTCGTGGGCGTGCGAGCCGCTGTAGAGCAGTCCCTCGTGGACGACGACCGCCTGGGTCGCCCCCTGGCAGCTGTCGCGCCAGCGCTGCGCGTGGGTGGACCAGTCGACCGCGATGCGACCGTCGAACTGCCCGGACCCGGGACCCTCGTTGGCGGTGTAGAAGCCGGTGGAGTCGACCGCGATGTCCTTGACCCGCGAGATGCCCGGGACGAGGCTGCCGAAGGTGAACAGGTTGTCCCCGGTCGTCGGGTGCACGACCGCCAGGGCGCGACTGGCCCGGCCGTTCACCACGTCGAAGTCGCCGCCGACGACGACCTCGGAACCTCCCGGGCGCAGCGCCAGCGCGCGCACCTCCTTGTCGAAGCGCGGGTCCCAGGGGAGCAGCGCTCCCGGCGACGACGTGCCGACGGGCCGCACCGCAGCGGCCCGTCCCCGGGCCACCGAGCCGACGGATCCCATGAGGCCACCGACGTAGACCGCCGAGGCGCTCGTCTCGATCGCACGGACCGGTGCGCTCAGCTGCGGCTTGAAGGCCGACACGGGCGTGCACGTGGCGATGTCCAGCGCGGCGACGTGCTTGCGTCCGGTGGCGGAGCCGACGGCCGTGAAGGACCCGCCGATGTACAGCGTCTTGCCGTCCGGGGAGACGTCGAGCGCGCGCACGCTCGCGTTGTCCGATCCGGTGATCGCCGGCGCGCAGCTGATGGGGTTGCCGGTCGCCCCGTCGAGGACCGCGAAGTTGGTGCGCTTGCGGGAGGAGGTGGCGCCCGCTGCAGCGCCCGGTGGGCGGATGGCGCCGAAGTCGCCGCCGACGAACACCTTGCCGCCGGCGGACGCCGCGGCCCACACGATGCCGTCGGTCTGCCACGTCGGCAGGCCGGCCGCGGAGAAGTCGACCCCCGACTGCAGGGCTGCTGACGCGGGGGCCGGCAGTGCGAGCCCTGCGACGCTCACCACCGTTCCGGTCACGAGTGCCGCGATCCGACGTCTCACGAGAGCTCCTGGTCCTGTGTGCTGGCGCCCCGGGCACGAGCGCGTCGACCGGAAGATGGCCGGGTCCGCACTCGACGGGGTTGCACTGTCCGCGGGCCGTTCGGGCCGCCGTCGTGGAGGGTAACCCTCACCCTCGGCCCTCGGCACGTCGTCGTGTGGAAAGGGACCGCCCTGCCCCACACCGTGGTCGCGGTCGGCAGCAACGCGTCGTGCGGGGCCTGGCGTCGGCGTGCGGTCGGGTGCGACACTGCACTCGCTGCGCCCCACGACGGGAGGACCTCCGTGAGCGTCACCGACCGGACCGACGAGATCGCGCTGGCGCACGCCGACGAGCTCGTCACGCACGCCGTGACGCAGGGCGCGCCGGAGGAGGTCGGCGGGCCCTCGGTCGCTGCCGCCGGCACGGGGCTGGCGCTGCCGCTCCCCCCGACCTTCGACTCCGTCGAGCAGGAGCGCGCGCACCGCAAGGCCACCCTCGCCGCGGCGTTCCGCATGTTCAGCAAGGCGGGGCTCGACGAGGGCGTGGCCGGCCACATCACGGTGCGCGACCCCGAGCACACGGACTCGTACTGGGTCAACCCCTTCGGCATGCACTTCAGCATGATCCGGAGCTCGGACCTCGTCCGGGTCGACCACGCCGGCGAGGTCGTGGAGGGCGAGCGTGCCGTGAACGCCGCCGCCGTGGCCATCCACTGCGCGGTGCACGCGGCCCGGCCCGACGTCGTCGCAGCCGCGCACGCCCACGGTCCCTACGGCAAGACGCTGTCCTGCCTCGACATGACGGTCGAGCCGCTGACCCAGGACGCCTGCGCCTTCTACGACGACATCGGCACCTACGCCGACTACCGCGGCGTCGTCCTCGACGACGAGGAGGGCAGGCGCATCGCGACGGCCCTCGGCACGCGCAAGGCGGTGATCCTGCGCAACCACGGCATGCTGACTGTCGGGGGGAGCGTGGACAGCGCCGCCTGGTGGTTCCTCACCCTCGAGCGGACGGCCCAGGCGCAGCTCATGGCCTACTCCGCCGCAGCGGGCCTGGGCACCCCCCCGCTGCAGATCCCCCCGACGGAGGCGGCCGCCACCCGGGGCCAGGTCGGGTTCGAGCTGGCGGGGTGGTTCCAGTTCCAGCCGATCCGCGAGCGGATCTGCCGGGACGATCCCGACATCTTCGACTGACGACCGCAAGAATCACCCGGTTGGCGCATCCAGTCACCACCCCACGGACGGTTATGAAGATCTTGCGCGGTGATACTGTGAGTACTCGCCCCTCGATGACACACGCAGGAGTTCTCATGCGCACGCCCCGTCGCCTCGTCGCCTCCGCCGCCCTGCTCGGTGGCGGACTGCTCCTCGCTGGTCCCGTCTCGGCGCAGGAGACGCCCGAGGGCACCCCGACGCCGTGCCCGTACCCCTTCGTGAACTGCGCGCCGGAGACCCCGGAGGTCCCGCAGACCCCGCCGCCGGCGGTCCCGCCGGTCACCCCCACCACCCCGCCCGGCACCACGCCGGTGGGAGGCAGCACCGGTGGCGGCGCCACCGCCGGCGAGACCCCGGCTGCCAGCGACATCGGCG
>Ga0210040_10007961_pt1 | contig 12684 bp, 6 predicted proteins | sample CryGeyCG12114_NA_FD_185462 | JGI IMG/M metagenome (GOLD analysis project Ga0210040, IMG submission 185462) | Groundwater microbial communities from aquifer - Crystal Geyser CG19_WC_8/21/14_NA (SPAdes) (version 2) | ecosystem: Environmental > Aquatic > Deep subsurface > Groundwater | place: USA... | reverse complement strand
CACACTCTTCAGCTGGATAATAATCATCATTCTCACCCGTTACTTATTTCTGACATGCATACTTGACTGACCCTTTTTCTTCTCGAGATCATTTCGTGTTGCATACAAGTCTGCACCATGATATCGTTACTAACTAACTAACTAACCAACTACTGACAAACCATAGAAGAGAAATCAAATTGTCACCGCAGCTAGTTCTTCTTATATGCTACCAAAATTTGCAGGCTCACCACACCACATTCAAATTAACAAGAGCCATTTGGGTTCCCTTTTTAGTCAGCCAAGTGAGTTACACGAAAACCCTTTTTATTCACTCACAGGGCAGTGGCTCCCATAAGCTCAATTGAGAACTCAATAGCTCGATGTGAATTATTGGGGAACGTGAGTTTCATCTCAAATGTGCACTTGAGTCGATAAAGCTACTGTAATTAATATCTCAGTGGAACACGAGTGCTTGTTCCCAGGCATTCATCAAACCACCTACCTATACGTGATGACCATTAGGAACTAATAAAATCCAACAGATTTACTCACAAGTGTCTAAATAAGTGAGACTCACCTGATTAGCCTCAACTAACTATCAGGCTTACAAAATGCCATTAAAAATAACAGGCCAGTCGCCAACCATGAGTACTCCCCATAAATATAGTTACTTAAGACTAGCCATGCAAGAAATAGCTCACATGACTCAATTCCAATCAGTTGACCGTAACCACTTGAATACATTTTTTCATGTGGCAACTAACGTGTGGAAAAAAACTGCATACCGTAACAACCTATACACATGAACTGATCACTTATTGAACAAAAATGAATCTCGCCCATCGAGCACGATAGGAAATTGGGAAATTCATGGGAAAGTGGGTGAGCAAACTACTACGATTAGTAGTCTCAGGAATTTTCACGACCATGTTATGAATGACTGAGAAAGTGAACATTATTATTGGATCCTTTGAGATCAATTGACCAGGAAATTTATGGAATGAGAAGGCGGAGAACTTAAACCTAACCTCCAGCAGAAAGTTGCTTACTTACTTGGACCAGTCAGTGAGAAAATCGTTTATCTCCAGTCCGTAGTTGTAGTACAAACTAACTTCATTTAGTCATGTAAGTTAAACGGAGTGAGCCTACAACACAAGTGGCTCTCCTCACTGACTGACTGAGAAATATATTCTCAATAATATTTTCCACTCACTCATGGAAGAAGGGACTGGCAGGAAAAAGATTTTAAGACTCCAAAAATCAACAATGGAGACTACCACACTAACTAATATAGCTGTTTAAACTCACGTAGCGATACATAATACGGGTACACCATTATATGGCAGCTGCGTTCACTCCATCATACAAGGTTTGACATTTCCTCTCCTGCCACACAAATCTCAAGAGCTTAAATTCACTTCACATTCCAGTACATGTTAGCTTCAGTTAGCTAGCTAGTTACCAAGCAAACAGGGTTCATATTTTTTTCAAAAAGCGTCACACACACATACAGACTATTACCAACCTATTACAAGAGTGTGTACATAAGAATCTAACTGGAAAAGAGTGAGTACAATGATGATGTGAAATTCTTGCATAACCCAATATAGCTCAGTCAGCACAATACGATCCCTACGCTTTGAAACGAACCTTTGTAGTTTCGTGACCCAGACTGTGCCCTTCCATTTCACGAGGTCTTGGCCACTAATTGGTGCACAACACTAAAACAATAACTCAAAGACTCAAATTACAAAAGTCAGGACTGTTAGTAAAATCCTCCATATGAGTTCCAGACTTAGGCAAGTGCTCAGGCAAGCAATTTATGCAAGCTTCAGTTGTAGTTTGTAGTTGCACACAAAGGAAAAAACACTGCTTGTCAAATACTCAATATTTCAACCGTCGTCAACACAGGCAGTAAATACCCAGCATTTAGTTGACAATAATAACACAGCATAAGAACAGCATATAAAATATAAACTAAAACTCTCAGAAAACATCAGCTACTAATGAACGGTACAACCAGAGCCAACATTTTTCACTCTTTCACTTTCAACTATCAATTAATGAAGGAGTAAACAAATGGCGAGATTATTTAACCTATTCAGAACCCTCGTATTACTGCCAACATAGGACAACCAGTCATTTCATCACAATTTATCAGGCGTTTAACAACACAGTCGTGAAAAGGAAATGCCACCCAAAATACAGCACACAAATCCACATTCATACAGTCAGTCAAGCCTGCAGCGAATCCGCCAAGAATTAATTAGTCTAAATTAAAGTTAAGAATGTCACTTATTTACTACTACATCCTTAATAGTGGTTTGCGAAATTTCGTTATTAGCACAAACTAACGAACCAAGGGTGCTTCCAGATAAACATCGGGTATTTTCTCATTATTTTTCATCCTACTTACACACGTATCATTTCTAGTTAGTTACAGTCCCATAGTGCATCCATTTTTGACTCGGATCCAGCAAGCACCAAAAACTGGGCTCTATAGTACGTACAGCAAGCTAGCTCACTTACTAACTAACTAACTAACAAAACTTTATATTGCTACCAAATCCCATTGACTTCAAAGAGGAAACATAAACATTTGTACGAACTAACTAACTAACGAACTAAAAGACTCATTATACAACCATTGTTATCTCTGGCAAACTATTCCAAGCATCCTGAGAAGCCTTCATTAAAATCAATTAAATTAAACCAGAGTTCCTTAATGAAGGATATATCCCAAGTATGAATGAATCACACACAATTCCTTTGCAAACAATCTCTGCAGACGGCAAATCTTCCATTATATAGCAACCGTCCATTTTTCAATGAGGGATACTGGCTCCCTATCACACTACTAAAACTTGTGGACAATATAGTGTATCTAAAACTTCCGTTAGTTACAACTCAAACTAACTAACAAACCAACTCGTATAGAACATCTCTCTAGCTGAAGCTAATAATAGCGAAGACATAATATAGCTCTGTTGACTGACAGATCATATAATAAGTTTCCACTATATTCAATCTCCATACTAACTAACTGACTAATCCATACCAACAGTTTTGTCTACATATACTTTAAAATTCACAGCCAGTCAGTTAAGAGAATTCGTCATCCTCTAATTATCCGACTCAAAAAATCCAATAGGATATCCCAGCAGTGACTGACAAGCAAACCATAGTTTCAAATTTTGCGCACCCATATTTCATTATTATCTTCATCATTAGACGGCAAACTTGTGAATTATTCAGACGATCATAATTATCCTTACTTTCTAACATTTCAGAAGACTTCCCTCTCAACTATCTTTTAACAAGTATTATATAACTATACCTAACTCTCAAACTATGTCACATCTGCTCAAACTCGGCACTCTCCAATTTAAAATTAATGAACCACTCTATCTATCTATCCGAGCACAGGCACATTGGACACAGCACATTTATTCCCTCTCACTCACATACTAACTGGAGAAATTTAAAAGCACAGAAATAAAACTTAATGTGCTTCGTATAAGAAACCAATCAGTGTAGTAATGGCCATGTACTAGCCCAAAACACATGGTCATCTCTCTTTTCCTCAATCTACAGCTTGCTTGATCCGTTCTCAGCCAACCATCACAATTTCTATTCACTAACTAACTAACTATCCTATAGCAATTTTTTCCAGTAATCAAAAGAACGCACCTAAAATCCTCACAACTATATACACTTAATTGCACACGGCCTAACAAGGCTACTGTTACACTAACTAACTAACTATAAGCTAACCCATACACAAAATCCCGTGGTCTCCTCCAATTGACGAGTTCACAACTACAGAGCCCAAGTTGGTTCGTTAGCACTAACCAACCAACGAACCTTATACCCTCATGTGGAGCACAAATTACGTACACCAAATCTACTACTCCTCCACAGTTCCCGTACGTAATGAGTAGTCAACATCAAAAGGGAATGTGGGGGAATTACTTACTTACTACATACAAGACCAGTTCTTTGGACCATGAGCACGAACTCTATCGATGATGATGATATTACTAATCATTATGATCATCATCAACAATGCGGGTAGGTCTTGCTCCAAATAAAACCAGAACCTGGTGAAAAAAAAACCCAAAAAAGAGTTCAACCAGAGGAATTTCGTTCCACTGGAGAAGCCTCCTATGGGTTTCTATATAGTTAGTACTAGCAGACCAACTATAACTAACTCTCTCACACACACTGCTGATGGGAAATATGAACTGATCATCATCATCCAAATTTCTCCGTGAGAATGAACGGACCCAGGGAAACCAACCAACCACCACCATGCTTTACTGGATCTGTACATACATGATGATGGTGAATTGAAAGCACACAGAACCAACGATAGCAAACCAATGGATATACAAAGGATACAGTATGGATGGTATCCACAACTATACTACTACTACTACTAACCATATAAAGTGAAAGCAAGAGAGTGAGTGGGGAAGGGTGCAAACGAGGGTAATTGGGCCAAAAGAGAGTTAACGAACCGACACCAAATCAATTACCTAAAACCCCGAACCTCCCTCTCTCTCTCTCTCATCAGTGAGTGCTCATAGTAAGTTAGTGAGTAGTAGTAGTGTAATAGTAGTTTCCATCCATTCACTTTATCCTTACCAACCAACTAACTAACTAACAATTCCATATTCCATAACTTGTGTGTGGTAAATGATGATAAGTGGAGTGAGTGAATGAGCCAACCTAATAATATTGCCATGATATATAAGAGTTCTGCTAGAAACTATGAATCAGTAATGCTCCATATTAGAGTTATTGCTACGAGACAAGAATTATTAGTTTTTCCCATTTAGTGGAAATTGGTGAGCGTAACAAGTTGATTAGATCAAGTATGAAAAGGAATAAACTATTATTATTACTACTCCTATTGATTAGAAACAAAACTTGTGAGTGATCCATTTATGTCCTAGTATGAAACCTACAAAAGAAAAGCAAGTCAAAAAGTCCAATTAACACTAATGGAAAACGGACAATGTCCCTGATTGGATGAGGGAACTCTTCCACTCTAATAGAATAGAATGCGATTGGAGATTGGAGCAAAAAACTTCTTGTACAACTTGGCTGAGCCCGATACAGGGATTGAAAGAAATGCATAAGTTTGGAGCGCATTGACAGATTGGCTTTACACTTTCAACATTTTTGATCAGTGATAAATAGCATCGTTCTGTTAAATTTTCTCGAAAGTGACGCTACTATGTTTATATTGATTTTAAAATAATTTTCGTACAGCCTACTAGAGAATTCCATCAGCGATTACCAAAATTACGGCTATATGATAGGTTAGGGTTAGTCCCATAAGTCAAATACAAAATTATGATAATCTCAATACGTATTCTTAGCTGATGTCGGTACCGTTTATTCCCCTAAAAACAACTTAAGCATTTTCCAATGGTGACCATTTGCAATCCCCTCTCCTACTTTTGCGTAATCTTAACGTGTGTAAAATTTGAAGTCAATCTGGATTCAAAAGTTATCGTGGGAACACCAAAAAACTGGCACGGGTGTATACATAAGTCCTGTACCGGGCTAAAATAGGTTAGTTCCCAACCATGGGAACTGCCATTTGAGCACATCAACATCACACAAGTTTTATACTGTAGTTACCATTACTACATTTCATGTGAATAGCTAACTAACTAACTAACTAAATCTAGCTAACAAGGCACACACACATAAGAGGAACCAGCAGTTCTCCCTAATTGATCTGCTCATTTAAAATGGTGCCAATCAACCTTGTTAGTGATTCCCTAGGACTTGTCTCATTCATTAATTCCATTTCTATTGGGTTTCATGTGGTTTCCCTTTGGCTCCTAATGTGAGCTACTCTTTTTGCGGCGAGAGTACAATATAACATCCAGAAATCAACTCACTAACTAACTAACTAACGCGTTTCCAAATTATTTTGACGAACCGAGTTTAGTAAGCAGTAGTGGTAACCTCATCATCACCAGGCTCCAATTAAGCACCACAAAAATCCTTTTCATTTCCAAATCTACAAGTTTTACACACAATGAGCAAGTATAAAGAACCGGAATTCGTTTTCAACCATGCGAGATGCACAAAAAATCCGGCTGATTGCTATTACAGGAGGATCAAATTGTGTAGGAAATAAGCCTATAAAGTACTACCCCTCTGCTCTGCATCACGAGTGATTTTAAAAGTAATCAGACCAGATTCAGCAGATAGACAGTTGAACAACTCCCATTATCAAAACATGGGGAGGGGGGGAATAAATAGACAATTTTTGTATTTGAAAGTAATTTTAACTTTTGGATCCACCGCTTAGGATAGATTTCATACAAAACGTCGCCCAAAACCCTAATTGGAGACTCCATCCGTACATACCCATGGTCTTCTTCTCTTCTAATTAGAATCCCTCCAAGAATAATTAAGCAAATCCGAGTGTCACACAAAACCAAATTAATGAAGATGGCATTCACAGTAAATTCATGTACAAGGCAAGTGCCTCCCAACTTTTTTACCATCACTAATGAATTGATAAAAGTTATCTCTACACGTGTAGCCCAAACTACAAGCGTAGAATCTACTATAGTTCATTAAATTCCAGAAACTAAATATTTCAGACATCTTGCCAGACTGTCATTATCCTTTCTACGTGACAAAATAAACCATCTTCTCAGTCAAAATTTTAACGCAAAAAAAGTTATCACCTCAAATCATCCTATATAATAAAAGTAACTCTCCGTGTATATCTACTCTCACATGACTACCGAAAAATCATAGTATTCATTATTTAGCCTCATTTATATCACTCACAACCTGACTCTGGCCGTCTGGTTCATTAGCACTGCACTTTTGTAACAATAAAGGTTTTCAAGCTTCATCAGAGGAAACCATGCTCATTAAGTCACCAATGCTCCAAATAATGAGCAACTTTCAAGGAGTTGCCATTCACCTTTTAAAAAACGTAATGAGCACCATTATCTCGGGAAATCCTTCCTTAATTGCCAATTAAAAGCCTATTCCCTTAATTAGCAACAGCAACGCATGCTCTCAATGTCAGTCAGGAGTCACAGACTCGTCAGTCAACACTATTTTCAACTTGCTCTCATGTTCACACACAAAACAATACAGCCTATCGGTGTCTACTGTACATCTCAGGCACGTATCCCCCTAATACCTAACCTGTATTCACTACGTTTAATTTATTATGTAGCTGGATAATAATTAGAATGATTCATGAGTGCCTCCTGATATCACTGTTCACATTAGTCATGCAACCTTCATTACCACGACACATCAAACAGCTGTCAACTTCGGCAGTCATAATAATGATGTCCATTGTGGAGTATTTAGAATACAAAATCCACTTCCCACTGCAACTTTTACTATATAGTAAAACCATCAAAAATCAAACTAACTGATATACTAAAGCCCATTAAAACCATTTTCACAGGCATTTCAAAACGCAAACTCCGTTTTCCAGTAAAACACACAAAAAAACTTTTTCTAACGGGGCGTACAATCTTTCTCAACAAAAAATGTGACTCCACAATCTTAAAATATGGACGCGAGTCCACCAATTCCAAGTACTTTTCAGATAAACAAGTGATAAGAAGAATGGGTTCTAAAAGGTGCACAATTTTCTCACCGCCCCCTATGTTTTTGGCGCACTGACCAACTGTTTAAAACGGTTGAAACACGAAATGGGAGGCACTTGCATATGGTTTGCAAAAAAACAGAGCTATTTATCTTGCTCCATGATAATCAAACAATTTTTCCTACCAAACCTTGCACTTTACCAAAAAATTCTCTAGTGCTCTAAAAATACTACGGAATGAAACATGCCTGTAGCATTGTGATAACACTGACCAAACGAGAAATGGAGAAAATAATAACAATAATCATCATCCTAACTAACTAACCCACTACACACCATTCCTTACCCCAGAAAACTAACTAACTAACTAACTAGTGGTGGGCAAATCTCATTCCTACAGAGACACGTACACATTCGGGAGAACAATGAGTTCATCAAGGGAAATCAATAAAGTAAAGAGAGAGGGAAAAAACTTGGCCCTTGAATAAACACTCTTAATTGCTAATTACTCTCCTACCCAACGAGAGAGAAAGGAAAGTCAACAATTTTGATAACCATTAGATAATACTGTACATACATCTCACTAACTAACTAACTAACTAACTAAATATGCCCATAGAAAATGCAAATCTCCCAGGTAGGATGTAGTTAGGCTTCAAAAACCTTAGTCACAGCTAGACGAAGTATAGTAGTCAGATTCATCGTATACATAGAGAGTTAGTTAGTTATCTTGGCAGATCATGTTGATGAGCTCCCTTTGAGTCATAATGAGCTCCTATGGGTCCCGGTATTGCACTGTTTGTACCAGTCGATTGGCTGCCGCTTTCTGAACACGTAGTAGTACGTTTTACAATCAACGATAACTAACTAACTCACTTGAGTTTAGTTTCATAATGAAGTTCCCATCCTAATGAGCTCAACTACTCTTGATTCAACACATACTGCAGGGAATCTATACACTCCTAGGTAAACGGATTCTACTCAAGTGAGAACCAGATAGAATATTATGAGCCCAGGCTCTTCACTCACTTAATACTAACCAACCGAATGTAAAGCAACTTATCAATGCATAGTTGTTATAAGTTAGTTGGTGAGTTAGTTTGCTCAACTCATGGAATTGCAGCATCATTTATAAACTACTCACTGACTATGATCATCATCACTTTTGGTTTCCATGCATTCATTACTATAGCTGAGAATTCAACCAAGTCTATGACTGATCCTAATTGTAGTGCAAAATTAGGTCTTTTTGTGAAATAATCAAATTGGCTAACCAAATAACTATACCGGAGAGCTTTGAAAACTCATTTGGGAACAATGTAGCTAACAGTGATACAATGTTAGGGTGAGAGCCTACACACTACTATATACTCTTGGCAGTCCACTTGGAATTTCATAATGGAACAAAATGAGGACCAAATTGAGTCATATAAACCTGGAGAAAATGAAAAAGTAGAAAACGGTAAAACGTGAGCCGTCCATATCCTCAGATGAAAGAGTGAAAGGAAGTTTATTTTTTTTCCCCAAAGCTGCACAAGAGAGAGAGAGAGAGAGAGAGAGAGTCAATCTCTGGAATTGCCTTTCATTATTTAGCAGAAGCAATCACAAAATTTATGGACGCATCAACGGGAATCAACTTTAGTGCTACTTGGGAAAAGTGGACCACGTCCTACCACTTCTTCTTATGTACATAGTACAAACTATATAATGTGCTGCCCCATACTAGACTCCAGTTTACTTTTCCCTCTCTTTCCATGGTCCGGCTGCCGACTCTTCTTAGCTCAAGTTAATGCATTATGAAATGAGTTTACTTTAAGCAACTATACAGGTAAGTTGAGTACTTTTTTTGGACGAACTAACTAACTAACTACATATGTACATTCATACAACTATAGTATGGGTCCTTGTAGAGAAATTACATTTTTACTTCCCATATAATAACAGATAGACTTTTACATGGCATGTAGTACTATTGAGTTAAAAAATACTTTTACACTGTATACAATACATTCTAGCTTCCAGCAGGCTGAAACGAATTGAAGATTTAAAACGATTTTGTAAGTAGGCCTTCTATATATGGAACTAGCATCATAATACTAACAACTCTTTCTCCGTGTATACACAAAGTAATTAAAAGTGGACTTTGTGTACAACTACATAAGCAATGTGAAACTTGGAATTGACTGTTTCCATTCCCAACTACAGCAGCAGCACAATGTAATGTTGTTAGATTCTTTCTCTCCATTTACACAGCTATAGAGGCCAAACACAATGGGAGAACATGAGCTGTGAGTTAAATTTCTCAGATCCTTTCCTATTCACAATAACGGGGCTCCCAGTACAAGTAACTATACGTCGTCTTAGAATTTTTTAAATTAATATCGTTGTCCAAGAAGAAAAAAAAGTCCACAACTTTCCCATACACTTTTTGCACTCTTTATTATGTACACAGGAGCATTTGAAAGAGTAAGTAAGTACAAAACTACAATCATCATTTTTTTTCCACCATCCATCAATTTTTTAAACACTTTATACAAATACTTTCAGGCAAAGTTTTTACATTCCTTAGCATTCACAATACTATAACATAGATCACAACAATCTATATTAAATCTGCAATCATGACTAGTTTTTTTCCAATCACTCAATTTTATCACCACTCTTCTTTGCAACACATTAATTGGGTACATCCATTCAACTAATTGGTTTCCCTTTGTTCTCCAGCTGATAAATCATCATCATCTCCCTGTGAACTCTATAACTGATGGTGGTCCTACTTTTATCGGTTTTAATTAGATGAGTTCCCGTCCATATTGCATGGCCTGGGAAACTAACTTTAACTAACTAAAAACTAACTATCGTTTGGAGTGAGAGTTTCATTAGTAACTTTCCGCTATCAACATCATCACAAGCTTGCACAAATTGCAAGTTTCTTTTATAACCAAGTCACACCATAGCATTACTGTATGAACTGAACTATACTGAACCACTTGAATTGGAGGACGAACAATCTACTATGAGTTACTAACTAACTAACTAATAGTAATAACTTGGAATACCGTTCATGTGTCACACACATTGCACACACAAAAGCATGCGGGCCTCCATCCAATTAGAGCTTACCCAGTCAATATCTATATATAATGATGATGACTCCCAATTCAATTACGAATGTTACACACACAACAGTCCAAGCACACATGCTCATTCCATTTTGTGCAAACAAGCAGAGGATTAATCAAACTAATTTATAAATTTTAATGAGACTTTTAATTAAAGTTGGTTCCAATCATGTTCCAAGTCTACAACATTTCGTGACAACGTGGGATGAGATTCACCTTCAGTTCACAACAGGGTGGTGGTTAAAATCGAGGGTAGCATAAAAAAGTATATTAGTTAGTTAGTTAGTTCGAGCAATTTTTAGAGTGCGGTTCATATCGAGATAAAAATATTCGTAATCATTCAGAGAGGGAAAAAATCATACTTTTTAACATGCTCTTAATTAATTTAATTATGTCACTCATAATACACGCCACATCAATCCATTCCTTACAGTTTTCCATTCTACACTAACTTTTTGGTCCCTTAATTCCATTTCCCTATCACTTTCTTTACATTCTAATACAAAGAGGAAAAAAGAGAGCAACTGTCAGCATTAATATTTCATATACGCAACTCACTTGATTATCTGACTTCCCAATCGAACTCATCTGCAGCCAAACTAATCTATATCTAAATAGGTGAGATTAGAAAAGTGACAGCTTATTAAATTATCAACGGATGGAGATTGCATTCAAGGCCTAATTCAATCAAATACATCCACCCATAGTAAGCACGACGAACCATATATCAGCCTTTTATTATTATTAGCTCTTCCTTCCCTGTATACAATACATGCATCACGGCCAAACTAATCTAAATCAAATATTTTTGATCAGTGCGCACCCAGCCAGCCGCAATTTGAAACTCATTTTTATCCAGAGATAACACTCACGTTGTAAAACTTGTTCTCATTCTCACAAACTAGTAGTGTGAACCATACTTGTTTCTTTTCATAAATTAAATCCCTTTCCTATTAGCTAACTTACAAACCAAAACTCGATATAACCAAAAAAAACATTTAAAATCACACACTAACTAACTAACTACCCCATATTTTACTCGTGGTTAGCAACTATGTATGTCTATCTGGCCAACAACGTGGGGCAGGGATTTTTCTATAAAAACTTCCAAGCAAAACACTTATTCATCATCATCATCCAATAATACAGTACAAAAAAAGAGTCCCTTGCTTTTTCCCCTTCCCAAACCATCCGTTTTTTACACACTATACCCCTCATTCCTATTGTGCTTTACTCAACAATCCAACAAAGTTGTGCGCTACAAGGAATTTGTACCGGGACGGGTAGAAGAAACTGTTTTGAATGCTGGCTTCCATCCGCAGCAGTAGTGTGCACGTACAGTATACTAACAGTGAACACTACACACTACTACTACTACACTTGTTAAGTAAGTATGCAAGAAAGTGAGTGGAAAAGGTTCAAGCTTCCAGCCACAACCATATTATCTTGGTGTACCGATCTCTAAAAAAGAAATCCTCTACGCGTTGTATATAAGTGTGCAGAGCAAGCCGAGTATATGGAGCTTTGCCGGCATTCTACAGGTACTTTGTGATTCCCCCTGAAAAAGGAGTATATACAAACCCGGTCCCAATTACTTGATTATGTTTCAAAGAATATTAAATGCCTATATCGCATAAGGGAGCAATAAAAAAACATTACATACATACCGTCGTATGCATATTCCAATCCTTTATTATTAGATTATACATTGTAACTATAACTAACTCAAGGATATTAGAATTGTTAGAACATACGCACGTTTAGATAAGGTAAGGGAAGAAATATGTATATGTCTTCTCCTGTGACAAATCCATGTAGTTAAAGTTGACTTATTCCACTACATATACCGCACTAACTTGCTTGTGACACATTTATAGATATGGGCTACAAAAAAATACAAGAAAGACACAAAAAATATACCTTGGCTTTTTCAACGCATACCATGGATTTTTACAAGTCAGCATTTCTTAT
>Ga0210040_10007960_pt1 | contig 12684 bp, 13 predicted proteins | sample CryGeyCG12114_NA_FD_185462 | JGI IMG/M metagenome (GOLD analysis project Ga0210040, IMG submission 185462) | Groundwater microbial communities from aquifer - Crystal Geyser CG19_WC_8/21/14_NA (SPAdes) (version 2) | ecosystem: Environmental > Aquatic > Deep subsurface > Groundwater | place: USA... | reverse complement strand
CCACAACCAGCAGCAGGAGCAGCAACCAGGTCGCAAGCAGTACCAGCCGGTAACGGTCCCAGGCGGACAGACCCAGCCGGACCTCCGCAGCGGCGAGCGGCTCCGTGTGCTGCACTGCGCGACCTTACGCGCCCAAGGGCAGCTTTCGAGAAGTCGTCCCGTCCGTGGACCCTGCGAGGCTGCTCGCGGGTGTTAGCGGCATGACGGCCATGACGACGGAGGCGGGCGTGAGCCAGGCGCAGGACCTGCGCGACCTGTACGCGGCGTCCTACGCCAGGCTCGTCGGGACGGTCGGCGCGGTCTGCGGCGACCGGCACGAGGCCGAGGAGGCCGTCCAGGACGCCTTCGTCCGGCTCATGGGCAAGTGGCCGGCGGTGTCGCGGTACGACGACCCGGAGGCGTGGGTCCGCAAGGTCGCGCTGCGGCAGGTCGGCAACCGCCGCCGCAAAGCCCTGAACGGACTGAGGGCCGCCCTCCGGCACGGCCCGCCGCCGGACGTCCCCGGGCCGACGCCTACCAGCGTCGACGCCGAGCGAGCCCTCGCGGCGCTGCCGGAGCAGCAGCGCGCCGTGATCGTCCTGCACCGCCTCGGGCTTGGCCCCGACGCGATCGCGGACGCGCTCGGCGTCCCGGCCGGCACCGTCAAGTCACGCCTCGCCCGCGCCCGCGCCGCGCTCTCCCCGATGCTCCGAGAGGACACCACCGATGCGTGACGACCTGAACCGCGCGGTCGACGCACGGATCGACGCCTACCGCCCCGAGGCCACGCCGCCGTACGAGGCGATCGAGGCCCGCCGTCGCCACCGCGGACGCGGCCGGCTCGCCGGCGGAGCGGCCGCGCTCGCCGGGATCGCCGCCACCGCCTTCGTCGTCCCCGGCCTGGGCGGCACGGGACCGGAGCGGAGCGAGCAGCTCGCCCCGGTCGCCGCGCCCGCCTGGGACGGCCGCAGCGGACCTCTCGCCGCAACAGGAGACGGCGTCAGCGACTGCACCGGCTACACACTCGCCGGTCTCGGCGAGCGCACGTTCGCGTTCGACGGCACGGTCACCGCCATCGGGGACGACGTCAGCAACCGGCCCGGCATGGGGCAGCTCAGCCTCGCGGGCGTCACGTTCAGCGTCAACGAGTGGTTCCGCGGCGACGGCCCGGACAGCTTCACGGTCGACCTGCCGCGTTCGGCTGCAGCCGGCTTCGAGAGCGACTACGGCGCCTCGTACGGGATCGGGACCCGGCTGCTCGTAGCCGGCGAGCCCCGCTGGGGCGGCGATGCCGCCCTCGACCAGCCCATCGCGTGGATCTGCGGCTTCACGCGCTATTACGACCCCGAGACCGCCCAAGTCTGGCGCCAGGCGCTCACCGACCCAGGCAGCCTCGTCCCCAAGCTCGACACCCAGGCCTACCTTGCGCGGATGGACGACTGCGCCGAAGGCAAGGGCATCATGGTTCGGAGGCTCCCCGGCGGCGGCTCCCAGTGGGGCGTCCCGCCCGGCCAGGGCGATGCGCTCCCCAAGGCACGAGCCGCGTGCCAGGCAGAGCTCGGCGTCACGGCCGAGCCGGGCGCGCCCGCGTCCCCAACCGGCTAGCGCGCAGGACGACGGCACCTACCTGCCGAAGCAACTGGCGGCACCCGGGGAGGGTAGGCCGTTCTTCGGTTCCGGCACCCGGCGAGCGTGGGTGGTGCTTGCCCCGGCGGTTGGGGTCCCAGCGTGGCGAGTCGCCCACCCGGCCTGTCCGATCCCGGCTCCTTCGACGACGCGGGCGGTGGGCAGCCGACACACGACGCGAGCCCGGTCCAGTCAGCTCCTTCGACTCCGCGGACGTCGGCCGCCGCCTCCGGCCGCCAACCAGGAAGGGGGCGGCGCCGGCGCGAACGGCGTGACCGCACAAGGCCTCAGGCGTCCCGATGAAGATCACCTGGGCCGTCTCTGGGCCGTGACAGGTCGGCCGCAGGGAGTAATTGGCCGGTCGCCACAGGTCAACTACCGTTCGTAACAACCGCGAGTCAGCAGGCGTGTCGGACACTCTCGGCGACCTGTGGCGAAGTAGGCGGGACGAGCCGGCCTGTAAGCCGGGCCAGCCCGTCGCTGCTCGGCCACGGAACTTCCTGCAGGTCAGCGGTTGTGGCACACCTCGAGGCCAGTGTCGGCATCACACCGATGTCACACGGGAGCACGCCGCGATGCCCAACCCCCGCAAGCTCAGCCACAGCCGAGGGACCTCCTGGGAGATCACCTACCGCGTCGACGGGCAGATGGCCCGGCGGCGCTTCCCCACTCGGGCGCAGGCCGTCGACGAGCTGGCCAAGGCGCGGGTCGACATCGCGCGCGGGCAGGGACTGCTCCCCGTCGACGCGAAGATCAGCGTCGCCAACTACACCGAGCAGTGGCTCACCACGCTGCAGGTGCGCCCGTCGACGCGGGCGAACTACCTCAGCTACCTGCGCAACCACATCCTGCCGGCCCTCGGACGACGGCCGATGTCCTCGCTGCGGCGCAGCCACATCGCCGCCTTCGTGGCCGGCCTGGTGGACAAGGGACTGGCCGCCTCGACGGTCAAGCACTGCTACAACGTGCTGTCGATGGTCATGCGGTCCGCCTGCTACGACCAGGTCCTGCACACGAGCCCGTGCTTCAAGATCAAGCTCCCGGAGATCCCCGGGCGGACGCTTCCGGTGCTCAGTCCCGAGCAGGTGCATGCGCTGCTGTCCGCGGCGCGGGACTGCGACCGGGCCGTCCTGGCGACCGCCGTCGGTACCGGACCACGCCAGGGCGAGGTCCTCGGCCTGCGCCTGGTCCACCTGAACCTGCTCAAGCGGCAGCTGGCCGTCGAGGAGCAGGCCTTGAGTCCGTCAGGCGGGCAGCCGTTCCTGACCAGCGACCTGAAGACCCCGGCGAGCCGGCGGGTGCTACCGCTCCCCCAGTTCGTCGTCCTCGAGCTCGCCCGGCACCTCGAGACCTACGGCGTCGGCGGCCAGGGCGTTGTCTTCGCCAATCGCCGCGGCGGCATCTGGAGGCGTGGGAGCTTCAACGACTCGGTGTGGAAGCCGGCCCTGCGCCGTGCTGGCCTGGACGAGCGCTTCGGCTTCCACGCGCTGCGGCACACCTACGCCTCCGGACTCATCGCCGAGAATGTCCACCCGCGGGTGATCCAGGCCAGGCTCGGACACAAGTCCATCGTCGAGACGATGGACACCTACGGTCACCTGTTCCCGACGGGCGCGACGAGACCACCAACGCGCTCGACCGCATCTTCGGCGCGATCTGCGCTGCGCACGGGTAACGCCGTGATTAGTGCCACGCCGCACGGGTCAGCGTTGACCGATGAAGGAGGTGCAGTGCCGCGAGCGTGTAGCGGCACCTACCCTTCTCGGCCATGGAACGCGAGGAGTGGACGGTCCGGCACTTCTCGCAGGCGAACCCCACCGGCGAGGGACAAGGCGACGTTGCCCGCCTCCTGCGGCGAGTCGCTGACACGATCGACGAACTCGGAGACGTCGATGTTCAGGACGTCGTCTTCCACTCCGAGGTCACCGACTCGGAGGACGACCTGACGATGACCGTCTACTACCACCCGCAACGGCGTCGACGGTAACGGCGCACCTACCCGTTGCCGCGCCGACGGACGACCCGGCGTCGCACGAACCAAGCGACCAGGGCGACGAGGCCGACCGCTGCCAACTGGCTGTCGGTGACGTCGACGCGGAAGAACTCGTCCATCGTGGTGAGGCTAGTAGCGCACCTACCCTTACCGGGTGCCGTGAGGGGAGAACGGCACTACCCTTCGCGCCGCCACCAGCGCGGTTGGGGGCGTGCAGGCTGATTCTCTGACCAGATGGCCAGCGCGCCTCCTCCCATGCACACGACCATCGCTCCTGCCTCCGTCGTGAATTCCCACGCCTCGTACTGCTCGTCAGGACTACACGTGACGACGCCGGCCTCGAACGCGACGGCCAACGTCCCTCCTGGACCGACCCCCGCCGACACGACCGACTCGTTCAAGAACGGCAAGAGGATCGCCAGACCTTCGAGGGACTGTGGCTCCTCGATCTCCGGCCCTTCGTCCAAGCGCGTCGTCCCAGCGAGGTGGACGAACGCGCCGTTGTCGAAGACAAGTTGCACCTGCCCCGCCCCAACGCGCAGTTGCTGCAAGTCATGGCCGACAACGCCGGCGAGCAGCTCGCTTGCCTGCTGCTCGTCACTGGTCACGCGAGGCAAGGTAGCGGTCGCCACGCGACGGTAGCGCCGGCTGCCCTTGCTTGCCGGAGGTCGGCAGCGGCACCTACCTTCGGCGGCGCCGGGGTGAGTGTGGCGGCTACCTGCGCCGGCGCCGGTCTTCCATTGCAAGGGGGAGGACGAAGAGCACGGCCAGGCCGAGCAGTGCCCACCCGAGCCGGGCCGGACCCGCGAACAGCGCGGCCAAGCCGACTACCAGAAGGATCCCTCCGGCGACCCACAACCGAGGCGGGGCAAGAGCATGCGGGGGCGATGCGACCGCCCCGCTGCCGTTCGGTCGGGACCACCACGTCCGGACCAGCCAGACGCCCGCGTTGAGGAGGAGCACCCCGGCGAACACGATCCGCTCACCGTCGTCCTGGGTGAACGCCCGGACGAGCGCCACAAGACAGACAGTGGCCACGACGGCCCAGAAGGCCAGCTCCAACAAGGTGACTCGGCTCAGCCTCGGCAGCGCGGGAGGCTGCGACTCCGACACCTTGGAAGGGTAACGCCAATAGGACAGATCAGCGGGGAGTCAACCGGCGCCGTCGACGGTAACGATGCTACCTGCTGGAGATCCGGAAGTTCGACCTGTCGATCGGCGGGTCTGCAGGCCTCATCGTGAGCGTCGTCGGTGAGTGCGCTGTTGCGCCCGGCGCTCGGCTCTGTTCGTGGGTGCTGTCCCGCGCTGCGCCTCCCAAGTCTCGGGAAGTGCTGCCAGCGCGGCACTGGTGCGGCCGGAGTCCTGCGGTGCGACGTCCGGCTGCATCGCGAAGAAGAGTTCGTCACTCACCACGGACATCAGCATGTGCAGGACCTCGTGCCGGTCGTACCCGAGCTGGGACAAGCGCTGCGCCGTCGCCCAGGTCTCCGGTGGGTCGTCAGCCCACAGCCGTTCCGCCACGATCTCGTGCAACGCGATGTGCAGGTTCGGATTCACCACCTGCCCGTCGAGCATGATCTCGTCACGCCCGTCCTGCAGCGCCTGCTGCAGCAACGGGTGATCCGCCTTGATGAGCAGCCGGCGATCATCCGGATCGGCCGGGTCCAACAGGGTGAGGTCGATGCCGTCGACGGTGCCGATCATCGGCGGCACTGCCCATCGTCTGCGCTCGTGTGCCGTGGCCATGCTAGGGACCGTAGACCGGCCGTGAACGTTCGTGCGGTGGTACCGTATCCCGTACCAGAGAGGGGACCGGTTGTGGCCATCACCGCGAGCGAAGCGCGCAAGAACCTGTTCCCGCTGATCGAACAGGTCAACGACGATCACACGCCGGTGGAGATCACCTCCAAGCGTGGCAGTGCGGTGCTGATGTCTCGCGAGGACTTCAACGCGCTGCAGGAGACGGCGTACCTGCTGCGCGTCCCGGCGAACGCTCGTCGGCTCCTGGAAAGCCTCGAACAGGCGCGTCAGGGTCGGCGCGAGGAGCACGAGCTTCCCTCGTCGTGAGGGTCGTCTTCACCCCACACGGCTGGGACGACTACACGCACTGGCAGATGACCGACCGCAGCATCCTCAAGCGCATCAACCGCCTGATCGACGACGCCCGCCGCGACCCGTTCACCGGCATCGGCAAGCCCGAGCAGCTCCGACACGCCCTGTCCGGCACCTGGTCACGACGCATCACCGAGGAGCACCGGCTCGTCTATCTCGTCGACGGTGACGACCTGGTCATCCTGCAAGCCCGCTTCCACTACGAATAGCCGGCGTTACCGTCGAGGACGCCGGCGGGCAGAGAGCCGGCGTTACCGTCGAGGACGCCGGCGGGCAGAGAGCCAGACGGGCGCGTACGAAGACAACTATCCGGCCACTAACCTCAGGTGCATGACCTTGATCGCTTGGCTGAACATCATCGGCTACCCGGTAGTCCTCGGTCTCGTGGTGTCCGCAGGGACTGCCTGGGCCGTTCGCCGCAGCTTGCGCCCACGCCTCGATGCCATTGAGCACGCTCTCGACCTCCTGCATGAGGGACGTCCGGCAGAGCTGGACGACCCCCAGTTGCCCGTCCCAGCACGCGCAGCAGCGATGCCCGATCTGCTAGACCGGGACCCACACGCTCGGTATCGCCGACCAACAACGACGCAAGACCCCAACCACAGGTAGCCGCTACCAGCGGTTCGGTCATCAGGCGTAGAGACGCTCGCAAGTGCTCGACGTGCGCCTTTCGCGGGCGGTCAGGCGAGTCATTCGTCGCCCAACCGTGGTCGGGTCCTGTGAGCCGCTCGTAGTCCGTGCCGCCGTCGACCGAGCGACGGACGGCGAACCGCTCCCCGTCGAAGGCCACGGTGAAGAGCACGGAGGACCTACGGCTCCTGCGGTCAATGCGCGGTACGGCGTCCGCATGGGATACGTCTTCTTCCACTGGCGAAGCATCGCCTGCCTTCGGCAGCGAAGGTAGGTGCCGTTCTTCGCTCACGGCACCCGGCGAGGGTAGGTGCCGTTCTTAGCTCACGGCACTCGGCGAGGAATGCCGTCAACGGCATCCGACGCAGGCTCGAACAGCGCGTGGCGACGGGCCCGCCCTGTCGGGGACGTAGGCCGGCCAGGCACCTCAGCCCGGAAGCACCGACCGTCGCCTGAGAGCCCGTCAACATCGACCCTAGAGGTTTGAACGACGCCGCACAACCTCCTCAGCCACGCCCCGGTCAGCAAACCGATGTCACGCTCGAGCCGGCTCCTCAAGACCTCGCTTCATGATGCTCGATCCGTGATCTTCACAGCTTTGTTGCGCCCCGCCTACCCCGACCTGCCGGGCACCTCTCCGTCACCCGACGCTCTCGACCTTGCAGCACTTCGTCCGCCTCCGCTGCGCCCCCGTTGTCCTGCTCCCTCTCTTGGTCCTGACGAGGGAGTGGGACCAGGTCGGGGGCACGCCTTTCGCCCCCGACCTGGTCCCACGACCGACCCCACCACCCCTTCGCGCAGGTCAGCGGGGGCGCAGCGGAGGCGGACCCCCTCGACAGGGTCCCGCGTGGGATCCCTCACCCCCCAGGGAGCCGGCGCGGGCCCCTCGATCGGCTGCTCGGGCGCCGGCGAGTCCCGCGACGGCCCGCCGAGGAGGCCTCGTCCACCTCACAGCGTCGACGAGCTTGAGCCCCTGGTTCCTGCCCGGGATCCCCTGGCCCCGGCCCTGGAGCCCGTCCGCGCAAGTGCTCCGATCCTCAACGCCCTGGGGACCGCTCCGTTGCCATCCGTACTGGACCTTTCCCCTTCGGACCTGGGCCACGTGGGTCCCGCACCCCCCTCCGGTCTCGGCCGGGAAGTTGTCGTGAGCCTCCGGTGAGCTCCAGGTGAGGCTTCCCGTCGGTCGGCCCTGGGGGCCGGAGGGGCACGCCGTGAAGGTCCTCGACCTCGCCCTCGAGCCGACGAAAGGATCATCACTCCGGTGTCACAGACGCTGTGACATCGGGCAGAATGAGGGGTGTCAGGTCGACATGAGCTTCAGAGCCATACCGCCTCTGACCTGCGAGAACAGCACGTGCGATGTCTGAGTGGGACGAGCCGGCCTGTAAGCCGGGTTCTGTCGCCACCGAGCTACCCGGAGGAGCGCGGTGGCGGACGGCCATCCATCTGGGACCACCGTTGCCGGTGGCCTCGTGCGGTCTACCCGCAGGCATCGGGCGGGCCGCCCTCGAGCGCCTGCGCAGGACCCCGAGGGGTCCCTCTCGACCTTGCTCCGGGTGGGGTTTGCCGAGCCGCCCGGGTCACCCCGGGCGCTGGTGGGCTCTTACCCCACCGTTTCACCCTTGCCGGTCCACCGTCCGAGGACGGTGCACCGGCGGTCTGTTCTCTGTGGCACTTTCCCGCGGGTCACCCCGGGTCGGTGTTGCCGACCACCCTGCCCTGTGGAGCCCGGACTTTCCTCGACGGAGTCTCCCCCGCCGCGACCGTCCGGCCGACTCGTCCCGAGCCCAGCGTACGCGTCGTCAGGTCCGGCGGGTCCGTGCCACCAACGGCAGGAGGGCAGCGACCAGGACTGTGGCCAGCACCATCGAGTGGTCGACGACCTGCACCACCGCCTCGGTCGCCGCCCGAGTCCCCCGACCCGGCCGCTGCTCGGCGATGACGACGACCCGCAGGTGCTGGTCGAGCTCGTCGGTCTGCTCGGCGAGGTCCGGCGACGGGACGCTGCGCCAGCCACACGCGCACGACGCCCGCCAGAGCCCGTCCGACATCGTCAGCCCGTACGTCGCGTGCGCCACGTCACACACTGTCGGGCCGAACATACGCCCGCCGGATCACCTGGACGGGTGACCCGCGCCTCGAGCCGCGATCCCTACGGCGGCGCAGCCACCCCGACCCCCTCGGCGAGCAACGCGGTCCGCCGTCGGGGAGTCGGAGCCGCCACCCTGGCGCAGCGACGGCGTGGCGCGGTGTCAGCCGGGCGGCACGTGCGAGGTGTCGTTCATCGACCGCACGACCGCCGGTCCGTCGGCGAACCACTGCACCTCGGACAGGCAGGTCAGGTCGAGGTGGATGCGGTACAGCGCGCTCGACGGCGCGTCGAGCGCGAGCCGCAGCAGCGTCTTGATCGGGGTGACGTGGCTGACGACCACGATGCGCTGCCCGCCGTACGCCGCGAGCAGCCGCGTGCGGGCCTGCCGGACGCGCATGGTCGTCGCGTCGAAGCTCTCGCCGTACGGCGGCGCGACCGCCGGATCGGCCAGCCAGGCGTCCAGCTCGCGCGGCCACTTCTGCTTCACCTCGGCGAACGCGTAGCCCTCCCAGTCGCCGAAGTCGGTCTCCCGCAGGCCCGGCTCGAAGGCGACCTCGACGTCGAGGGCGGCCGCGACGAGCTCGGCGGTCTCCCGGGCGCGGCGCAGCGGGCTGCTCACGACAGCCGTCGCGCCGCTGCTGGCCAGCCGGGCGGCCGCAGCGGCGGCCTGCAGCCGGCCGTGCTCGGTGAGCGGCTGGTCGCCGGTGCCCGAGAAGCGCTTCTGCACCGACAGCTCGGTCTGCCCGTGGCGCAGCAGCAGGGCCGTGGTGGGCGGCGCGGACGGCTCGTCGCGCCAGCCGTTCTGCGGGGTCGCCACCGGCACTGCGACGGGCGCCAAGGACGCGGTCGGCTCGTGCTCGGCCAGCCAGGCGTCGGCCGCGTCCGCGGGGCCGCTGTCGCCCCCGGCTCGCCAGACGTCTCCGCGCGCCGCCGCGTCCATCGCCTCGTTCGCCAGGCGGTCGGCGTGCGAGTTCTGCGCCCGCGGGATCCACCGGAACCGCACGCCCGGCAGGCGCCGTACCAGCGCTTTGGCCTCGGCGGCGAGCGGCTTCATCGCCGGGTGCTTGACCTGCCAGCGGCCGCTCATCTGCTCGACGACGAGCTTGGAGTCCATGCGGACCTCGACCTCGGACGGGTCGAGCTCCACGGCGGCGGTCAGCCCGGCGATGAGCCCGCCGTACTCCGCGACGTTGTTGGTCGCCCGTCCGATGCCGGCCGCCCGCTCGGCGAGCACCTCGCCGGTGGCGGCGTCGCGGACGACGGCGCCGTACCCCGCCGGTCCCGGGTTGCCGCGCGACCCGCCGTCGGCCTCGACGACGAGGCGCCGGGTCACGGCGACGACCGGTCCGGCCGCTGCGACAGCGCGATCACAGGCCGGACTCGGCGGTGCGGACCAGGATCCGGTTGCACTCCTCGTGGCGCAGCACCTCGTCGGGCGGTGCCGCGCGGAAGGCGGCCTTCTCGTTGTTCATGAGGTCGAGGTGGCAGCCGCCGCAGCGCCCGCGGGCGATCTCGCCCGCCCCGACGCCGCCCTCGGACGCACGGAGCTTCTCGTACAGCGCCAGCAGGTCGGCGGGCAGCGACGCCGCCACCTCCTCCCGGACACCGGCCGTCCTCGAGGTCTCGGCGTCGAGCTCGACGAAGGCCACCTCCGCGCCCGCCTCGGCCCTGGCCCGGTCCGCGAGGTGGGCCTCGCGCCGCGAGGTGAGCTCGGACAGGGAGGCCTGGGCGGTCTCCGCCCGCTCCATCACCTCGAGCTCGCCGTCCTCCAGCTCGGACTGCCGACGACGCAGCGAGGCGACCTCGCGCTCGAGGTCCTGCAGCTGCTTCGACGCCGTGATCGCCCCGGACGCCAGGCGGCTCTCGTCGCGATCGCGGCGGGCCCGCACCTGCTCGATCTCCTTCTCGAACCGCGCCTGCTCGCGGGCGAGGTCCGACACCTCGGTCTCGGCGCGCACCACGCCGTCGCGCAGCGCGTCGACCAGTCCGTCGAGGCGGGCCATCTCGGCGAGCTCCGGCAGCGTCGAGCGGCGGTGGCGCAGGCGGTCGAGCGCGCTGTCGAGGCCCTGCAGCTCCAGCAGCCGGAGCTGGACGAACGGGTCAGCCTTCACGCTCGAGAGCTCCTCGCAGCTTGCGTCCAGGGATCGGTCACCGTGTCGGAGACGACCGCGTCCACCGTAGTGGCGGCGCCCAGCCGCCGGGCGGCGTCGGCGAGCCACGGGTGCTCGGTCGCCCAGTGGGCGGCGTCGAGCAGCGCCAGCCCCTCCGGCGCCTCGCTCGCCGGGTGGTGACGCAGGTCGGCGGTGAGGTAGGCGTCGGCCACCCGCCCGGCGTCGCGCAGCAGGCTGTCTCCCGAGCCGCCGCAGACGGCCAGCGTCGTGACGACCCGGTCCGGGTCGCCGGCGGCGCGCACGCCCCAGGCGGTGGCCGGCAGGACGTCGGCGGCGGTCGAGGTGAGCTCGCGCAGCGTCATCGGCCGCGGGAGCTCGCCGACCCGGCCGAGGCCCCGCCGCCCCGGCTCGTCCACGAGCTCGAGCAGGGCGTACGCCGGCTGCTCGTACGGATGGGCGCCGCGCATCGCCTGCAGGACGCTGCGGCGCAGCGCGCGTGGCAGGACGACGTCGAGGCGGTCCTCGGCGACGTGCTGGGTCTGGCCGACCTCGCCGAGAGTGGGGTGGGCGCCGGGCAGCGGGTGGAACGTGCCGGTACCGGTCGTCGACCACGCGCAGCGCTCGTAGTCGCCGATCCGGCCCGCGCCGGCCGCGGTCACGGCCTCGAAGACCTGCGCGACCGCCTCCACGGGGACGAAGACGACCAGCGTGTCGAGCTGCTCGGGCCGGGGCTGCAGGGGCCGGAGGTCGCGCAGGCCGAAGCGGGCGGCGAGGGCGTCGGACACGCCCGGGTCGGCCACGTCGGCGTTGGTGTGGGCGACGTGCAGGGCGCAGCCGGCGCGGACGAGGGTGTGCACGACCCTGCCCTTGGGTGTGGTCGCCGCGACCGACGTGGTCCCCCGCAGGTGGAGCGGGTGGTGGGTCAGCAGCAGGTCGTAGCCGCCGTCGACCGCCTCGCGTGCCACCGCCTCGACGGGGTCGACGGCGAGCAGCACCCGGCGCACGGGCGCGTCCGGGTCGCCGCACACCAGGCCGACGGCGTCCCACGACTCGGCCTCGGCCGACGGGTAGAGGTCTTCGAGGACGGCCACGACGTCCGACAGGCGCACGGTCACCGCGTGATCATGCCTGGTCCGTCCCACCAACCGGGCCGATCGCCTGCGCGGCGGCTGGACAGTGCCCAGACTGCGGCCGTGGACAGGACGTGGGCCTTGGGGACGCGCGAGCGGCTCGGCGCTCTCGTCGTGGCCCTGGGGATCGGCCTGAGCTGCATCCCGGCGTCCGCCGGTCCGGTGGAGGCGGAGGCCGGGGCGGTGCGGGCGTACTTCTTCGGCGACAGCCTCATGGGCGGCACCGGCGCCTCGCCGCACCGGCCGGTCATGGCGCGGATCGCGGCCGCGCGCCTCGGGTGGGACGTCGAGGTCGACGCCTGGGGCGGCACCGGCTACACGACCCGCGGCGCCCGGCCGCCGTACATCGACCGGCTCCGCGCGCCGGGGGCGCTGCCCGGGACCTACGACGTCGTGCTGGTCGAGGGCGGCACCAACGACGCGCGCAGCGCCGGGAACCCGCAGGCGGTGCGGGAGGCCGTGGAGGAGGTCGTCGCGGAGGTCCGCCGGCGCCAGCCGCAGGCGCAGATCGTGCTGATGGGGGCGTACGACCCCCCGGCCTTCGGTGCCGTCTCCCCCGGGCGCACCGTCGTCGACGGGGTGGTCGAGGAGGTGGCCGAGGACGAGGGGCTGCCGTTCTTCAGCCCGCTGTCGGGCGGCTGGGCCGAGGACCAGCCCGCATCGTTCCTGCACCCGGACCGGCTGCACCCGACCGACTCCGGCTACGCCGTCATGGGGGCGCGGCTCACCGCGGAGCTGGCTGCGCTCGAGCTGCGGGCGGTCGAGCGGCCGTAGCGGGGTGCGTCAAGGGGCCGCGGCGGACCTGTGGACACCGTGGAGCGTCTGTGCACGAGCGCCTCAGGCGTCGCCTGCCCGGCATAGGTTCGAACACGTGAGCGAAGGTGTGGTGGTGCTGCGGCAGGCGGTCGACCTGCTGCTGGCCGAGGCTCCGGTCGACCTGCCCGGTCCCGCGGCGCTGGAGCGGCTGCGGGTGCTGCTGGCCTGCGCCGAACAGCTCAAGGCCGTGCAGCT
>Ga0210040_10007959_pt1 | contig 12686 bp, 6 predicted proteins | sample CryGeyCG12114_NA_FD_185462 | JGI IMG/M metagenome (GOLD analysis project Ga0210040, IMG submission 185462) | Groundwater microbial communities from aquifer - Crystal Geyser CG19_WC_8/21/14_NA (SPAdes) (version 2) | ecosystem: Environmental > Aquatic > Deep subsurface > Groundwater | place: USA... | reverse complement strand
AGGGATCCCTGAACTTTGCCATTGATGAAAAAATTTCAAGGTTTGGAAACAACAACTGAAAATCTCTACGCACTAAATTTTGATTGTTCCATTATATCTTTGTAGGAAATAAAAAAAGAAGATTTTATAAATTATCTTTGCTTTCATTATTCAGTCAAGTCTGATCAAGTAATAAAAATGATTTCTATGCATAGTTTACATCGCGCCATGCTTATAATGAACAACGCAGTAGTACTTAGTTATTAACTCACTCTCTAGGGTCTATTAATTAGTCGGTCGTACTAACAAACTAAACTGTGTGATTTTAACACACATTCAAGCATCATTCACTTTAATTACTTTTCTCAATTTGAAGGAACTGCTACTACTACCTAGAAAGTACTTTCAAGCCATATAACCCATCATACAACAGCAAGCAAAAACAGCAATGCAAAGTGTAAAAGACAAAGGTTTCTACAATAAAATCCAACAAATCGGCTCAGATACACACACAGTACTCCTTAGCATAGTTTAGACTACCCGCTGAGATAAAAATATGTTGAACGAAAGAAAGATTAAAATCTCATGTGAAGATGCTAGGAGCAAACTGAACCCATTTCTAAACCAAATGAATCTTCACTTAAATAAATGCAGTCAATTGAACAGAGAAATCCAATCAAAAGTAAAGTAGGTTCTGTTCTCATTAGCATCCTTGGTTAGCATATAGTTAGTTGGTAAGTTTGCACAGGCAGAAACCTCCCTTCTATCGATGATGATGAAAGAGCTAAATAGTACTTGAGATGGACGAGATATAAAAGTGACATCGTTTTATTTCCCTTTTTGATTTGCAGCCAATATGCTCTTGAGATGGGGAAATTAATAGCACTATTCAAACTGTCACCGTAAATTCCAATGTGCAGTCATTCATTGATATTATGCACAGATGAAGTCTAACTACTACAGGCAACCAACCTATCCATTAAAAGTTGCGAAACAGTGTCACACAATACGTGCATACTAATGAACCCAATGTGGGGAACAATTGAATAAGTTTGACGCCACGCATATAACGACACGAGCCCCAAATTATAGCGGAAATAGAGATTTTCGAAAACCCTAATAATCGTAAAGGCCGAATCTCGTCGCCACAAAAAATATGCATTCCTATTGAATGCATTTGAAATGAATGATCTTAAGGAAACTATTAGGTAACAACACTATTATGTACCCAGAAACCGCAGGAGAAGAGATTTCTCATGCACTCTCACAGTTGAAAGCATTTCTGCATACGTACACAGTTATATATATGAATGAGTTGTGCGGAAAATAATATTTTACGCTATAGACTATTCACAGTCCAAACAAAAACGAACTAACCAACTAGCTATAACCATACGCTGTTATGCACATTATGAATAAGGTGTATGTGAAACTTTTCCTTACAAACTGCACTTTGCAGTCCACGTAAACCAAAAAGCATGCATACGAAAATATTATGATGAGATAATATAATATTCCATTCTTTGGTTATTCAAGTGAACCAACCAAACCACATTTTTGCCCTGCTCCTGCATCAAATGCAAGTCAGTCCAATAATGCCCAGTATGTAAATGAAGTGTGTATGAAAAATTCATTATCTTTCAGATACATACCAGGCAATTAAACCCACCACTCACAGTCAGTGATCACAAAAAAAAGATGATTAACTAACTTACCAATGTCGTTGGAATTGCCCAAAGAACTCTGTTGAGCCAACTTTGAGACTCGCATCAAATTGTCCAAATAGATGGAACATGCTGCGGATGCTCCTGTGAAATAAAAAGTCAACAATGGTCATTAATAATGTCCTTGGTGTTCTTTCGTATCTCGGATTCAATTACACAATGCCACTTTTCTCGTCAAATAAATCAGTCGGGGCTGAAATTCATTTTCACTGGGAAACAAATGGGGATGCTACCAAGTCCGGGTACGAGCCACATACATTAACATTTTAAACCACTCGACGGTGACACTAAATCTACATAAAGTACAGCCGTGGGTTTCCGTTTTCCAGATGATAAATTAAAACCCTTGTACACTAGGTACAATTGTGTGTGCATTCTACCTTGGGTACATTATTGGAATCTTGGGTTCCCAAATCATTTGGTTAACTAACTATCTAACTAAGAAACTCCTTTGCAAAAGTTGTTGCATAATGTTTACATATTCTAAACTCTATGGTCACTTCCTTCTTGATATAAGAGTCTATTTTCTGGCAGTATTCCAAACAAATATAATATGAAGCCATCTTCGTGCAGTAACTTCACCAGTGTGATAATTCAACTGTAATCTAACTGACTAACTAACTCGTCCATTACATACAATAGCTCAAGTTAACCAGTTCACAACGTACCTGTGCTCAACAACAAGTTGCAAATTCGGAGTGCAAACTTGTTGTACTAAGTAACAATACGAGTAGATGAAAAACAGAGACTTTTAACTAACTAACTTAACCTATGGGTTAGGGTTAGAGTTGGAGTTCGAAAACTCCCGAAAGGAATGCATGTACAGTTTTATTCACTGACTACTATCTGCCTCATGATTATTGGCCTTGCCCAGTTCTCAACGGCATATTATAATAATGACTGTCAATAACATAATAGTTGCAGTGTGCATGATGAACTGAGGATGACTTGGACTGAAAAAATTCTGCAGATTTTGGCTTGCAAATAGCATAACACACTACTCCCTATTTTCATTAGGATGCGATCCACGTACTTTGGGCATATAGGAAGCTAGCAAACCAAAAAATAAATAATGCTCATGACGCTTGGGATAAGACTACAACAAAGTCAGCTTTTGACTCTCTGTCAAAAGGATAAATGTACATAGATTCTATTTCATCGTATGAAATGAACAATAGTAAAACTGACTGTTACATGAGATGATCTTAAAAGAACAAAGAGTTCAAATTCCTTGCCTTGTTTTATAATCTTCACATGCACTGCGTAACCTACCTACCTACCATCTTCATATATTATGTTTTCCCCTCAATTCCATAAGGACTACTTGAAATTCTGGAGAGAATTTCCCTCCTCTCTCGCTTTTTTCTCAAGACGTGAGCTAACAGATAGGTAATGGAAATTCCGTAACTTCTAGTTACTGTGGATTTTTCTATCAAACTTTGGACTTGAGTACAAACAAAGATATTAGATTTCTCACCCTTGTTTCCACAGTATAGCTGTCCAGCACTCGTGGGAGTCCCAGTGACTGCCCCACATAAATATCATTTTATTGGACAATGTTTGAATTACGGTGGGACACTTTATATTAACTTATGACGGCCATAAAATCAGCCAATTTGGTCACAACCTTCTATTTCTAACTAAATTAGATGAATCTGGCATCCTGAGGTAATACTAATGATCTTCTTGTTCTCCTACAGCAATTTTTCCACCACATGTGCCTGAAACTTGGCAAAAATGATTTACTTTTCCAAAGTTGTTTTCAATTGGTCGTTCCCAGTGTTTATCTTTGCACTGTGTGTGATAACTTTTATACACTCACGGAATATCCAGTATAGACGCATTTTTAAAATCTTTTAGTTCTTTAACTTTAACTATATACGATTCATTTTCTTAACCTCCGGTGTAAGTATTTCATCTAGTGATAGCTTGAAGCCCCAGTTTCTTAAATTTAACATTGGATTAGAACTGCCTATTTCTGAAGACCTACTTTCCAAAATTCCCAACTAATTATACTGTTCTTTTGCCGGACATGATAATACTGTCGTCAACTGTCCCCTGTGTAAGAATTACTTCTACACATTCTTTTCTCTGTAGAACAAAGGTAAATTATTTACAAAGGGAGACGGGTTGCTTCGTTCAAGACAAACATGCACCACTTAGAATATTACTATTTACAGACGTCAACACGGTGTGAAAAAGGTTCAAGAGGGACCCAAAGAAAACTCATAAAGCGAGTATGGAGTAAAGTCATGACAATAGACAAACTGTAAAGTTAATCTTGAGCTCCTCAGCGGTTCACAAGGGCTGATGAAATTCTTGTATACAAACTTCTTCATCTCTAAATGAGAAGATGATGAGCGTGTAATAAGAAGATGACAAAAGTCATCGGCTCGCTAGGAACACAAACAAAGTAGAACTTATTTTTAGAGCCACGATGAGTGTTATGATAACAAAATACAACCTATAGTAGGCTAGTTAGTTATTTAACGAAGAAAAAATACATAAGGACGCTGCGCTATTTTGTTAATATTTGTACCGGGTCTATGCAAAACTACAGGAATGATCATGCAAATTTTCATTTCAAACTGCAAGGCTTTGCTGGTGTACTGCCATATGGAACGGTATGAAAACTCAAACTCATAGTTTGTAATGCTAATGCATAGCAGTAAGTAGTAGTAAGTAGTATCGTAACAAATGGTAGCGCTCGGCAAAAAAGAGAGGCATTAGTGAATCAATAGATCTTTTTGCCTGTCGGCTCTTAAATGACATGTCACGATTTTGGGGAAGTAAAAAAGTGGATCACTTACCATGAAGACTTTTCAGGTACGCTTTTCCAGTAGCGATCATCTGCCTAGAGGCAGGATTGAAGTTCTCCAGGATATTCTGTGCACATCAAAAATAAACAGTTAATTAATTTCTTATCTCCCGTATATTACAACAGTATTCTATTCAGCCTGGCGGAGCCCTGTCGTATCTATACAATACACGTACAAGTGTAATCTCCAAGATGAAATTGAATCAATTAAAAGTTCAAAGCAATTAAATGAAGCTGAAGATAATGATAATAATGGAGCCAAGTTATATGGTTTATCTAAAATGAATCTTTCGTTCAACGTCTTTTGCAGAGCGTGGTTCATAGATATGCAATTATTTCCTTTTTTATGCTACTGTGAGTCCTACTCTACAATAACCGTAACCATTACCAATATTATGTTCAATACGGATAAGTAAGTTGACCAAAACTATTATATTTTTTCATAGTAAATGGAACATGAATCAAAGAATCTAAAAATACTTGAGCAGTGGAGGAGAAATCACTACCATCCGAATGCAAACACAATAATGCACACAACTTTTCATCATTAGGAGAGTGTAAAGATTTAAAAAATTTCGCTACCACAGGCTCGTTAAAATAGGAAGTGAAGTGTGATCAAAAATCTTGAGAGAGGAACTACGTGCAAGTCATAATCATATGTAAATGGATGTCTCTCTGATGCTCAGCATGAGCATTTCTTATCATTCACAACTTTCTGCCAAATTCGATCCTTAGTTTGTAAAGCAAAACCCAATCACCAACAGCGGCATACATAGGGGATGCGAAAATTAATACAAACATTTCCCAACGAGTGACGAATCCCCGCTCAGTCACAACAAGTCATATAATGACAAGGCATGAAAGTCATCCTCAATAATACTATACAGCACATGGATCCCACAACAGCCAATAAATAATACGGAAAGGACATTGACACTTTCAAATAAGCCTCTTCAACCAATCTCTAAACTCATTTGTTATTGTACATTTCCATTAAGCCCTTGTACGCAAAATATGAGCCTACACAACAACGACACGTATAAAATATGCGCCCAAAGCCTATCTATTCAACCCTGTCTAAAACATGAGTTTATTAGCCATTCTTCACCCATAATCTATCGTGATCATAATAATACAACAAGTCATAATGGTCTCTAAGGAACAAAATGCGTGTCATCCTGAGGGCAAAAAAGTGAACACAATGCATTGTAAAGAAATCAAAGGAGAGCTTCAGAAGAAGCTACAGTTGTACCATTACTTATGCCTTCCTACCTTAGATTTTTGCATTCATTCACACAAAAATTATAAGTTTACGAAATTAGTGATAGTTATAGTTACTGTGCTGTTGAATTTCACCTTGCATGTAGTTAGTTACTCTCACCCTTAACTAACTAAACCTAGTTATTAGCACCTGTAACTACACTCTTCTGATCGTGCAACCAAAGAGTTCAAACACGAGAATGACTGACCCCGAAATCCTTTAAAATCATTAATTTAGGTCACCGTCCCAAGCATTGGTTGGTGGTGGTGGTGAATGTAACAAGTATGGTAAACTAAAAGTAACTTAACGAGCTGCTATAGTAGCTTATGAAGGGCTTATGTATGGGAAAGAAAGTGAAACTCGTAAGGTGAGCTACCGTTCGCCTCGGGCACTGGTCACTTGAGTGTATGAAATGAAATCAAAAATGAACTATTCTGAAACCAAACCACTGGTTTGCCCAAGTCATACACATAGAGAGCCCAAAACAATGAATCGAATAAAGTACGGATGCCGTATTGTAATGTGCACAAGAGATATTAGATTCTAAGGAAGCATGTAATAAGGCAAAGGAGAGAGCGATTGGAATCATTAATATCACTAGTGGTTTGCAATCATCATCACTATTATTATTGGTTTTACGCAAATTTCAGTTCGCAATGGAAGAAATGGAGAGACAGGTCATGCCATTTAATAATACGGACGAGAAAAAAAATTGTGCCGAGGAGAAATATAAATGATGATGATGGTGGAAACACAGTTTGCGAATTTTCTACAATTGAAGATCATCTTTGGGTTTTCAATTGACGCAGAGAAAAGGATAGAAGAGCGACAGCGATCAGATCATAGTAGATGTAGTCGGCCAAAAAGAATAAATTTTACTCACCAAACCAAAACGAATATAGTTTGCTAGCTGTAGGACAAATCATGTTTTTATACTGAACGAAAAAACAAAATCTAATATTTTATCTTCACACAAATTGGACAGTAGAATTAAATAGTAGGGCAGTCACAAAAAAAGGAGACTCAGGAAATACAAATGATCTGAACGTGACTGTAATAAAAATGTGAACGAAAACAGTAAGTGGTATAACGCTAACATAGTTTCTTTTACAGTGAAGGTGTACCATAAGACAAGAAAAAATGGCACATATTTAAGAAAGGGATATTAATGAGTTTGAACATTATTTATTATGTATTTTCAACTTATGTCCATCCTTTCATTAGTTATCATACACACCCGCACTGTTAATATATCGGATACATAAGTATTTATCATTTTGCAATCTCAAACAGGTGAAACTGGCCTCAATTGACGCAAAAAGAGTGATCAGGTACAAAATGCAAGTTATGAAACTTAGTGTGCTGTTAAGGATCTTAAAAGAAGACAATCATTTGCTCATACACTTAGCTAGCAAACTATTTAATTAGCTAGTAACCCAACAGTAAATAATAGTAAATTGCAAAGATTGAACCCACTTCACAAAGAATTTCCCTTTCATTTATTCTCACCATTGTTACAGAAGATGAAATGGCTAACGACACACATAGTTAAAAAATATTACACACATTATTACATGTCTCTACGCAATTTGCCATTACCTTTCATTGAAAACATACATTGTTGTCCTCTTTAAAAAATTGTTTGTGAAAATTTGCAAGCCTCACATAATGAATAATGCACATTTTTAGTTTTCATGAGTCTCTCACATATGTAATACTACGGACCAACAACAACTATCAACCTACATGCCGTTTTATTACATGCATGCATACATATGTGAATGAGAGTGGGAGTGTTTTTTTTTGCAGATGACACAATCTAACATTTAGTGCTTCCCTTTTCTTCACTACAACGTGTATCGTGTTTGATAGTTATAGTTACTTGTCGTAGTATTAACAAGCTCACTTAAATTTGTAAACGATAAGACACCCAAAATTATTTATGCTCACTAATTTAGTCCTTTTTGTCTCTGTGAAATCATAATGATGATAGTGTTGCAGTAATCATGTACGTGCTGGTTAGTATTATTAGTGGTAGAATTGAGAGAATTCACCACACCGTGAATTTTAAGGTGCGTTTCTAAGTGAGTAACTACATAATGATGACTATGCTACGGAAAGGGCTTATGTGTGATAATTTATTATGATGATGATGCATGAGCAGAGGTTGACAAGCAATGAAAGAGAAATGATATAGAGTCAAATAGCGGATGAGAGAGAAATTACTGGAGACAATTAGTTTCAGATTTTGTCACTTTAGCGAGTGAATTGACAAATGAGCTTGTGAGGCATAATTTTGTGCCATTTCCATTATTCGAATGATGCCTAAAGGTCATGGGAATGCTTGTGAAATTCAATGAAGATTCATATGAGGGGATAATTATTTCATTATTGCATGCGAGTTGATTGTAGTGCATTGTTAATTTAAGTGAAGTTAAAAGTTTCATGATGATAACAGCTTGTCATGGAATTTGAGGGTTAATTGCAATGGGTTAGGTGATTTCCCCATAACAAACCTTAAGCATAGTTATGCACAATCATTTTTGGATTCACCTCATGATTGTCATTATTTGGAAGAATAAAAAAATTCACTTGAATTTAAAGGAACAGGAAATGAGTACTGTTTTGATGTAGGTTAAATGCACTCATCTTTTCATAAATAAACTGCAATAGGATGCAATATTTGAGATGTTATATAAACATATCCCCAATACTCAAGAAAATATACTCATGCATTAAGTGATAGTGAAATAAGGCAACAAAGGCAAAAAAGCATTCTCAAAGTGATGAGCAAGCACTAAAGACAGGTGCAAATAAAAAAGCATGCAAATTAATACTGAATTATAGTTTTTGGATGATCAAAACTTCCTCACAATTTATTAAAGTGAAAAATATCCTGTTTAAAATTAAAAATGTAGCCGCAATTTTCAATATCTATCTTCCATCCACCCAACAATAGCATTGGACTAGCACACGAAACCAATAAATAAATCTACCTGATTCGTCACGATACCAATGTAGCACCAAATGAATAGCACACGAAATGAAGATGCTGCCAATTATCCATAAAGAATTGTCAATAGATTTTAATAAATTCGATGAAATGAAGGTTTTGTGAAATGACAAGCGTCCTTAGGTATTATCTACCATAGTAGCAACTTTAATTCATGTCAATATCATCAATAGTAGTGCACACCTGTATAGTAATTTGAAAACCAAAGTTTCCATTAGTATGCCTGTCGGTCTTAAGGTTACATTTCCAATAAACTATAAAGAAATATTGGTACTAATGACGTCCTTCCTACCAAACTCCTTGCATCCACATCAAAGAAACATAAAACATTCAATAAACTACACAAGTTAATTCCTAATCGCTATTGTGAAATGGTGCGGCAATAATTTTGAACAACAGAGCATCTATTGTAAAGAAAAACCTTGAATTGTCCCTATAAAAGTCACAAATGAAACCTACGGGGCCCGCATTGTAGTGAATCAGAGCTATTTTTGGGAAGTCAAAATTTAAATACACTGCTTTATAACCATCCAAAAGGTTTTGTCTAAAAACGTACACACGATCCTTAAGCAACTATCTAACTAAAACTCTATGGATTATCTTATCTGGCATGATGAAATGAACCAAAGTGTATACAAGTCAAGTCATTCGTGTAAAGTTTAAAGCCCCAGGGTCATCTTCTCCTAAGCTGGAAAATGATATCATTAAGGAATTTATTAGCACGTACTGTTTTCAAGGTTGTAAGGTTAGTCAGCAATTTTTTTCCACACATTGTCAAATGAATCCCTATCGTCCACACATGAGCAGGCACAAAAAAATGTTGTTATTGTTGTTGCAAGTCTTTGCATAATCAAACCAATAGATAAGTGTAGCTCTTTTCATCTAACCACGCGTATTCATCTCTACACACATTCAAGGATTACCTGCCCCTACGGCTCTCTTTAAAAATAATAGCGTACATATAGCAAGAACCTGTGCGTCTCAAAGTCACTGGTGCTTTGCAATTTAGATGCTTTCATAGCCAGCATACTAAAGATGCAAATTTACTCACTCCATGGTGGTTGATCTGACAGAGAAATAATTACTTTTGTTTGCTTACTAGACACAACTCATACTATAATTCTCCAAGACCCTGCTCGTTTGTATTCAGCAATGAACGAGCCTCATTTAGATACCAAAGGAATTCGTTTTTACAAACTTTTAATAGAGTTTATTTATTAAGCATGAGTTGCTATTATCATAGCCACCCAGCTATACGAAAAGCCTTTGCAAATAAGCAATTTACATCAATATTGACCCGATAATAGCTTCTCACTGTCTAACAAAACTCCAGCCAATCAAGTAGAATGTAATTAGTTAGTTACTTACTAGCTAACACCAACTAAAAACGATAAAAATGTCAAGCCCCGTTGTAAGCTCTTATGTGCCTCATCTATCAATTGAATCAGCAAGTGCAAATCAATCACGTCTACACGTAAGATACCTTGGCCACAAAACAAATGCTCTAAAGATTGCCATCCGATAACGAGCCCAATCATCAACATTCTACACTTTAGCCAGCAGTCCATGAGCCCTCATATTAACGAGACGAGTTTCCATTTTCATTCCAAGCATTCCAACCTCATAGCTAGTTAGTTACCCCATGGCTACTTTGCTCACTTGTCTATTCACTTCTCGACTAATAGCCAATTCTATTCAAATTCACATGGACAGAAGAAAAAGGCTTCCTCATTCGTTTTACAAATGCATAGCACTTCTCCGTCTTCCTATTAAACCCACAATGCTACTTAACACAAAAACAAAGAGACACCTTACCTTATAAACTCCATCAATCACTTTGGTCACCTCGTTCAAATCCATACTGTAGTCTCCACCAGCCATATTTACTTATACTAAACTTGGTGTGATCAAAAATCTACACACAGTTAATATTGAATTTCACAATATATTTCGGAATTTTCACATTCCAAATGTCACTTCACTATCCACCTGAAATATTTTATTCCTCACCACTGTCTTCTCAAATTCGTCAGTTATGCACAAAGGTTGACACTACATCTTCAGAATCCATGTTATTTTCGTTCACCAGAAGTAATAGTTTTTTTTTGCTTTGCACATGTGATCACCGATTTTTAGCATGTAAACAAAGACAAAGCCTTAACAAAGTAAGGAATTCACCTCACAAGTAAATTGCTAAGGTACGACGCCGACTAGCAATCTTCACAGCGGCAACACTTCTCACTGAATGAGCTTGTGTATAGTTGGTGAGGGTGACAAAGTAAAAGTTTTCGTACTTACTACAACTACATCTGTGTTAGTACGTTTGCATTTTGCTTTGCATTCTCTCGTATGTAGTGATGGTAGTACGCTGGTAAAGGTTGAAAATCCTGCTTTTCGACTACAGGTCGGCTTTTAGTACCTTCAAAAGATACTCGCAGTTAGTTGATCCAAAAATCCAAATCTGATGTGTGAGGAGGCGAACTGTTGAGTGAGTAAACGCTAAAATCAGAAAAGAAAGATTTTATTTGCTCCCAAGTTTTTAGCAAGGAATATTTGATAAAAAAAGTTACAGAAAACAGAACAAAGTAAGTAAACTGTTATTTTCTACATTTAAATTAAATGTAAACACGAGTTTAAATATTGATTAATGTAGTATGTGACTACGTTAACACCTCAGCTGCTACTGCGCACAACAGGGACTGGCAGACCCTTTGTTTGTCACCAGTGCGCGTGCGTGAATGATAGCGTCCTTTTGTGTTGATTGACTGACTGTCGGCGCAGGCGTCATGAAATTTTACTTAAATATTTTCCTGTCAACGTAAATATTGAACCGTGAATTGAAAAATATTTTTTTCTTTAATTCTGAATAATTAATTAGTTTTCTTGGCAAATTATTTTTGTTATAATAACTAATAGAAGTCAGAAGCTGTATCATGTAATGTCTCTTCATCTGAAATTATCTTAGACTCACTAATGGTGTTGAAAGTATTTTTTCATTTAAGTATCTAGCAACGTATGGTTAAAAAAGGAAAATAATTCCGATGTTTGTCAATTCAATATTTCAGCTGGTAAAGAGCAAAATTGAAGGAATGGGAAAGACACTTCTGCAAGCTTTACGAACATGTACACACAAACATTTAAGATGAGATGCAAGGAGCAACTACGGATGTAAAGAAAGGGGAGATTTTATTCGAAAGTTACATACATTAAGACGAACTTGCACTTCAAGTATGTTGTGCACTTGTGCTAGCAAAATATTTTGGGGTACTAGTGAGTATTATTATGCATATAAGGAGTCAAACATAACATTTTATATTATTTTTTAAACGATCAAAAGGGATTTTATACACTTTTACATATGCTTGTGTAATCCAAGTTATGCCTTCAAGACGACTGTCTACTCAATTGTTGTTGGTATAAAAAATGTGCTACTTTATTTGCTAAACTTTGGTCATGAATATTGCCTATTTTTTTTGCAGACTTTTAGTAGACTCGTATTTAAATTTTGGCTGCTCAAGTTCTTTGTAACTAAAAGCTTCAATCATGCCCAACATTATATAGATAATTTAATTTCTCAAGAATTTTTTTTTCTAAACAGCTCAAGCAGTTCCTATTTTGATGTTTACGTATTGAATATAAAGTACAAAACTTATATTGCTGAAAAAACTGAAAATGCAATAATGTCTCGTCTAGTACTTTAATACTTTAAAAAAATTGTAAGTATAGTCCTGGCATTTTCAGCTAGTACGTCAAATACACACAAATGCATATGACTCTCCCATGTTACCGCAAGCTAGCTGAAAATGCCAAGACTATACCTAAGGATTTAAAAATTGAATTAAAACTTATGAATTATTTGCATAGTTCAAGTTTCAAGAAAACTCAATAAAG
>Ga0210040_10007958_pt1 | contig 12687 bp, 12 predicted proteins | sample CryGeyCG12114_NA_FD_185462 | JGI IMG/M metagenome (GOLD analysis project Ga0210040, IMG submission 185462) | Groundwater microbial communities from aquifer - Crystal Geyser CG19_WC_8/21/14_NA (SPAdes) (version 2) | ecosystem: Environmental > Aquatic > Deep subsurface > Groundwater | place: USA... | reverse complement strand
TGGATAAGAGCTACTACTAAAAACTACTCCCATGAGCAAATTGCTTCTCTTACCGGTTATCCTTATATCTTAGAATCCATCGACTATCTTAACTTGTATATGGAAAATTCTTAATACTATTTGGTATAAGAAATGTTGCTTCTAAAATTGTGTGAATCTAACCATGCTATTCTTAAGAGCAGTTATTAAGCTTAATCATAAATCAGGTATTTCTACCCAAATAAAACAAAAGAGCTTAAAAGCCTTTGGTTTTAAACCACCCGCTTTTAAGCTCTTAAAAATTAAATTAGTTTTATCTAAAGCTAAAATGCTCTAGGTCGTTTCTATTTAGCTAATTGCTTTTAGCCCAGCCTCCGCCACAGCATGATCGTCTTCTACGGTGCTTCCGGAAACGCCAATAGCTCCTATAATTTCACCACTGCTGTTTTTTAAAGGTATGCCTCCCGGAAAAGTAATTAAGCCCGCGTTAGAATGTTCTATGTTGTATAAAGATCCGCCGGGCTGCGAAAGGTTGCCAATCTCACCGGTATTCATATCAAAAAAGCGGGCCGTTTTAGCTTTTTTAATCGATATATCCACCGAACCCAACCAAGCGCCGTCCATGCGGCCAAAAGCCACTAAATTAGCGCCGCTATCTACTACGGCAATATTCATTTTAACACCCATTTCACGGGCTTTTTCTTTAGCGGCCTTAATGACAACTTCAGCTTGTTCCAGCGTTACATTCATATCTTTTATATTTAAGTTGGTTTATTATTTCTGCTTATTACCTTATGAAGTTAAAACTTATACCTAAAGCATTTATTTCCGTCAGGTTTATTTTATCAGCTTTAACGTTAATATAAAATTGCCTGTAAGCAAGCTTCGGCAGAACCAAATGGTGCAGCCGCTCCACTAAATATGAATGGCTCTATTCTCAGTAGCGGCCAAGCAGGCTTCCTTCATGGCTTCGGTATACGTTGGGTGGGCGTGGCTCATGCGGGCAATGTCTTCGGCCGAAGCCCGGAATTCCATGGCTACTACAGCTTCGGCAATTAAGTCGGCAATACGCGGCCCAATCATGTGCACGCCCAGTATTTCATCGGTTTGCTGGTCAGCCAGTACTTTCACAAAACCGTCCGTATCCATAGAGGCTTTGGCCCGACCGGAAGCTTTAAAGGGGAACGAACCAGTTTTATACGCGCGGCCCTGCTCCTTCAATTGTTCTTCGGTGTAGCCAACGCCGGCCACTTCCGGCCAGGTATACACTACGCCCGGTATCAGGTTGTAATTGATGTGCGGCTTCTGACCGGTTATATATTCGGCTACCAGTACACCTTCTTCTTCGGCTTTATGGGCCAGCATGGCGCCCCGCACCACATCGCCGATGGCAAATATTCCCGGCACATTGGTTTCCAGGTGGTCGTTAACGGCAATCATCCCGCGTTCGCCCATTTGTACGCCGGCATTTTCCAGTTCCAGACCTTCGGTGTACGGTTTGCGGCCAATCGATACTAAGCAATAATCGCCTTCGAAATTAACTTCTTCGCCTTTGGCATTTTGCGCCGTTACTTTTACGCCTTCGCCAGTATTTGTAGCGCCTGTTACTTTGTGTTGAAAGTAGAACTCGAATTTCAAGGTTTTCTTCAGAATACGCTGCAGTTCTTTACCCAAGGCTTTATCCATGGTCGGAATAATGGAATCCATGAATTCGATCACCGATACTTTGGCGCCTAACCGGGCATATACCGAACCTAATTCCAAACCAATTACGCCTCCGCCAATAATAATTAAATGTTTTGGTACTTCCTGCAGGGTTAAAGCTTCTGTAGATGTAATAATGCGTTGTTTATCTACGGGTAAAAAAGGCAAAATAGTAGGTTTGGAGCCAGTGGCTATAATGGTTTTATCAGTTTCAATTTCCTGCTTATTACCATCGGTACCGGTTACTTTGATACGGTTTTTATCAACAAAAGAACCCACGCCGAAGTACGTATCAATTTTATTTTTTTTCATCAGGAAAGTAATCCCGTCGTTATTTGATTTAACTACTTCGCCTTTTCGTTTGATCATCTGGCCAATGTTTACTTTTAGGTTGTCTAGTTCAATACCGTGGGTAGTAAACGTATGCGCCGCATTATGATAATGCTCGGAAGAGTCCAGCAGGGCTTTGGATGGAATACAACCCACATTTAAGCAGGTACCACCTAATACATTATATTTCTCAATGATCGCGGTTTTCAAACCCAGTTGGGCGCAACGGATAGCCGCTACATAACCACCCGGACCAGAACCAATAACTGTTACATCGTATTTCATTTTTATTTAATTTTAATAGCTGACTAAAATTGCTAGCTGTTACTAAATATGTATAAAAACAAAGGAGGGAAAATATCAAAATCCTCCCTCCTCTTCTATTTTAAATTACTTAAACTCCTAATAACAAGCGCATTGGATCTTCCAGCAACTCTTTTACTCTTACCAGAAAGCTTACCGATTCGCGACCATCGATAATACGGTGATCGTAAGATAAAGCAATGTACATCATCGGGCGAATAACCACTTCGTTGTTAATAGCTACCGGACGCTGTACAATATTGTGCATACCCAGAATAGCCGATTGCGGAGCGTTAATAATTGGCGTGGACATCATGGAACCGAAAACTCCACCGTTGGTAATGGTAAAGGTACCACCGGTCATTTCCTCGATTGATAATTTGTTATCACGGGCCCGTCCGGCCAAACGAATAACTTCTTTCTCGATACCATCCAAAGAAAGTGATTCGGCATTGCGGATAACCGGTACTACCAAACCTTTGGGAGCCGAAACGGCAATAGATACATCACAGAAATCATTAAACACCATTTCGCCTTCATCAATCATGGCATTAATAGCTGGCCACTCCTGCAACGCTACGGTACAAGCTTTTATAAAGAAGGACATAAAGCCCAAACCTACACTGTGCTTCTCTTTGAATTTTTCTTTGTATTTGGTCCGGATATCCATAATTGGCTTCATATCTACTTCATTAAAAGTAGTTAGCATAGCCGTTTCATTTTTAACCGATACCAGGCGCCGAGCTACCGTTTTCCGCAAGCTCGACATGCGCTCGCGACGTTGGCTACGGTTACCGGGTTGTCCACCCGTTGTGGCGGGTTGCGCAGTAGGCGCAGTTGGTTGAGCTGTATTGGCCGGAGCCGATGCTACCTGAGCCGGTGTGGCCTGGGCGTTTTGGGCGTCTTCTTTAGTAATACGACCATCACGACCGGTTCCGGAAACTTGATCCGGTGCAATGCCTTTTTCGGATAATATTTTACCGGCGGCTGGCGAAGGTGTTCCGGCGGCATAGGCCGATGTTCCGCCGGTAGCAGCAGTAGCAGCCTGAGACTGGGGCTGGGCAGGAGATGCCGCCGGTGCTGGTACAGCAGTTTCGGCTCCAATGGCAATGGTGCAAATAACCGCGCCAACTGCTATGGTTGAACCTTCTTCGGCTACAATTTTTAAAGTTCCGGCGGCTTCGGCAGGTAATTCAAAAGTTGCTTTGTCTGATTCCAGTTCACATAGCACTTCGTCCATGGCTACCTGGTCGCCGTCCTTTTTAAGCCATTTAGAAATGGTTACTTCCGTAATAGATTCACCAACGGCCGGTATTTTAATTTCTTTGGTTTCACCGGCACTAGCAGTTGCTTGCCCGGTGACGGCATTGCTTTGGGGTTCGGCTAATTTGTCGGCAGCAGGAGCAGTACTGGTGGGCTGGCCGGAACCGCCGTAGCCCGATTGGGTATTGGCTTCCGGAGCAGTTGCAGGTGCAGTCGCAGCGCCATCCGCGGAAATTTCACATAGTACGGTACCCACGGCAATGGTTTCGCCTTCGGGCACCCGAATCTTCAGAATGCCCGCTCCTTCAGCAGGTAATTCAAAAGTTGCTTTGTCTGATTCCAGTTCACAGATTACTTCATCCATGGCCACCTGGTCACCGTCTTTTTTAAGCCATTTGGCAATTGTCACTTCGGTGATCGATTCGCCTACAACTGGCACTTTTACTTCAAGACCCATAGTTTTTTTATTATGAATTACGGATTATAAATGCTGTAATAACTGTTTTCGGCAAATTAGGAAAACCAATCAAAACCACCATTCCTAGTTTATATATTTTTTAATAAATAAAATATTTACTACCCAAAACTCCTCTTCCGTATCCGGAGACTAGTTTTGGGTAGTAGCTTATTATTTAAATTTTATTCATCCAATAAAGGATAGGCGGAAGGCTAATATCTAACGGCCAACGTAAAAATTATATACTGAATGCTTTCTCAACAATTTCGCGCTGCTGCTTGTTATGTACTTTGTTATAGCCGGTAGCCGGCGAGGAACTAGCCTTACGGGCAATAACATCTTCAACCACGTTTTTAAGACGAAGGGCCCGCAGTATATAAGCCCAATAACCCATATTAGACGGTTCTTCCTGCACCCAGTATACTTTGGCATTACTGTATTTGCTTAATTCTGCATCTAGTTGGGTATGCGGGAAAGGGTGCAATTGCTCTACCCGAATAATGGCGACATCGGTGCGCTTGTTATTTTGCTGTTCTTCGAGTAATTCGTAGTATAATTTACCCGAACACAGCAGTACTTTCTGCACAGATTTCTCCTCTGCGAACGTATCTCCAATAACCTCCCGGAACGAACTATCGGTAAATTCTGCCAGCGGCGAAACACACAGCGGATGACGCAGCATGGATTTTGGCGACATTACTACTAATGGTTTCCGGAATGGCCAGGCTAACTGACGACGCAACAGGTGGAAGAAATTAGCCGGCGAGGTAATATTAGCTACTACAATATTATACTCGGCAGCCAATTGCAGAAAACGTTCCGGACGGGCATTAGAATGCTCCGGCCCCTGGCCTTCGTAACCGTGCGGCAACAGCATTACCACCCCGTTCATCCGCTGCCATTTCGATTCGGAGGGCGTTATAAACTGATCGATCATTACCTGGGCGCCATTGGCAAAATCACCGAACTGGGCTTCCCATATTACCAGCGCATTGGGATTGGCCATGGCGTAACCAAATTCAAAGCCCAAAACGCCGTACTCTGATAATAAAGAGTTATAAATGCGCAGCTTTTCCTGCGAAGCATCAATGTAATTTAAGCTGTTATACGCTTCACTGGTTTCGGCATCGTGCAGCACCGCGTGCCGGTGCGAGAAAGTACCCCGCTGCACATCCTGGCCGGATAAACGTACAATTTTATTTTCTAACAAAATAGAACCATAAGCGAGCAATTCAGCCGCCGCCCAATTTAAAGATTGCTGGTTAAAAAACATATCCTGGCGTTCTTTCAGCAGCTTTTCTATCTGTTTCAGAGGCCTAAACCCTTCCGGTATCGTGCTTAGCGCTTTTCCAACTTTCTGAATTACTTCGGTAGAAATACCGGTATCCGGCGATTGGTCGAAATCTTCGGGAGTAGAGCGCCGTAATACCTGCCATTCTTTCTCGAGATTCTGGAAGTTATACGGTAGAGGCTTTTGCTTTACCAGGTTCAGGCGGTCTTGCAAGGTGGCCCGGAATTCCATGTCCATGTTTTCGGCCAGTTTGGCGTCTACATCACCACGGCTAATTAAGGTCTTGTTGTATATTTCCCGGGGGTTCGGGTGCTTGGAAATTAAGTTATAAAGTTGCGGCTGCGTAAATTTAGGCTCGTCGCTTTCGTTGTGGCCATGGCGGCGGTAGCACACCATATCAATAAAAATATCGTTGTGGAACTGCTGCCGGTATTCGGTGGCAATGCGAACGGCAAAAACTACGGCTTCTGGATCATCGCCGTTTACGTGCAATACCGGTGCATCAATAATTTTAGCTACATCGGTACTATAAATAGAAGAACGGGCATCTTCAAAATCAGTGGTAAAACCAACCTGGTTATTGATTACAAAATGAATGGTACCGCCGGTTTTATACCCTTCCAGGTTCGTCATCTGGGTTACCTCGTACACAATGCCTTGTCCGGCCAAAGCCGCATCGCCGTGTATTAAAATCGGCAGAATTGACTTATAGTTATTGGCGTACATGGAGTCGATTTTGGCCCGGGTAAACCCTTCTACTACCGGGTTTACCGCTTCCAGGTGCGATGGATTAGGAGCTAATTTCAGGTTAACCGTCCCGCCCGATGGCGTTTGCACTTCACTGGAGTAACCCATGTGGTATTTTACGTCGCCATCGCCCATGGTTAAATCCGGTACAGCAGTGCCTTCAAACTCACTGAAGATTTGCTCGTACGTTTTACCCATAATATTGGCCAGCACATTTAAACGGCCCCGGTGCGCCATGCCAATTACCACTTCTTTTACACCTAATTCCGAACCTTTATCAATAATGGCATCTAAAGCCGGAATCGTGGTTTCGCCGCCTTCCAAAGAAAAGCGTTTTTGACCTAAGAATTTAGTATGCAGAAAGTTTTCGAAAACTACTGCTTCGTTTAACTTAGAAAGAATACGGGTTTTGTAATCGTGCGAAGGCTGGAAATTAAGCGATTCATGTTCTACTTTTTGTTTAAACCAATCCAGGATTTCCGGATCGCGGATATACATGTATTCGAAACCAATGCTGCCTTCGTATATTTTTTTAAGGGCGGCTACAATATCGCGCAAAGTGGCCGGTCCAATACCAATTACCTCCCCGGTTTTGAATACCGTATCTAAATCGGCCTCTGATAAATTAAAATCAGTCAGATCAAGCCGCGCTTTGCGGTCTTTGCGGGGCCGCACCGGGTTGGTTTTAGAACGTAGGTGGCCGCGGCTGCGGTAAGCATAAATTAAATTACGCACCTGCACTTCTTTATCGGCATCGGTAGTAGTGGCTATTGGTGCCGGCGCAGGTTTACTGTCGGTTCCATTTTTCTGGCCATTACTACCATTACTTTTAACACCATCGGTCGCATATTTTATCGAAAAGTCATAGCCTTCGAAAAACTTGCGCCAGCCAAAATCTACCGATTCCGGATCTTGCTGGTAATTTTTATATAATTCATCAATATATGCAGCGTGGGCATTTGCGATATAAGAATAATTATCCATCAGAATTCATTTTTTAGATTCAGCAAATATAAGCGCAAAAGTTGAAAATGTCTTAGCCTAAATTCGCATATACAAATATACGTGATTCACACCCTATGTTTTTTGTGCGTATTAAGGTATTATACAAAAAAAATACGAATTAAGTAACGGGTGCATTAAAAGAATAACGTACCTTCCGGTGAAAAGATTAAGAAAAATTTAATTTATTATAATGGGTAGTGTAACAAATTTATAAAATAATAACCTGAAAGCATGTTGGGAGTAATCTATAAAAGCAATCGTTTACTATAATAAGCTTAAGTTAAATTCAAAATTTGAATATAAATAAATGTTTAAAAACCTTCCCGGTCATAATGATGCACACTCAAACTATTTGACGTCTTATCTACTGTACTCTTTCCCCAAAAAATAGTATTGCCTTTCTTTGTATCGTATACCATTGTTTTCGCGGTTTTATTTACTACCGAAGCATTATCCTGAATATAATCGGCCCCCGTACCTCCTACAATACGAATAGTGCTGCCAATATCTGCTTGGCCTTGCACGGTAAATATGTCTTCGCCTCCTAAGCCATGCAAAGTAATTTCGTTAGTCTGGGCACTGGTAAACACCCGTTGGTAATACAATCTACTTATTGTGTCCGCATCACTTTGTGCAAAAATCCGGACTTTAGTCTTGCCGCCGGGCAAACGCGTTATTTCAAATTTCTCTTTTTCGTCGGTACCGGCAATTACTACCTGTTTTGCCAGTATTGCATAATAAGCATCGGCTATTTGCAGCAGTTGGTTTCGCCGGTTTTTCAGAATGCGGGCAGTTTCTGGGCCTACCAATTGGTAAACGGACGGCGGAAATTGTTTTACAGCCCAATCTATTGCTTCGTCGGTAAGAGCGGTTTTCAACTCCCGGGCAGCTTCCCTAAAGTTATTTTGGGATTGTGCATTTAAAGCCCGTTCATCCAGAAAAGAAGCATTAATAGTGTAAGCCAATGCATTTTTAGGGTTATTGTTGAACTGGCCGAATTTACGGAGAGAATAATTCCGGGTTAAGAGCCAGGGTAGCAGCCCATCTTGGTATCTACTAAAAGCTTGGTCGCGGTCTTTGGGAATAGGTTTATACAAAACACCCGCCTCCGTTGGATATGCCGCCCAGTTCCACTGGCCTTCGTGCCGGTCCCAGTCGCCAATCAGTATATCGAATAAGCGGCAGCGTAAAAACAGTGCCTGATCAATAACGTGGGCATTAAAACGAAAACGCTTATCGAGCATTTCTACACTATTCAGAATAGCAGTAGCAGCTCCAAACTGGTGCGGAGCCGGAGGTAAATGAGAAAACTTCTCCTCGAACAGGAATAACTTATTACCCGTTTGCTTTACCTCCGGACGAAAATTCTGATCGGTAGCGGAAACAAAAAAAATACGGGGATTGGTGTGAAAAATACCAGCGGCTTCCGCCAAAGGCGCAACTACCAGGGCAGCATAAGGATTAGCGGCCGCAATCTGGTCGCGAATTAAATCGGCCGCCACGGACCTTCTCAGAAAAGGTGGCAGCACGCCAATTGGATACTTATTCAGAGAGCGCAGCACATAGGTATTATTCTGCTTATCTTTTAAGTTCAGGCTAATAGTTTGCATGCCACCGCCCAACTTTCCCAGAGTTAGTCCGCCGTACATTTGGTTTATATCTATTACCGGTACTTTTACCGGCACTGCCCAAACCGAACGGTAATGTTGGCCTAAAAAGAACTCACCAACTTTACTGCGGGCGTATTGCCCACTGGCCCTTACCCAAACAAACCCGGCTTCCGCTTTTTTAAATACTGAGTTATCCGGCGGCAAATTGGCTATTCCGGAAAAGAAAAAACCTTTCACTACCACGAGTAAAATAAAACCTAATAAGATAAACTTTGTAAGCTTTTTTATCATAAAAGAGCAGCGAAGCATTCTCCTTAACGAAAAATCAGGTTAAAGTTTTTTTTCAGCACCATAAATATTCGGTTTTAATTACAGATATCTTTAATTTGAATGCTTGTTTATACAGTAGAAAAATCACCTAACTAATCCGCTGACCTGTGAAATTTAACCGTATCCATCATATTGCTATTATTTGTTCTGACTATGCTGTTTCAAAAGATTTTTATGTAAATAAGCTGGGCTTACAAGTAGTGCAGGAAATTTACCGCTCTAACCGAAACTCGTATAAGCTGGATTTAACGGTAAACGGATTATACCAGATTGAATTATTTTCTTTCCCCGATCCGCCGGCCCGGATAAATGGCCCGGAAGCAGCCGGTCTCCGGCACCTGGCTTTTGCAGTAGAGAATATTGTAGATGCCGTTGCCGAACTCAAGGAGCAAGGTATAGCCACCGAACCTATCCGGGTAGATGAATATACCCAAAAGCAATTCACCTTTTTCGCTGATCCGGATGGTTTACCTTTGGAACTGTACGAAGTATAATATCAGGACACAAGCATCAAGATATAAGTATCCGGACTAAATTCAGAATATTTTTATGCTCATAAAAAAGAATGATTACAAGCTGATTTTTTAAGTATAAATGGTTTATTTAAATTGCCGATGCAGCAAAAACAAAGAAAAATTGATCTGATAAACTTTAAAACTAATAATTATGGCAAACAGTGCACAGTATTCCAATATTTCGCCGGAAACGTATAACAGTTTAAAATCTAAATTGGCCGGTTTCGGCATTAACATGGCCGGCAACAGCGGCCGCATCTCCGAAAAAGGGGTTTCGGCTGAATATGCTTATGATGAAACTTCCCAAACCCTGGCGGTGAGAAATGTTTCAGTTGGATTTCCGGCCAGTATGATGTACAACCCCGATAAAATTATTTCTACCATTACCGGCGAAGTACAAAAATCGGGCGGCCAGGTAGCTTAATTTTTTTCTGCCAGGCATTTTTTTATAGCCCTAGCAAATAGTTTTGCGTATAGCAGTTGCTGCCGGTAACAAAAAAGTACCGATAACACGTAATTGATAAAGAAAAACTAAAACTATAAAAGCTATGGCACCAGAACAAAGTAACAGTCTTATTAAACCGGCAGATTTTTCCAGAACGGTGGAGAATATAATGCACGTATTTAAAGAAGGAAACCACGAAAAACTACCTGACCTGTTGCAGGACGCAGGTAATCTTTTAATGAAAGCCAGCAAAAAATTAACGCCTACGCAATTGGTGTTAGCAGTAGCCGGCGTAGCAGTAGCCGCTATTTTTGTTGTTTCCAGAATTGATGAAGATGTTGATTTTCATCGTGATGCTGTTTAAAAAACAATTTATTAATAAACAAAAAAACCTCTGCTGGTTCACTAGCAGAGGTTTTTTGTTTTAAGGCTCAAAATCTTCCGGCCCTTCCATAATTATATAATCTGCCGAGGCCCGGTTTAAGGCAATGGGCACATTATTTATAACTGCCGTTCTGATCAGGGTTTGAATATCATGTTCATGCCCGTGCGGGTTTTCCGAATCAATAAAAAATATAACTTTATGTACTTTACCGCGCAAAATTTTAGCCGAAAGTAAAATATCTCCACCCGATGGCCCGTGGCCAAATGGCTTCACTTCTAAATTCAAAAGGCTATTTATCAGGCGGGCCGTATTGGATGTACCTATCAGGTTATATTGGCCCAGCGTATTTACATGCTGTTTAGCCCACTCCAGCAATTCATTCTTTTTTTCGTTGTGCGCAATTAAGGCTATTGTTTTCATATATACCGGAAACAGGAACTTTATTGGGTAAATATTATAAACCAAGTAAGCCTGCTTGTACTTATCCAGGACATAACAACATAAATACGCTTCCCTTAAAAATTAACCGCTGGCTTAAAGTTAACCCTATACCACCTTTAAATGAATAGTCTCAAGATAAGGCTCCAGCGACGGTTTACCGGTAAGCACCCGGATCAGGCCAATAGTTTCGAGGTTGTGCAGGCACCAGACTTCAACGTAAAAGGAATGAAACCAGTAAAGATCTATTTTACACCAGCCTTTTATACGATAGTGCACATAATGGCCATACGTCCGCAACACTTCTACTTGTTCTTCGGTGGAAAGTATTTTAAATTCTTCTTCGGCTAACATACACGTATCAGGCTTTCTGCAAGTATAAATCGTTTCTGCACCTACGAAAATTAATTTAAACAGATGCTAAAAATTTCGAAACGGTGCGAAGCAAAGCTCCAGTGCGAAGGAGAAGGATGAATTTCCTCGCCGCCAGCATCCAGAATGGTTACGGCAAAACCTTCGGTTGTATTAAGAGGTTCGGTATAATGCTTTACCTGGTATATTCTACCGGCTTCTATCCATTCGTCGGGTTCAAAGCCAGGTAAAGAATCGTCGATGCAATAAGCATAAACAGCTATGTACTTTGGAGGTATAATTAAGTTTACCATATTTATTAAACTCCTTTAAAATATAAATAGTTTCCGACTGGTTGGTTTCCGAGGCTTTGCTAATAATGCTTACAAAACGGTTACCGGGCCAACGTATTATAAAGAAAATAAAAAAGGGCCATTTTTAATAGCCCTTTCTCTTAAATTTTTATTTGTATAGTTTAAAACCTTTCAATGTATATTTCCCGGCCTTTCTGTTGCCGGTCTTCGCTGTAAGGCAATTCTACCTGTAACTGGCCTTCGTTGTAAACCGCCCGGATTTGTTCCGTATCTACATGAAAAGGAATTTTTACTACCTGGCTGAATAAAGGTAAAGTTAATCCTGGCTGCACCGAATCATTATCTATAGATTGCGGCAACAAACCATACACCACTAACCGGTTATACTCAACCATTACGTGCATGGCATCGGCCGGAACACTTGGCGCCGTTACCGTTACCACCATTTTATCTTTTTCCCGGTCTATACCAACATAGGCCATGCTAACGCCACCCCCAAGGGTATTGAGCTGGTCTATTTGCTGGCTAATTCCTTTTAATAATTTTTTATTTTTTATGATATTCATCTGTGTTTCCTTCCAATCTTGATACTATGTGGTATGCAAAATGCATACCATAATATACCCCTGCCTGGACAAGGGCCTTACAAGCCTAGTAGTGCCATAATGACGCTTACCCTAGAAAGAGAAACCTTTAATACCCGACATAATCGCCGACAAAGAATAATCCCTTAAAACCGAAAAATATGCTGAATAGCTTTATCTGTACGGGTTAATTCTAATTTTCTCCGGCCAGATAATGCTGCTACTTATGAAGTAATTGCATATTCATTAGGTAAAAAATCAATCTTTTATCCTCTGATTTTACTTCTAAAACTACCTGCCCCACCATAATCTTAAATACTTGGAATATAATATAAAACATTACCCTAACTCAAAAAGTATATATACGTAAAATACAACTCATACAATAAAGGTTTGACTGAAGCAGCAGAAAACTGCTGCATGCATAAACCATTGTTTCACTTAAAGCACAATAAAAATGGAATCAAATAAAAGAAGATATCCGGAAGACGATAACCAGATATAGTAATAGCCGGAGAAATAATGATGTTCCTAGACATAATGATAATCCAAGGAACCTGGAAGAAAATCAGCGGATAGGCCGGGATATAGCCCGGGAACGCGGAGATCAAAACTGGAATGAGCAATACCGTAGCG
>Ga0210040_10007957_pt1 | contig 12687 bp, 18 predicted proteins | sample CryGeyCG12114_NA_FD_185462 | JGI IMG/M metagenome (GOLD analysis project Ga0210040, IMG submission 185462) | Groundwater microbial communities from aquifer - Crystal Geyser CG19_WC_8/21/14_NA (SPAdes) (version 2) | ecosystem: Environmental > Aquatic > Deep subsurface > Groundwater | place: USA... | reverse complement strand
TCAAATTGCGCGTCTTCAAGAGTTTCAAGCTTAGAAACCCCTTCATCTTCTGACAAAGTAAATGCAACCCCCACCAAAGTCAATGAAATAGTTTCTCCTGAAGAACAAATGATCTCAACTATGCCTTCTTGCTCAGTTGAAAAAGAAGTCAATTCCAGTGAAATCTGTAAGATAGATTTTGTGTATTTGGTTAAATTCCCTCAGTTTTATTTTTTTGTTTGAAACGTTTTATTTTTTAGCCATCCCGATGCCACTGGAGAGTTGTCCAGTCTCTGCCACTATCATTGAAAGTGAGAAAATTAGTTTTCCGTATGGGCTGCTTTCGAAGCAACTTCACGACGAAGGATATATTGATCCATGTGAAGAAGTGATGCCTAGCGCCCCTGTTTTCTCAGAACTTGATGATACAATGATACCAATTGAATACCCTGCGTTGAAAAGTGTAGAATTACCTGAACATGAAATTACAGAGACGTTAGAGCGACCAGAAACGGCAATTAACTCGGAGGTTAAGGCTTTGTACGACAATATTCTTCTTGACAACCTGGAATCGTGCACGCAGCAGTTTTTAAACACAGTTCCCAAAACATTTGATGGATTTGAGCTGTATGAGCTACTTTATAGTTATCTCAGGGCTAATAATCAACTCTCTGTGTGCGAAAAATCGTTGTCTTCCTTGCATGATCAATTCGATTCATCGGAAAAGCAAGTCTGGGCAGTATCTTTCAAGAAGACTTCCAAAACAGGAGTTTGTGAAGATGATGTTTCTTTAGTTGGGACGCATCAATATTCCGTTGCAAAATTTAACGATGATGCATTCAACAAGCTTCGAAAGACGCTGACTGAAATGAAAGAATTAGTGAAAGATTCATTTTCTCTCTACACTTATTCCGCTGAATTGTGCTCTGTGCAAATTTGGCATTTCTTTCATAAATCCTTTGGGCATCTAAATGTGCAGAGTTTCGATGTTCAGTGTTTCTCTTCCTACCCTACTCATACCGCAGAACATAGCGCCAATCTTCTTCGACTTTGTATTTCAACTTTATTCAGCTTCATAAGAAAACCATCATTGCCGAATAACTTTCTTCAGGACTGTCAACGATGGCTTAGTCAGTGTATTGGAATGCTTCTACGATTAGCAACTGTGACTGATCACTTTTTCATCTTAAATCATCTGGTTCGATGTCCTCCTGGCACGATTTCGAAATGGGCTGCTGAATTAATTCAAGTTCCGCAGATTCCTCCCTTTGAGTACAATTCAAGTTTTCAAGGCATCTCCAGTTTTAGTCATCTTGGATTGGACTATGCTTTATGTTTGCTATCTATTATTCTAAGTCCGATTGTGAAAAAAAGTGATTTTTTGAGTCATTGCAATCCTTCAACTGACCGATATGGAACGGCTGATGGGGATTCCAGTCTGCAGTGGGTTGTAGTTGATTCAGATGGGGAAGATGACCCTGATGATCCATCATTGTTCAAGGAAGGAGATATTATTGCTTTGCTAAATCAGGTAAAATAACTCAATTAAATCATTGATTTTCATTGCATAAAGCTAGAGTTTTGAATGAGGTTAATTTTTTATGATTACATAGATTCCGTTTGAGTCCATATTTAGAAGAATTCTTTTCATTACTGTAAAAGATGGAGAAGACAGCTACAATATCCAATTGGTATCAGAACAAAATATACTAAAACTCTTTTCCTTTTGTCATCAATTGACTGAAATACTAGGGAAGGGATTCATCACCTGCGGTTCGGATAGGTAATGTCAAACAAAGTGGGACAAAGAGGACATGTCTATGTTGTACCGCTGGAATACTACCCGGATCAATTTTTGTATGGTTAACTTTTGCAGGTACCGACAGCTTGCTAAACTTCTTGGAAGAGTGATTTTACACGCTGTGCAATACGTTTCTGATCACCTGGAAAATTATTTAAGCTGTACAGAAACTGTGTATTACAGAAACTCTGATCTCAGAAAAATTTACGACCGCTTTTTGCATCACGCTGTAACTACATTAGTGAAAGGGAAACATTTAGGAACGTTGCAATTTTTAGTAGCTATGCCTTGGAACTTGGTTTCCATTGAGATGCTTCAAGAAATATATGGAGTTCTGACTAAGTGGAATATATACGCGCAGCGGCAGCCTGTTGAGCGAAATAACAATGAAAATGAATTTCGTGATTTTGAAGACGAGCTTACTTCCCTCAACGAATCCGATGTCTTTTATTTGCTGACTACTTTGTCAAATATCGTGATCAAAAGAGAAGGAAGAGAACCAAAATTTATTGAGACTGTTGCTGCTCATTTATTTCATGTTAGTGTAATACTACAGTATCTTTATCAGTTTATTATTTTGAATTATTGGATAATGAGCTACATCAACTTCCTTTAGATTGGATTCCTTAGTCCTGTAACGAAAGACTCGTGTTCAAAGATTGGAAGAGATTTATTGGGGAGTATGACGAGAAGATATCCAAATTTGATTTCCTCTCTTGTGTTTATGATAAAAAAGAAAATGGATGAGCTTGAAAAAGTGAGTCCAAAACACTTGCAATACGTAGATATTACTATGTTGAAACATTTGTGGGAATAACGAATTTAATTGGTTTTAGATGTCGCTGTTCTTGATAAAAGATCTTGCGTTGAGTTTTTGGAAGCCAACTGAAGACGATTTGACGCTGCTTTCGAATTGGCTTCTTGAATATGCTCCATCGACAGTGGAAAATGTCACTGGACGTTTCATTATTCGATCATTAAATTGGGATTTCGATGCTGGAGGGGAATTGTTTCTGCCATTCAGTTTTCATTGTCAAGTAAGCTTTAGTTCCTCCGTTAATTCATGTTGAATTTTACTATTTCTTTTTATGACGTGAATATATTCTCAGTAAGTCAGTATGTAGACAGATTTGAATCATTTTGTATTTCTTACTATTAACTAGGTGGCAGTTCTAGTGATTGAGTATTTTACTAAATGGGAAAAAATACAACCCTATATCAGTGATAAAGTAAATCCTCTACTTGGAAGAAGTGATAATGACTGGACAGTTTGGATTTGGGATGTTCTGTCACTGCTTCATTTGCATCAATACGATCGTCAAAATATACGAAAATTGGGATGGTCTGATCTACCATCGGTATGCAGTTTTTTGTGTCCAACACAGTAAAAAGGAAGGTTTTTTATGTATAAACCATGTAACTTGTTAAACAGGTCATCCCTAGTTTCGAAAATAGCTCTGAATTAGCTATTTTGAAAGAATCATTGGAGAAAAAGAAAGATATAGCTGCTTATGTTGCGCTGTTACTTACTCCTATTGGACATTCTATTCCTTTAATTTGTACTGATGGATTCGATTGTATGGAAATCTTATTAGAAGCTGGAAAAGTCGATTTATTGATCAAGCTGATGTACTTCATTTGCCCACTTTTCGTCTCGTGTCCAGATGAATTATATTCCCATGCAAAGTAAGCTAGCTGAATATTCTTTGTTTTTTAATCATCAATCGTTTCGATAGACTGATATATTTGTTTGCAGGTTTAAGCAAATATTTTGTGCTATCTTGGCTGCTGACATGACCTACGTTAGAATGGCAAAAAACATAATATCTTCGGATTTTCCTGCTCCATGTACTCAACAGCTTGGAGATATGATTGCTACTCATTTGCAAGAAAGGTGAAATTAGAAATTCATTTAATAATTTAAATTGTTAATATCATTTTTTTCAAAAATAATATTTTTAACTCGAAATCTGTAGGTGTGGTACTGAGCAATTCAACATGTTTCAATTTTGGCTTCTTACACTAACAAAATTTGAAAATTGGAATAAGGATCATAATATTCTTTACTTGCTTGACGTTTTGGCAAAATTTTCGTTATCTGAGAAAACAGGAGAATGCAGTCTTTATTATTTCCAACATTTAAGGATTTTATACAAAGTAAGAAAGATCTTAATGTTCGATTACAACTTAAATGTTACAGCTATAAAAATACTTGAATTCGTGATCTTCAGGAAACACCATCTTCTGTTCAATCAGGATTAGTTGGCTACATTTTCAACTGGTCTTCACAGCCTCTAACTACGCTTTTTCCTAATACATCTTATGCACATGTTCCTTACTTTTATTATTTGGTGCTCTCTCTGGAAATGGAGCTTGAAAATGAGTCAGGTTTTTGGAAATCTTTGTGCTTACATCTGAATAATCCTAAATTGTCTGTTGATTCGGCTGTGAAAGTGAGTGTTGATCTCTTGATAAAATTTTTCATGTGTACCTTTGTAATTCACACTAATGTTTGAAATTGTGATTACTTTTTGAAATTTCAGAAGTCAATTACTAGTGCCAAGTTTCCAACTTCTGTTAATCATCTCATCATTTATAGATGGGCTCAGTTAGTATTGGATTTGCCTTATAATCATGTGATAATGATTCCCGCATTAAGAAAATTTTTCCTCCGTTTTTTTCATCGCCTAGTGCCTGAGTAAGTATTTAAATTGATATTGTCATTGCAATGAAAGTTTTTTGAGTATGTCTAAACGAAATAAAATTATTTTTTATTCTAGCCATTTAGTAGCAGAATGTGGCAGTGCTGTAGGAAGAATTTCTGGCGTCGGTCCTAGATTTTTTGAAGGCATGATTAATTCGACCTTTTACAATAAATTGGTCAAAAAGGTAGAGGAGTTGGAATCTTTAGCAAAAAACGATTCTACTGAGATTCATGAATGTGATATTGATGTCAGCAAAACGAACGAATTTGCCCTTTGGGTTAAAAATAGCCGTATGGCTAAGGTTGAGTAAGTCTGATGGCTAAAAAATAACATGTGCTGTAACATTGTTGTCTCTGTTGTTCAATTCATTTCTTTTGAATTATTCACAGATTGTCAAAAGCCATGATACATTGGATAAAGAATGACGATTTACATAAAGATACGCTAGCGATTTTTGCTTTGCCAAAATATTTGTTGCCTGAAGTTTTAGAAGGAATGATTGAGGGGCGTGATGTAAGTCTTGTAGCATTTTATTGTATGAATCTCTTTTTGTCACAACGTAACATTAACTTTTCGTTTTAGACTATATCACTGCAGTGGTTTGATGAGGCTCTCATTTCTGAAATTTTGCAAGCGGAAGAAAACAGATTTGCCGAAACCATTAGTAGATCCTGCTGGTTTGAATCCACAATATTGTCAGCAACCCCATTTGCTGCCCAAAGCACTGTGTTAGATCGTACAGAAGATATTTTTCAGAGATTAAAGACTTATGATTCACCTTTACCGCCTCCGAAAGTACCGAGTTGGGATCGAGTGTTGCCTTCATCTCCATCTATAAATGGAATAGATGTTGAAATGATGTTAGACAAATTGAATCCATTTTTATGTCAATTGACTCAATATTCGCAGTAAGATAAAATAATTTCGTAATATTCATTTATTGGCAATTCATTATAGGTTCTGTATTCTGTATTGCAATTTTCAAATTTTTATTTCGTACCAGAACCTTTGGATTACAAATTTCTCAGCACACTGCGCTGGACTGTACTTTTTGTGACCTACTCCCTGATTTGTACTCCAATGTTGAAGTGGAAGCGCTTGTCCAAGTACGGTGTAGTGGTGGAAAGCACTGGAAGTCTTGTTCTGGACCTGCTGAGTTTGTATTCAAGGTGCATTTAAAAAATAGCAATAGTAATTGTGCAAAAGTGTAGTTAATAATTAACTTGACTTTAATATTCGAACCTTGTTTGCTTTACTTATTTTGTGGCTTTCAGTGTTTGGATGCCAGAATTAATGAGAGAGTTGGCTATAAAATTCAACAAAATCGGTCAGAGTACACTCATCTGCTGCACGAAAAAGGTTTAAAACCACCTCCAACTGCTGTTTGCATTTCTGCAGTTTTCGTTGAAGATTTTATAACGTGAGTATCAAATGTTTACTAGATGTTTTGGAATGTCATGTTTTCACTGTTCACTTTTTGTTTCAGAAATTTAATTAACTTGTACCGCACGGCTGCGGATGGAACTGACGCCAAATTTAAACTTAAGGAACTTGGAACCGAACTTTTTTATCAAATGATTCATCTCGTGGATGACAATACAGAATTTTACCCTCCGACTCGTCAACTTTTCTCTTCTTTTGCTGAAGTTCTCGGACTTGAATTTATATCAGCCAACTCTGAAGAATCTATTCGTTTAGTTTCACTCTGTGCAACTAATCCCAAAGTCATTGGTGCTGTTGCCCCTAATATCAATCTGAAAAATGTTTCTCCTGAAAACCTTTTAGTCATTTATAAGGATATCACAGAATTTCCGAAGACACATAAAGACTTGGCATTCGTTATTTTAACGAAAGTATGTATGCTACAAAAATTTTTAAAAATTTAATTGTCATTCTGAATGCTATGTATTTTAGTGTATTTCATCCCATTTGTCTGGTTAAATTTACAGTTTGATATTTCAACATGGCTGCTTAAGAAAAAACCAGATACCAAACAGAGGTCAGACATGATTTGTGTAATTTTCAAGGGCCTCACTTCGGACGGAGCTTCACCTGATAAGGAATGTTCAATGGTTCATGAAACATACCGACAGCACTTAAAATGGATGCTTTTGGATAATTTTCCTCAACATTTCGGGGAAATATTAACTCACTTGATTCAGAACACCGAGAAACAAAACCTTCCTATATGCGTGTGGTATGATTTTTTTGATGGCCTGAGCAAAGGAGCTTTTCGATTTACTCCCGGAATGGATAAGACTGTTCAGAAAGGACAACTTTTACATTTGGCCACACAAATTTTTCCACTCCGTTATCAAGAGGTATTTGTTTCAAACACTTTTGTAAATTGATATTATATCTTGGGATTGACTTCTTATCTGCACAATTGGATTTGAAAGATTGCAGAAACGGCTAATTTTTTGGGCACCTATTTCACTCAGCAACGCCTTTCTTTTGGAATTTATGGATTGTATCCAAAGTATAGAGCTTACATCGAGCCACTAGCTTTGCTTCATCAATTTATTGCTTTTACGTTTGTCGGAACTGTTCTCAATACTTCAGCTGCTCAACTTCCTCATGATGGTATAAATTATTCAGAACGTTTGGTGTCGCAAATGGAAAACATTCTCGTGTATGTATGCAGTAATTTCTATCAAAATTTTAGTTGTTCAAAAAATTTGGCCCGTTTTGGAAACTATATATGCTCCTTGGATTTTGCCGTATGACCAAGGAATAGTTCAAGAAAAATGTTCACAATGGATTCAACAAATGAACTTCAATTGTGAAAGCCTACTTTTACCATGGATATCATCTGATGCCACTTTAGCTTCGAGTATTGTGCAAGATTTCGTAGGCTCGGTTGTATTTTTAGTAGATATGCTGCCAGGTACTTTAGGATACTTTATTTAGAATACTTGAAATGATGCGGTGTGGAGTGGAAGCATGGAATAGATTTCTGGATTTGATTTTGGCTGTACATTTTATAGCATCCGGAACTATTTTTTCAATAATTTGGAGATATTATGTGGATCGATTTGCTCATGCTGGAGTAAAGGACCATATTTTGACTGTGATACACGGTTGTTTTATCAATTTGCCGTGGGATAAGTTTTGGCCTACTGTTTACGACTTGGAAGTCATGAATAAAGTATGTGATAATAACGTGCAAAATTGCATGCGAAAAATAATATTGAGATACTAATTACAAATCAATGTTATTCAAAGGTTGCAGACAAATATTTGCCTACATCGCACAGTTTCTTGTCGGCCCTGTTTATAAAAATAAATTGGCCAGTTTGGGTGAACCAAGTCGTCGCGTCGGATCCAGCAGTTGCTCCTAAGGCTTATGGAATGATGTTGAACTTATTTGTGCGTCTGGCAAAAGATCATTTTGCTCGGGAGGTGAGATACATGAAAACTTGTACATTTTAGGTAATATTTAGGTTAATGGTTTAAGTACTAATTCAAAGTCATCCTATGTGTTTAGTCAACAGCTTGGACTGAACTGATGATCCAAGTACAATTTTGGGACTGGTCTAACATTTCTCCTTCTTGGATGGAACGTACGCTAAATTGGTTTGTTATGAGCGTTGATTCACGTGTTGTCCTCAATTTGGAACATGAACCGTTACATGATCTTGATTACGCATCTTTGAGGTTAATTATCTTTCACTTAATAAGAGTATTTCTTGGAAATGAACTTATTACATTGGTTTCTAATTGCTATGTTTAGATTGCTAAAAGCTGCAGCAGGTTTCTACTTGCCCCAGTATTTACGGGAAGAAGGAGCCACAATACGTGCTACCCCAGAAGTGACAAATAAAAGGTTTCAGTTCGTGAGAGCATATGTGAAACTTATCGTGAGCAGCTCATCGAAACATAAAACACTACTTGGCAGTTATGGGAAAAAATTTGAAGTGGCTGTACAGGACATGCTAACTGACATTGCTACTGCGGCAAAATTGGAAGGTAATTATAAACACTGGGAAGAAAGAGCGAGTTATATTTAATTGCGTACCAAGAATGATGACGGTCTGTAGCAGATTTCCATTGTTTGAAATGTGAACATGGGATGAGATTTTTGTGTATCAATGGCGTTTACTCACCCTCAATCCTTTGTTTTTTGACTTTGTTATTGTAGAGCAAACTGAAGAAGATTTCTATGCAACCTTGAAAGAATTAGTATCGCTGATGACGAATCATTATTTGGGAACGATCACCCGCAACGCAATCATTCAATGGTGTGAGAACTGCAAAGATGCTCCTTTTAATCTCATTCTTTCTTTGCTCAAGCAAAGCTGTTCAGCTAAAATGCTTCCATATATTTCTGCCCCATTGATCGAGACATTGATTCGCCTTTGTTTTCAATTCCCAGGTATGTAAGTACTATGGCGGCACACTTTCTCTTCAAAGAATCTTTCAAGTTTTGTTTATGACTATGTGTACTACACATGATCCTTGTGTTCTCTTCCTATTCACGAAAATTGTGCTCACTCACTCATCTTTTGTTTCCACTCCTGACTCCTGCTCTTTAATGCTTTAAATGAGGATATCAACTAAATGTTTTTGCATGCATGCATAGGAACGGACTGGAATGGAATCTGTGATGCTGCATCCATTACTCATGAAGTCAAGGAGTTGAACTCATTTTTTGACACTTGCTCGAAAGATGGTCACTATCTACTTTTGCACTGTTTGCTACGCAAGAGATTTTATCATATTGGAAATGGAGGGACTAATTCAGTCTCCTTTCTTGCCGATTTGATAAAAAACATGAAACCCAAGTAATTACAAATCATGTGGTATGATTTTGTCACGTTGTGGTATTTTTTTATTGTAAATGTTGCTATGAAATATTTCAGGGAAGACAATGAAAAGGTTATGCCTCTAATTTACGGACTGATTATTAAAATAATGGTTTCAATGTATACGGAATCCATAAGAGTAGGGGAAGAAGGTCTTGAGAAGAATCTGAAGAAATTATTTCTTACACTTGCTCAACATTTAGCTGTTTTGGGGGATGACAATCAGGGATGGGGAATACTTGGTGCGCTGGGAATAGGAAGCTCCTCTCGCTTGAGTATAGCGTACGTGAAAAACATTGTTAGGCTTTCCTCTATAATTTAATTTGTGAATTGAAACAAATAACCAATGATTTGCTTTGTTTGTAGAGGACGATTATTTTCTAAGTGCTTAAGTACTTACCTTTTAGCTCAATTGCCGTCTAATGTACCTGTCAGATGTAATCCGGATTCTGATGGTCATTTTAAAAAGTTGAATCAAGAATTGAGTAGTTCTGGGTAAGTTCTTAGTCTTTTATTTTGAGTTTTTTCCTATTACTTTCGCATTGTCTTAATTAAAATCCATGTTTTATTTTATAGTGCCAAACCGCATGGGGACGTTGCTTCTGGGATCGAGTCCCTTGAGCTGTTAAAGTCAAATCGCCAATATTGTGATTATATCGATTGTATTGATTTTGCTTTGGATTACATAGGAAGGGAAACTAATTCTTTAGCAACCGTGGAAGAGTTTATCGAGAAATCACGAGATTATTTATTTCACTAAAAGTAATCATTTTAACCGAAAGCCAAAAACATTATTTTTTCGCATTATTATATTTGAGTTTCTATGTTATGAACTTATGAACGTGATATACGCGGTGTTTTGTTAATGTCGAATTTAAATGAATTACAATAAACTGTTGAGTTTAATGTAATTTAACTTCGTCTTTTGTGTATTCCTTGTCGTTTAATATTGATATTAAAATGTTGGAAAAGATGTGTCTAGAAAAGGTAATTTACAAGCAATATTCAGTTCTCCAATTGCCCCATTAGCTCATTTTACATTCAAATGAAATCAGGTCACCTTGTGGAATACAATTAAGCTACAAACAGATTTCAAACAGATTTCAAATGGTTTCTAGAATAATATAGTGACCTTGCTTATATTTGCTATGCGATTAGTGTTTTAGGATTAGACTACAGAAAAATTTCATCTACAACGAGCATTTTTAGGTGATTCTCAATAGAAATATTAAGTGTCACGAAAACTTGTGATTTATCAGGTCTTTTGCAACCAAGATTTACACCTCTATAGCGCGTGTCAAGAAAGTTCTAAACGGAGAAACTCAACTTGTTATATTTAATTTACGATCAAATTTGACATCTTTGAACTTATCGGACATGTCTATTTACCTTTCAACTCAATTATCTCGACTAAAAAACTGCACAAAAACTAGAGGTTCCACTCGCACTTTCAAAGTTTTCAACTGCATCTTGTGCCTATCAGCCGATTGTTCAGTATTACGTGTTTTCCTCTTTTTTTTTTCCATAATCGTTGTCCTACAAATTCATCTCTTTTCATCTCCGCTCAATGACGAACAATTTGCCACACGAAACAGTTATTAGCTATTGCTAATTGCCCTATTATTATTGCTGCATTACGCATTGACGAACATGCGTCTCTTTTGAAGCCAGAATTCAGTTGGTAACGTGACAATTGCAGTCCATGGAAATTCTATACAACACACAATGTTTTCAGCCTGTACAGGGTCTTCAGGGGGTGCAAAAATGATGCACCCATCTATATTTATGTTTACGTGTGCACTCATGATGAAAAGCGGAAAAAAATGACTGTATGGTCAGTCAACTTGTGCATGTGCATCTACACAAAAGGTATATACGACATAGCCATTTCCTACATTTTTTTGCTCAGGAAGATGCTCATTTTTCTAAACACTAATTTGCTATTATATTGGTGCGGCACAATAGCAGCATAGCACTTTGTGCGCTTGACAATGACACACATATAAGCTGAGCGTTCAATTGAGGTGAAAAGAAGCATTTTCGTATATTTGGCCTAAAAATTAACATGGAATGTGTGCGCTATAAAATATAAGTGTTTAAAAAAGATGGACGAATGAGCAATAATTAAGAAGTCAGTTTTTTTACAATGGGAAAAATATCTCGTGCAATTGACAGAGGAGGAAGAGATCAGCCTATGATTTTGTATGTACACAGTAACTTTCAAATTTCACGATTTGTTGTCTAAACTTTTCTGTTTGAACTGATGAACTGCTCATCCCTCGCTCCTCAGTGTATGACATGTCTATGCTCATTCATCATACTCTTCTTGCACACAATCTCAATCATTTTCCATCTTAATCTCTCTCTGATTGTTTTTCTGAACGCCCAATGCGGATACACACAAGAAAAAAATGCAACTTTGTCATACAATGCGTACCTTTCTAGATGACATAGCAAATTGCAAGCAAATCTTATCACTAGATATGGTTGCACTCAGGTTGCGTTTTTAACTGTATTCTAATTCTTGTCACAATCGTATCATTATTTAACCAAAACATGAATACATTATATATGAGTTTAAGTACTACACTTTAACTCAACCAATTAACTAACTAATCTAACCAAAATTTCCTATGCAATTAAACAAAGTTCAAAAATCAAAAGATCCGCTTCTATCTAGCCAACCAAGGAGTTTATTATTCTTAAAAAAATTACTATTTGGTTGGAGGTTGCAAATTGGCCTTAAATAACAGATTCATTATTACGGGATGTTGAAAGTCAGTGGCAGAAAGTTAAATGATGCATGTCATAAATCTAAAAGCCACATCATTCAATCAGTCTTGGGAATAAACAAGAAAAGCTTGATGGTCTAGTACATTGATCGTCCACATGATCTCAATCAATGCTAAGCTGGCTCAATCAATGTATTGCTCATGATCACAAAAGACCACTTAATTATTCAACGCACACCGTATAGTAGCGGGTGACAATAAAGGTCAGTTCTTCACTTCCTCACACAACAGTATGCACCATAATACACGCCATCCAAGCTCGTTAAGATACACCGTCAATCACAATGTTCATCAACTTTATGATGGCTTTACAGTCCTTTGTCGCTGTCGCCCATGTCATATCTATGTAGCAACCAGTGTCATTAGTATAAGTAAAAGTGGTCGCCTTGTTTTCTACTATTTTTTTCTCTGCTTAGTGGTACAACTATATTAATGTTGTCACCATGCTAAATTACATATTCTTTGAACTCCTTTGTGCACCATTTTATTACTAACCGCTTACTAACTAACTATAACTAACTTTGACTTGTAACTTCATTAGTATTCTCATCATCAGGTAGAAAGATTAAGATTACTGTCTAAAAGTTATACACCGATGCTACAAG